>Ga0114957_1005590_pt1 | contig 10370 bp, 10 predicted proteins | sample BantaG_FD_87175 | JGI IMG/M metagenome (GOLD analysis project Ga0114957, IMG submission 87175) | Marine algal microbial communities from Bantry Bay, Ireland - BantryBay_4 metaG | ecosystem: Host-associated > Algae > Red algae > Unclassified | place: Bantry Bay, Ireland | collected 2014-11-21 | reverse complement strand
TCGGCTGAAAGTAATGCATACAATCAAAATTTCCCTGTTTCGATAGAATTTCAACTTCTAGGCGGTTTAAAAAATAATGAAGATCGCCCTACAGCCAATGTATGTACTCCGGGAACCGCTGTTGTAATGGGTGATACTATAAATTACAAGCATTGTATTCGTTCAAACTCAAAAACTTATTTCGGAGACCAATGGGTGCATGCTGAGGCGATAGTTTTGGGTGGCGATTCTATGACTTTTATTGTTGAAAAAGATACTGTTCTTAGCTTTAAACTACCCCAAATTGGTGTTACCAAACCCAATAATTATTATAAAGGTGAAGATTGGGAGGCCTGGGGTATGAATCCTGAAGCATGGAAAAATAAGGCTGGAGAAATACTATCAGAAGGCTATATCTCATTACAAGCTGAAAGCCATCCTGTCGATTTTAAAAATTTACAAGTATTGGATTTGTGTGGGTGTAAAGACCCAAAAGCAAAAAACTACAAATCCTATTATATAAAAGACAAACCAGAATCTTGTTTGTATTAATCAACCAACATATTTGGCGTAGCAACAGTTCTAAACCCTACGTGTTCTGATGAGGAATCCAAACTCGTTCCCATTCTAGAGGATATCCTATAACTAGCACAATACGAATCACTACATAAAAAAGAGCCGCCTTTAATAATTTTTTCTTTTAAATAAGGTTGGTTTGGTTTGTAAGCTTTTTGCGCTCCTTGAGGATTTATGACTTCTTTATTATTATTTTTAAGATGTTCATAATACCTAACATCATACCAATCTGAAACAAATTCCCAAACATTGCCAGCCATGTCATAGAGTCCAAAATCGTTTGGTGGATAGGTTTTAACAGGGGCTGTTCTTTCAAAACCATCTTTTAAAGTATTATTTACAGGAAACTCACCTTCCCAACTGTTTACAAATTTTGAAAGCTCAGATACATCATCACCCCAAAAAAAAATGGTACTAGTTTTATTCCCTCTTGCAGCATATTCCCACTCAGCTTCGGTTGGTAAACGTCTTCCTGACCATTTGCAATACGCTTCGGCATCTTCAAAACTAATATGTACCACAGGATGATTGTCTTTTCCTAGAATATGACTTTTTGGTCCGCTTGGGTGTTTCCAATTTACACCAATTACCCAACGCCACCATTGCGAAAAATCATATAAGTTAGGAACCGACGATTTTGTTTTCTTAAACATTAAAGAACCTGGTTGTAAAACACTATCGTGTGGTTTCGGCGTTCCTTTTGGCAATTGACTTTTCATAATCTCCCAATCAATTTCACGCTCAGCAACTGTTATATAGCTTGTTTCATCAACAAATTTTTTAAATTCGGCATTAGTCACTTCAGTAATATCCATAAAAAACCCATCAACAGTTACAGCGTGTTGTGGTTTTTCATGTGTCATAGCAGTTTTATCTTGAGGAACTGCGCCTTGTAAAAATGAACCTCCAGGAATCCAAAGCATACCAGCAGGTGGATTGGAAATAAGACTATCCAATTCTTTTGGACTCACTGTTTTAGTTGTAGTTTCATTGTCCGTATCATCTATAACCTGGATTATAACTTTTTTATCCTTGCACGCTAAAATAATTAAACAACAAAAAACGGCTACGATGAAACCTTTTACTTTAATCATTACAAAGTTTATAGAATTATATCTGTAAAAGTATTTATTTAATAGTTTATAACCCAAATATTGTGCATAAAGTATTAACCTCCTTTTTAGCTTTTAATTACCTTTGCATAACTTAAAATATGCTTTTATGATATATTCAATGACAGGTTATGGGAAATCTGTATTGCAATTGCCGACCAAAAAAATTACCGTAGAGCTTAAATCTCTTAACAGTAAAAATTTAGATTTAAATGCTAGAATGCCTTCTATTTACAGAGAAAAAGAATTAGTTATTAGAAAAATTCTTGCAGATAAGTTGGTTCGCGGAAAAGTAGATTTTTCGATTTATGTTGATGCGACTGCTGAAGATACTTCTACACAAATTAATACGCCAGTTGTTAAACAATATATAACACAATTAAAACAGGTTGTACATGGCGACGATATGGATTTACTTAAAATGGCAGTTCGTTTTCCAGATGCTTTAAATACCGTACGCGAAGAGATTGATGAAAATGAATGGAAAACCATTGAAGCTGAAGTACATCATGCTATTCAAGATTTAAACAACCATAGGTTACATGAAGGTGAAGTTCTTGAAGCAGATTTTAAAAAACGTATTGTTTCCATTGGCAATTTGCTCGAAAAAGTTATTGCAATAGATCCTGAACGTGTTGAAGGTGTTCGTGAGCGCTTATTAAAAGGTGTTCAGGAATTAAGAGAGAAATATGACGAAAATAGATTTGAGCAAGAGCTCGTTTATTATATTGAAAAGTTTGATATTACTGAAGAGAAGGTACGCTTAAAAAACCATCTTAACTATTTTAATGAATCCATAAACTCTGAAGATTCAAACGGAAAAAAATTAGGTTTTATTAGTCAAGAAATGGGACGGGAAATTAATACCATTGGTTCTAAAAGTAATTACGCACCGATGCAACAATTGGTTGTACAAATGAAAGATGAACTTGAGAAAATTAAGGAACAGCTATTAAACGTTCTTTAAAAAACAGTAGGCATTTCACCAATTGGCGCTGGTTATATTCAGAAAAAAAATGAGCATAAAATAAGTGGGAAAAACAAACACGAATAAAAAAGGTAAACTCATTGTGTTTTCTGCGCCTTCGGGCTCAGGGAAAACAACCATAGTAAAACATTTGCTAAGCAAAGAAAATTTAAATTTGGAGTTTTCAATATCAGCAACTTCAAGAGAAAAACGAGGCGCTGAAGAACATGAAAAAGATTACTATTTCCTTTCTGCAAAAGCATTTAAAGATAAAATTAAAAATGATGAGTTTTTAGAATGGGAAGAGGTTTACAGAGATAATTTTTACGGAACATTAAAAACTGAAGTAGAACGCATTTGGGCCTTAGGGAAACATGTTATTTTTGATATTGATGTATCTGGCGGACTACGTATAAAACGTAAATTCCCAGACAAAACTTTAGCTATTTTTGTAAAACCGCCAAGCATAGATGAATTAAAAATTCGTTTGAAAAAACGTAAAACTGAAAGTGAAGACAAAATAAATATGCGTGTTGCCAAAGCATCGGCAGAATTAGCAACAGCCCCTTTGTTCGATACAATTATTATTAATGATAATTTGGAGAAAGCACTTTTGGAGGCGGAAAACAGGGTATGTAACTTCATAAACGCTTAGCATTAAAATGAAAATAGGTTTATATTTTGGCTCTTTTAATCCTATTCACATCGGGCATATGGTTATCGCTAATTATATGGCGGAATATAGTGATTTAGATCAGGTTTGGTTTATAGTAACCCCTCATAACCCTTTTAAAAAAAAAAGTAGCTTACTTGATAACCACCAACGGTTAGATATGGTGTACCAAGCCACAAAGGATTATATTAAATTAAAGGCTAGCGATATCGAATTTAATTTACCCCAACCTAATTATACCATAAACACACTCGTCCATTTACAAGAAAGATATCCAGATCATGAATTTGCATTAATCATGGGGGAGGATAATTTAAAAAGCTTTCATAAATGGAAAAACTACGAGGTTATTCTTGAAAATCATCACATTTATGTATATCCAAGAATTTCAGATAGCAATACCAAAAGCCACCGACAAGAAACTCAATTTGATGGGCATAAAAAAATACATGTGGTAAATGCTCCTATCATGGAACTCTCCTCAACCTTTATTCGTAAGGCTATAAAAGAAGGTAAAAATATTGAGCCAATGCTCCCTAAAAACGTTTGGGAATATTTGGATATGATGAATTTTTATAAGTAATCATATCAATCTTAGTTTTATTATTTAAAAAGAACATGCCTTAGTTATATTTCGATTTACTAAAGGATAATTGTGATAAATAAAGTAAAACTATATGTAATATTTAAATTTATTATCGTAATATTGCAATATTAAGTATTGCTAAAGAAAATTACTAAAATAGCAGGGAGATAAATTTATTGCACTATCTCTGTATTTATAACTGATATATATTTTATGGGCGCATCGAAAACCGATATGTATTCAAACGAAATTAAAAACATGGCAGCTATCGCTAAAGTGTTTGCGCATCCTGCTCGTGTTAAGATTTTACAGTTTATAAGTCGTCAGGAAAATTGTATTTGTAACGATATTGTAGATGAAATTGGATTATCTCAATCCACGATTTCTCAACATTTACAGGTTATAAATAAAGCGGGATTACTTAAAGGTAATTATAAAGGTAAAGGACTTTGTTATTGCTTGAACCTTGGTAAGTTTCAGGAATTTCAGTTGCTATTTAACACGTTTTTTAATACAACAAAATCCAATTGTTGCTAAGCCTTTAAAAGTATTTGATCATATTACTCAGGTCATTAAAAATTTAAAACTATGAAAACTAAAGATTTTTTTAACGTATTAAAAGTAAACAATAACAAATCCTTATTGTTTGAATATAAACCAAAAGAATTAGTTGCTGCAAATTATCATATTACAGAAGTTAAGCACATTAAAGTGGATTCCGTTGACTGTGGCGCTCAAAAAGAGTCTTGGAATGAAACTGTTATACAACTATGGGAAAGTCCTTCGGAAAAAGGGAAAACAGAGTTTATGAGTGTTGAAAAAGCATCTGCTATTCTAAAAAAGGTGGGGCATATAAAAACTTATGATTTAGAGTCTGAGGTGAAGTTTGAGTATAGTAACGCCAATTTCCATACGGCACAGCTTTTTGTCAATAATTTTGAAATACAAGGCGAAAACTTAATTATTAAATTAGCGATTGAAAAAACGGATTGCAAAGCCAAAGAACTTTGTGGCATACCAGAACAGGTTGTTGATTTAGCAGAAAATAGTGTTGAAAAAGTAGAGTCTTGCTGTTCACCTAGTTCAGGATGTTGCTAATCTAAAAATAACTATGAATACTACTAACTTGTTTAAATCTATTTCTGAAATTATAAACACATTAGAAACCGCGAAGATATCAGAAGATAGGAAAGCGCTTCTAAAGCCTTTAATTGATTATTTAAAAGCAAGGATTAAAGCAAACGAACCGATTCGTTTAAATTTTATTTGCACACATAATTCCAGACGCAGTCATTTGTCTCAAATTTGGGCACAAACCATGGCGGCGTACTATAGCATTAATAATGTATCGTGCTATTCTGGAGGAACAGAAGCCACTGCCATGTTTCCAAAAGTGGGAGAAACTCTAAAGAATCAAGGGTTTAAAATTGTTAAACTATCAGAAGATAAAAATCCTATTTACAGTATTAAATTTTCTAAAAATGACCCTGCTGTTATTGCGTTTTCAAAACCATTTAATGATAATTTTAACCCAACTAGAGCATTTGCAGCTATTATGACTTGCGATTCAGCCGACAAAGGATGCCCTATGGTTTTTGGTTGCGATAAGCGTATTGCTATTACTTATGAAGACCCAAAAAAATCTGACGGAACAACACAACAAACGGAAACTTATTTGAATAGAAGTTTACAGATAGCAACAGAGATGAAGTTTGTTTTTTCAAGTTTGGGTTAAAAAACAGGGATTGACAAAATGCATTTTATAGCCTTTGATTTTAAAAATCTGAAAGTTTTTTAGATTTAATTATGTTCACAATTTAAACAAAAAGCAATCAAAATTTTTTAAGACCGCTTAATAATGAATTTGCATGTAGTTTAGAACATGACTTTATGAAACATTTCCACTAATTTCTTTTGGTATTGGGTGTAAAACTAAAATGGTTCTATGTTTACAAACTCTGTAAAGAATTTTACCGCCCAAATATTAGCAAAAAAATAAAACAAAGACTGAATATGCTATTACGCTCAAACTTGGTTATTTGTTGTATGCTAACTAATCATGATTTAAAAGGTGAATTAAAAAAATCATAAAATTAAGTAGTGTTTGAAAATAATTAATTTTAGTACTTAACTAAATTATCCTGTGTGAAGCGTAAGTTTTCGTAATATTTAACTATAATTTGACACGCGTTACAAACGGGCGCTACCCATGGGGTTTAAATATTTTAAATAATAATAGACTCGCGTTAGGGATTGCAGTGGAAAGCCCACAGTAACTGCGCCTTAGCGTAGTTACGAGGACTTGTAACGTAAAGCCCGACCCTTTTCGGGTAACGCCCATATTAAAAGTTTAATAAAGCAATTAGTGGTCGGTATTAGACCCAAAAACCTTACGTTCCAATTCGGCTTGAAACTCCTCCATAACTGGTTTTACAGTGCTTTCTGGCAAATCTGCAATCCGGATATACATCAAGCCATCCACAGAGTTGTTGAATAGAGGATCGACATTAAACGCTACTAATCGTGCATTTTGTTTGATGTATTTTTTAAGCAACACGGGCAAGCGAAGGGCACCTGGTTCAATCTCGTCTATAAATTTATCGAACTTGTTTAAATCGGCTTTCGCTTCATCAAAAACAAAATCTTTATCAGCATCCTTTAATTTTACTTTGAATTCCTTTTTAGGGCGCACGTATTGTGCAATGTAAGGATCGTAGTAATGCGATTTCATAAACTCCACCATGAGCGACTTAGAAAAGTTTGAAAATTGGTTACTAATACTTACGCCGCCAATTAAAAATTTGTGTTCTGGGTAACGTAATGTAGTATGTACAATACCCTTCCAAAGTAAAAATAACGGCATGGGTTTTTGCTGGTATTCTTTTACGATAAATGCACGACCCATTTCGATGGACTCGCTCATCATTTTATAGAGTTCAGGTTCAAAACGGAATAAATCCTGTAAATAGAAACCATCAATACCATGTTGGGCAAAAATATTTGAGCCTAACCCCATTCTATAGGCGCCAGCAAGTACTTTAGCATCATTATCCCACAGAAACATATGGTGGTAGTAGCTATCAAATGGATCTAAATCGATAGCCTCATTGGTGCCTTCGCCAACTTCTCTAAACGTGATTTCGCGCAAACGACCTATTTCCTGCAGTATGTTAGGCATGTTTTTAGATTGCGATAAAAAGACTTCATAATTTTTACTTTGTAGAAGCCTCGCATCGCCTTTTCTTAGTGCGTCAACTTCCCTGATCATTAAGGCATTGTCAACCGGTGTTATAATATTTTTTGGTGCTTTAGGTATTTTTAAGTTAGAGGATAGGTTCTCTAAAATTTTTGGCTTGTCCTCAAACGCGTGAGATAGCATATACGTTTTTTTTCGGAGGAATTCAGAAAACGCTTCAAGGCTACCATGCTCTTTTTGGTCGGCAGCCGAAATGGGTTTGCCGATTCTTACCTGTATAGTGCGTCGTTTTTGTGTCAGCACTTCCGATGGTAATTTAGCAGTCCTAAACGTGTCACTAATTTTAGAAAGCTTATAAAATAATTTGCTGTTTTTAGCGTGGAAATAAATAGGTACTACAGGAACCTCAGCTTTTTTAACTAATTTCATGGCAGCATCTTCCCAAGGTCTATCCACAACCAATTTACCATCACGATATGTGGAGACTTCTCCAGCGGGAAAAATACCTAGTGGATGCCCATCTCTTAAATGGAGTAAGGCACTTTTAAATCCTGCAATACTGGATTTCACCTCTTTTCTGTCCTCAAAAGGGTTTACAGGCATGATATAAGGTATCATAGGTTCTATTCTATGTAACAAGAAATTAGCTATGATTTTAAAATCGCTGCGTTGCTCCAACATTAATTTTAAAAGTAAAATACCATCTATTCCTCCAAGCGGATGGTTGGATACGGTTATGTAGGCACCGCTTTTAGGTAAACGTTTTAAATCTTCTTCAGGAATTTCGAACTTAATTTGAAATTCTTCCAAAATACTATCCAAAAAATCGACACCTTCAAGATGCTTATTACGCTTATAAAATTTATTTAATGTAGATATTTTAAGGACTTTCATGAGGCACCAACCTATAAAAGTGCCTATAAAACCATATTTATCTAACTGTATGGCTTTAGCGACTTCTTTGGCGGTTACTAACCCTGTATCCTGCGGTTTGCTCATGGTGTAAATGTAGTAAATAAACTAAATATATCAATTCATAAAGGTATGGTTACTATTTGAACGGTTTTTGGAGTTAGTTGTTTAAGTAATATGTTTTTATCAGTTTCAATTTGATATATAGCTAACTTATTGTAGTGGCGAATTGTATAAAGCGATACATTCTTATTAACTAGCACTTTAAATTTTGCTTTTAAATGTTGTAGAAGTTTGTCCAGATTATCATAAATATCATCTAAACATACCGAAAAGCTTATCGCGGAATTTTGAATCACACCGACTTTCATTTTATATTGATGTAAAAGATTAAAAATTTCGCCAATATTTTCCTCAACGATATATGAAAAATCCAGTGATGATAAAGAAATCAACACTTGATTCTTTTTTAAAATAAAACAAGGAATTATGGGTTCTAAAATTGTATTTTTTCCTATTTTGGTTCCTGGTGCTTCTGGGTTTAAAAATGACTTTACGTACAATGTAATTTCTTTACCTTGAAGTGGTTGCAACGTTTTAGGATGAATGACGGATGCACCGTAAAAAGCAAGTTCAATGGCCTCCCGGTATGAAATTTTGTTCAATAATTGTGTGTTTTCAAAATAGCGTGGGTCGGCATTTAATACTCCAGGAACATCCTTCCATATAGTTAAACTTCTAGCGTTTAAACAATAGGCATAAATTGCCGCAGTATAATCACTGCCTTCCCGACCTAATGTGGTGGTAAAATTATTTTTATCACTCCCCAAAAAACCTTGCGTAATGTTTAAAACGGATGTGTTAAATTTAGATGAGATTAAACTTTGGGTCGCTTTCCAATCTACATGGGCACGCCTGTAACCATTGTCTGTTTTTATTTGAGTCCTAACGTCTATCCAATTATTTTTTATACCAATAGTATTTAAATATTCGCTTATTATAGTAGTAGATAACAGCTCGCCAAAACCTATGGCTTGATCGTAAACAAAATTATAATCGGGGGACTTATTGGTGTTTAATTCATCGAATAAATCGTTAACTTTTTTAAAAACCTTATGTTTTATGTTTTTAAATAAATCCAGTAAAATATTATTGTGATATTTTTTTATGTCTTGCAGGGAACTTTGAAGCGCTTGTTTATTATCAAAATAGTTTTTTATCAAAGCCTCGATAGCATTGGTTGTTTTACCCATTGCCGAAACTACAATTAGCGTGTGGTTATACCCTGTTTTATTTAAAACTGAGACCAAGTTCTTAACGCCGTTTGCATCTTTTACCGATGCCCCACCAAATTTGAATACCTGCATGTTATTATAAGCTATAATTTTGCTATATAGTTATCAATACCTGATTCATCTAACCAAACAACATCCCAATCACGAAGTACCTTGGCCCCTTTCTTTTCATAGAAAGCAATGGCTTTTTCGTTCCAGTCTATAACCTCCCAATTTATACGCCTTACACCCAATTGATGTCCGTATTTTACAACCTCATCCAAAAGTGCCGTTCCTATGCCTGTTCCTCGCATGGGTTGGCTTACAATTAGATCTTCAAGGTGTAGAATTTTACCTTTCCAAGTAGAATACCGATTGTAAATTAAAGCGATTCCTTCAATTTTAGCATCTACTTCGGCTACAAAACAATGAAAAGCTGGATGTGTTCCAAAACCATCATTTTGTAAATCCTCAACAGTAACCTCAACAGCTTCAGGTGCTTTCTCAAATATGGCTAATTCATTGATTAAATGAATCACCTGTTGCATATCGTTCTTTTTGGCGTTTCTAATTGCGAAATCCATAGTTCATTATAAAATAAATCAAATATAGTTCAAAGTTATGGAGTTAATCATATTAATATTGAACGAAAACGATGTAGTTTATTAAAAATTACAGATATTTGTATTTAACAAAACTATCTTTTCATGGCTCACAAAAAGCAAACCCTCGGAGAATTCATCATTCAAAATCAATCATCATTCAAATATTCTTCAGGAGAATTATCCAGTCTTTTAAACTCCATTCGATTGGCTGCAAAAATTGTAAACCATGAAGTTAATAAAGCGGGGCTGGTAGATATTATCGGTGCTGCAGGCGATACCAACATACAAGGCGAAGACCAACAAAAACTAGATGTTTACGCTAATGATAAATTTATCCAAACCCTTACAAGGCGAGATATTATATGTGGCTTAGCCAGCGAGGAGGAAGATGATTTTATTACCATAAATAGCCAAGACGAAAACAATCAAAATAAATATGTCGTGCTTATTGATCCTTTGGATGGATCTTCAAATATTGATGTAAACGTTT
>Ga0114957_1005588_pt1 | contig 10373 bp, 8 predicted proteins | sample BantaG_FD_87175 | JGI IMG/M metagenome (GOLD analysis project Ga0114957, IMG submission 87175) | Marine algal microbial communities from Bantry Bay, Ireland - BantryBay_4 metaG | ecosystem: Host-associated > Algae > Red algae > Unclassified | place: Bantry Bay, Ireland | collected 2014-11-21 | reverse complement strand
GATGGGGAGCGATTCTCAACGCTCTCGTAGTCGCCTACGGCGACCGAGTAACCAGCGCAATCTAGTAAGTAAAACAGAAGCCACCGGCTCCACTTACTTACACAAAAAATCTGACAGTCTCCACCTTCAGATCCTCTGCGGACTCGACCGGCAACTGCTGGGGACGAGCCTGGGGTTCAGCGTTGTGTCGATGCCGCCTACCAGATGTATGTACTTTCGATGGTTGGCTGCCGGCAGAGCGTCTTTCGAATCATGGGCCCACCTCGGTCGCCCGTCGCAGGAGCTCTGGAACGAGGCGGCGGCTTGTGCTTCGGAAGTTGTAGAGGCAGGCGAGCCGGAACCATGTGTGGGCTGTGGCAGCGTGCACTCGGTCTCCGTTCAACGGTCTGAGGCTGTGATAGCTGCTCAGAAGTCGGTTCGCGAGCCTGTCGCCAGCGGCATTGGGGTAGGAAGTCTGAAGTGCCCGGAGCTGAAGGTGTACCGCAAGGTTGGCTACGTCATCTTCGGGGGCGCTCACTCCGATGCCGTCGAGATCGATGAGGCCGATGCGGCCGGGTTTGTAGAAGACGTTCTTGTCGTGCAGGTCTCCGTGGATGACTGCGTCTGCGACGGCGGGCACCTGGGGGAGCAGCTCAGCCTTCGTTGCTAGATCGTCTGCGAAGCCAGGAGCAACCCTGGCGACGGTCGCGATCAGTGCTGTGGCGTCGTTGGGTTTCCGCCGCGGGAGAGCCCTCAGTATCGGCGTTGAGTGGAGTGTGACCAGAGCGGCAGCTATTTCGTCTATGTGCCCGAATGGTAGCTGCTCGGGTCCAATTTTTCGGATGAGCTCGTGAAGTGGTGTGCCGGGAACAGTGGCGAGTTCCAGAGCTCCGTCCTGCGTGACGCGTGTTACTTCCGGCGTCGCCACCCCCGGGCATTCCTTCCCGAGCCATTGATGTGTCGAAACCAGCGCTGCATGCCGTTTGGGACGAACAACTTTGATGTAGCTGGTTGGCGTGGCGACCACGGCCCGACGTCCCACTCGGTAGCCGACGAGAGATCCATGTTCGAGCGCGTCGTGCAGTCCGGGCAGACCCGGGTCATCGGCAGGGTCGACCACGGCCGATTCGCCAGTGTCGGGGTCGAGGCTGCCCCAGCTGCCATCGCGGTTCTTGAGGGTCCAAAGCCCCCGATTACTCGGATAAGCCGTCGGCCAGGTTTCGGTGATCGACGAAGGCGATGCGCTGATGGTCATGGTACGACGTTCGGTCCTGCTGATCTGTGGAGTTACATACCAGTGCGGGCGGGATCTGGGTGTGGTTGTGGGTCGGTTCTACTGCGCGATGATCGGGGTAGGCGCCTGTTGTTTCTCGAGATGATGGTGTGCGAGGTGCAGCAACGAAGCGCTGGTGTGCTGCCACTGCGGTTCCAGGTGCCGGGCCACGAGTAGTGCTTGCTCGGCGAGGCCTAGCGAGGTGTGCCACGCCAGCTCGGATGGGGCAATCATGTGGGTGACTGATTGGTAGTGGTCGGTGGCGAGTCGTGCGTGCTGTTGTGCGTTCGGTGACCAACCGAGCTGCCGCAAGCCGAGAGCGATGGCATGGGCGTTGAGGAAGCCGAGGTCGATTGCGGCGGGGCCGGTGGCGACTCGTTCGAGGTCGATGAACGAAATGCGGTCGTCGTGAGCAAGGAGGTTTTTGGTGTGGAGGTCTCCATGCAGCAGAACAGTTCGCCCGGCAGCTGGTGGAAGGTGCCGTCGAAGGGCAGCGGCGAGCTGACCAGCTGGTCCGGAGAGGGTCCTATGCCAGCTGCCTAGGTCGGCAAGACCGGTAACAACGCGTTCCATATCGTCGGCAGCGGTACGTTGCGCTGTCCATCGAGGGGCTGGGGTGGCATGGAAGTCGACGATCGCGTTGGCGAGGGTAACCGGTTCAACCGTCCCGGCCCGCACCGCGTCGTAGAGCTGGACTCCCTCTGTGTACTCGTCCACGGTGACGCGGCCACCCTCGAGCTGAGCGACAGGTCCAGGAGTGCTGATGCCGCCGCCTCGAAGGTGGATGGCGACCCGGCTGAGGTGGCGGGCTTGGCGTCGGGTGCTGTAGCGAACGAGGAGGGCTCGTGTGTGGGATGTGGTCGCCAGCTCGACCCGGGTGACGACTCGTCGTTCGGGCTTGTAGCGAAGCACCTCCACCGTCGTACGAGATCCCGATATTCGTTCGCCCACTTCGGTGAGAGGTTCAAGTGACCGTTTGAGCTTTCGGGGATCGGTGTACCAGCGCAGGCGTCGCAGCCGGGCGTCGTTGGGAAACGCGTAGAAGACCGTGTTGGCGTCGATCCGACTGAGTCCAGGGCCCGCCGCAGAGGTTCGGGGTCCTAGAGTCCGGGCCTTTTGATGGATCTGTTCGGCGCGCGCCGCGTCCTCGCACCACACGGCGTATCCCCAGGTTGCGTTGGCCTGGGTCAGTGCGAGGCGATAGGCAATGATCGTGGTCTCGTGGGGCTTGTGTCGGACGTAGGCCGGTTCGGCGCGTTCGATGGCAAGGCCGCCCGCCTGCAACGCAGCGGTAGCTTCGGCGCTCACAATGAGCGCGTCGAGGCTTGGTGGCGGCGTCACTGGTTGGCCACCGCAAGTTCACGCTTTGCATGGTCCTGAGCGGTGAGTGTGATGTGATAGTCCGGTCTGAGATGTTCGAGATCACCGTGATGGACGACCAGGGTCGTTCTGGCATTGGCAATATTCGTGATGGCGCGAGCAACGGTGTCGCGTGCAACTGGGTCAAGACCCGAGAGCGGTTCGTCGAGTAGTAGGATCGACGCATCACGCAAAGCGGCTCTCGCGAGCATTACCCGGCGGGCTTGCCCGCCTGACAGCGAGGATCCGTCTTCGTCGAGGATCGTGTCGAGACCGTCGGGAAGGCGGTCGATGACCGGAGTGAGGAGCGCAGCATCGGCGGCGGCTTCGATTTCGGTGTCTCTTGCGTCCGGGCGGCCGAACGCGATGTTCTCGCGTATCGTGCCACCAAAGAGCGCGAGTTCCTGGGGAACATAGGCGATCTGTTCCCGATACGAGGCCAGCTGGAGGGTGTTGATGTCGGTCCCATCGATCCGAATCGTGCCGTGTTTGGGGCGGTGGAGGCGCAGGAGCAGGAGCAGGAGCGTCGATTTGCCGGTCCCGTTTTCTCCAACGATGACGACAAGGGACCCCCCGGGGATGCGGCGATTCACGTTCTGGACAGAGTTGCGGCCGTCGGGGTAGCTGTGGCTTACGTCGACGAGGTCGATGTCGCCGGTGAGCCGATCCACGGGGGTTCCGCTGTTAGCGTCTTCGGTGGGCTTTTCGAAAAGATCGATCACTCGCAGCGCGCAGGCGGTGGCCTTCGCGATGCGGGCGCCCTCTCCGGTGAGCTTACGGATCGGTTTGTAGATCAGCTTGGTGTAGGAGAGGGCCAGGATGAGCTCACCCGGGGAGAGCAACCCGGCTCGGGTGCGCATGGCACCAAGGATGAGGACTAGCGCAACTCCAGCCCCGGTGATGATCTCGGTGAACCGAGCCATTCTGGCAGCGTGTCGGGCTGCGGCCATGGTGGCCCGTTCTGCGCTTCGAGCGTAGTTTCGGAAGTCGTCGGAGGTCTGGTCCTCGGCGGCAAACGCCTTGATGATGCCGACTTGGCGAAGTGACTCGGCCGCTGAGGAAGCGATTGCCCCTTCTTTCTTCCGTTGTTTCCCCGCTGCCGATTTGATGGCGCTGGACCCGCGTTCGACACTCAGCCACAGAAGCGGCAGCGGCACAAGCGCGACGCAAAACAGTCGCCAATCGACGATTGCGAAGACGATGGAGCCTCCGATGAGTACCGAGCCTCGCTGGAGGAGGGTCAGCCAGCTGGGAAACAACAGGTCGCGGATCATGTTGACGTCGCCCATGAGCCGCACGAGGAGGTCCCCGGTGTAGTGCTTTTGGTGTTCGGTGAGCTCGAGTCGCTGAAGGTGTTCGAAGACGTCACTTCGAATGCGCACGGTTGCTTTGCGGCTGACCCGGGCAATGACAAGTTGGAGGTGCTCGTTGGCCAATCCAAGCAGGAGAGGTATCACGAATGCGATACCGGCATAGATCGCAATGGGCGCCAACGCCACAGTGCTCGGATCTTCCGATGCGATGAGATAGTCGATCACCCACGTGATCGGCCAGGGTTTGATCAGTTCCAAACCGGTGATGGACAAAGCCAGCGTGATCGCCGCGAGAGCCCGGAATCGCTGACCCCGCAGCGCCGGTCTGAAGGTATTGAATGCGTGGCGAAGGTCCGAACGGGGAACCTCTATCGGGCTCCGGCTACGAAAGCGCATCAGCTGAGGCCCCTGCGGGTTCCAGTGCGGATATGGCGATGGCTGTGTCTGCTGCCGCTTGGGTCCACGTCATCGTGGCCCACGCCCGGTGTCGGCCATTCGATCCGAGTTGCGCCGCGCGTCCGGGGTCCTCCAGCAGTGACGCCACGGCCAGGGCGAGTCCGCGGTCGTCGTCGGGGTGAACAAGGATGCCTGCGTCGTCGACGAGTGTGGGGATGTCACCTTGGCGGGTGGCCACGATCGGAAGTCCGGCTGCGAGGTAGTCGATCACTTTGAGTGGACAGAAGTAGAAGGGATCCTGGCGCCGGTACGGGGCAATGCCAATCGTGGCCTGCGCGAGCATGGCCGACGCTTGTGCAGGTGGGAGGGCGCCCGTGATTGTGACCTGGTCGGCGACGCCAAGGGATTCGGCGCAGCTCGAGACGTGTTCGGCGCCGCGGCCGCCCCCGATCACCAGGAGCTCGGGTCGGACACCGGTCGCGGAGAGGTTCGCGAGCAGTCGTGGAAGCCGGTCTGCGCCGTGCCATGGCTTGGGATGGCCGATGAAGGCGAGAGTCGGTGAGGCCGAGGTGCTTAGGCCAGTTCTGAACCAGGAAGGTTCGAAGCCGTTCGGGATCGTTCTCACCGGGCCGGTTCGGTGCTCGCGGACCCATGCGGTCAATACGCTTGACACACTGATGACGAGGTCCGCGTCACGAACCAGCGTGCGCTCGCTGTCACGGTGGGTTGGCTCGACTGTTTCGGGCCGATGCTGCTGGGCTTCGTCGACGAGTGGAGCATTGACTTCCAGAACGAAACGTGCGCCGAGGCGTCGGGCCTGTCGGAGGCCACCGAGGTGTCCCAGGGAATAGCGCTCGTAGACGATGTCGACATCGCCTGGTTCGAGTCGATTGAGTTCAGAAAGACCACGAACCGGCACCGGGAAGCCTTCGCTCTTGCGTGCGCTGTAGAGCTCGACTCGATGCCCGAGAGCCCCGAGACCCGCTGCTATTCCCCGGAGGTGTTGGGCGGCGCCCTTGGTTGAACCGGGGGCGATACCGCGGTCGGCGCTCACCTGGGCGATGTTCAGCGAGGTCATCATGTCATCTGCCGACTGGGGAATGTGGCAATCAGCGCGGCGATGCTGCGCTGCCTGTCGAATCGGTCGGCCAGCTTGGTGGGGCCGGCCTCGGTCATCTTCTCGAGTCTGTTTGAGTCGGCGAGAAGGTCTCCGACGGCGGCTGCCAAGGCGTTGGCGTCGTCACAGGGCACGATGACGCCTTCGACCCCGTCCTCGATGATCTCGGGTATGCCGGCGACGGGAGTTGTCACCGCTGGTAGTCCTGCCCCGAGAGCCTCGAGCAGCACAGTGGGGAGGGCGTCCTGGTTCCCGTCGTTGCCGATGCGGCACGGCGCGACCATGACCTGGGCCTGTCGCAGCCATTTGGCGACTTCGTGCTGTGGCAGAGGCCCAGCGAACGTGACTCGCCCCTCGATGCCGAGTCGCGTCGCCTGTTCTCCGAGCGCCTGGCGTTGGTCGCCGTCGCCGATGATCACGCAGTGGAGGTGACTGTGGGTGGGACCGAGGCTGGCGACAGCGTCGACAAGCAGGTCGAAGCCCTTCTTCTCGACGAGTCTGCCGACCCCCAGGACGAGCCCGGTTGTGCGGGCGGTGGCGGGCACAGGCGGGTCCTGGGGGCCGAGCCCATTGTAGATTCGGGTGAGTTTCGCGTCTGATCCGTCGAGCCGATGGGCTAGATATCGGAGGTTGGCGTCACACACGGTGATGACGGAGGCGGCGGCCTCGGCGACCCGCGCTGCGATTTCCCAGTCGACGGTGTGCCGGTAGATGTCCTTGGCGTGGGCGGTCACGCTGTACGGGAGTCCAGTCAGGAGGTGCGCAAGGTGGGCGGTGTGGGCCGCAACGGTGAGGAAGTGAGCGTGAAGGTGGTCGATGCCGTCGCTGTGGGCCCGTTCCGCTACTGCGATGGCGCTGAGCGCCAGGCGCGCTCGACGATCGGCCGGGATCTGGTCGAGGAAATCCAGCACCTCCGGGAGCTGTTCGACCCGCAGCTCAGGAAGCGCTCTCAAGGCGTCCAGGAAGGCCGCCTTGTCGAGGTTCGCCGGGTAGTGCACTTCGGCCTTGACCGAGGCAACCGCAGGATGGAAGCGGCCTTCGGTTGCGTGGCGAAGTGAGAACACCGAAACATCGATACCACTGGCTTCGAGGCCGAGGATTTCATTGAGGATGAACGTTTCAGAAAGGCGTGGGTATTGCTTGAGGATGTAGCCCACATGAAGCGTTGTCGGGGTCTTTGGGTGGTTAGGCATTGGTCGGGGTCCTCCCCGGATTTGGCAGTTGGTGAAAGGTGGACACTGCGGCCGCGACCCCCGAGAGGTTCAGCGGCTCCGCCATCGAGGGGTCCGCTGCCTGGTGGCAGGAGTCGGCGAAGTCTCGGATCCGTTGTGGAGACAGGTCCTCGAGAGGGCAGTGTTCCAGGTTGGTGACCTGAGCCAGCCGGCTGGCTCGGATGTGTTGTTCGAGTCGTGGCCAGCGCCGTGGCACGAGCAGAGAAGGAGTTGCTGCCCCGAGTTCCTCGACGACGGTGTTGTATCCGGCCATCGAGATGACGCCGGTCGCAGATGCGATGAAAGATCGCATGCGGTCGGAAAACTCGATCACATCAACCGACGGCAGCGACTCGGCTCTCGTCATGACCTCAGCGCGCCGTCCTGCCGACAGTAACGGGCCGGTCACGACAAGAGACCGAAGCCCTTCGGTTGCTCCTTGTTGGACGGCGTCGAGGAATCGTCGAAGGAGTACTTGCCCGTCACCGCCGCCTCCTGGAGTTACCAGAAGGAACGGTTCCTGGGTTTGTCCTTCTGGCATTGTCGGTGCGACATAGCCGGTATGGGTCACTTTGGCGTGCGTGCGGTGCTCCAAACCGAGTTCCATTGCGGTGGTTGTAACCCGTGGATCGCCGTAGACGAGTATGTCGTCGAAGAGGTCCAGGGCAGGCCAGATGCCGACGCGCTCCCAGGCTGCTTCGACGCTTTGGTGGTCGTCGATGATGTCGCGGAGTCCGAGCATGATCCGTGGCCGGTTGGTCAGGCGGTGGGCGAGGTCGAGGGTGGCTGCCAGCTCGCCTCCCATGCCGAGTGGGGCGTGGTCGACGAGAATGACATCGGGTTCATACGATGCGGTGGCCGAGCAGATCAGGTCGCTGCGCAACCCAACCAGCCCTTCGATTGAACCACCGAGTTTTCGTGGTCGGTAGCTTCCCGATTGGTTCTTCGTGGCGGTAGGGAGCTTCACGGTGTCGACCCGGTCGGGCAGACGGAACGCCTGGGCCCTGGGCGAGCCGGTGACGATGAGAACTTCGTTGTCAGTATCGGCATCGACGAGGCCCGAGGCGATGAGGCAACTGCGGCGGAAGTGACCGAGACCATAGGTGTCGTGGCTGTACAGAAGAAAGCGGGTCATCGCGAGCCACCTCCGGGCAGGCTTCCAACGAAGACACTGGAGCTGCCGTCGCAAATTTCGATCATGTTGCAGGACTCGTAGCGGTGCAGGCGGACCTCGACGGCCAGGAAACCGTCGGGCCAGGCAACAGCGATCGAACCTTCGATCAGTCCTTCTGGCGCAGTCATACGAAGAGACCAACGATGCCGGAACGATGTTCACATACCGTCCCGCCAGGCGCAGAAAGCCCGGCAGCATGTTGGTGACTGCGGCCACCTGAACGACGACCAACACTTGGCGCGAGCTCAGTCATCTTCGTCGCGACCTTCGTACTCGTCGTCATCGTCCTCGTACTCGTCGTGGTCATCGTCCTCGTGCTTGTCGTCATCATCGACGTACATCGAGCCGTTCGATGCGGACGCCTGCGATGGCGCCGATATCTGCGTGGGGGTGGCTGCGGGTGCGGGCCGATCGATGCCGGCGCTGATCGCTCCGTCATCGTTGCTTGATGCGGTGAAAACCAGCTCGTCACCTCCCGACGTGAATGAAACGGTGACCGTCCCGTCGGACGCCGTCAGCTCCTCCCATACCCAGCCTTGGTTGGTTCGAACATCGCTGATGCGAAGCCCGGATTGGCTGGTGTCGACCTCGATCTCGCCCGCATCATCGACGATGAAAACATGACTGGTGTCGGCCGGGGTCGGGGTCTCGGCGATCGGCACCGACGGCGTCGGGGATTCCGTTGTCGAAACAGGCGGAACGATTGCCGCTTCATCCGAGGGATCGCCGAGGTTGCTGTCGTCAGCTTCATTTTCGGCACCAATCGAAACAGGTGGAACGATTGCCGCTTCGCCCGAGGGATCGCCGAGGTTGCTGTCGTCAGCTTCGATGTTGGCTCCAATCGAAACAGGTGAGGCGACTGCCGCTTCGGCCGAGAGATCGCCGAGCTTGCTGTCGTCGGCCGCGTTGAGGATGCCAATGTTGGCTCCAATCGCTGCGCCTCCGGCGAGGATGACTCCGGCGATCGAGGCTGCGGTGATTGCTGCGGTCCTTCGGACCATGATGAGGACCTCCTGGTCTGGTGTCCGGCTCTGGGGCTGTGCGGTCAAAGTAGAATTACGACTTCCAGGCAACGGTTGCTCCGGTCTGAACGTTACGCCGGTGCGGATGCCGACCCGGAAGTCGATCGGCGCCGTCTGCGTTGTCTACCGATGCGCATCCGGGGACCTCCATACTTTCTGAGTCACACGGCACGTTACGAACGTGTCATCTAGGGCTGCTCCAGCAGATGGCAAAGATTTGGTAAAGACGAACTCGATGCAGGGCTCGATCTGCGAGAGTGGCTGAATGCGGCTCCTGGTTGTCGAGGACGACCCCACCATCAGCGAACCCCTCAGCTCGGGCCTGATGCGTGAGGGATTCGAGGTTGAACTCGCAGCGACCGGGCGGGCCGCACTCGACGCAGAACCAGCAGATCTAGTGCTGCTCGACCTCGGCCTTCCCGATCTCGATGGGAGAGTCGTGTGCCGAGAGTTACGCGAGCGCTCCGGCGTACCGATCATCGTCGTCACCGCTCGCGGTGACGAAATCGATCGGGTCATGCTGCTCGAACTCGGCGCCGATGACTACGTCGTGAAACCCTTCGGGTTCCGCGAACTCGTCGCTCGAATCCGAGCAGTCCTGCGCCGCAGCGAGACCACGGCGCCTGTCCCGGAGAGCCCGAATGAGGTCATCTGGAACGGAGTCCACATCGACCGGCGAACTCGCAGGGTCACCATCGACGGGGCAACCGTGGCCCTCACACCCAAAGAATTCGACCTACTCGGCGAGCTCGCCACCGACCCCGGCGCGGTGATGACCCGCGAGCACCTCATCGACCGCGTCTGGGACGAGAACTTCTGGGGGTCCACCAAGACCCTCGACGTGCACATCGCTTCGCTCCGAAAGAAGATCGGTGCCCACCGGATCGAGACGATTCGGGGCGTCGGGTTCAGCCTCGCGCATCCCACGGACCAGCCGTGAAGCGACGACTGGTACTGAGCTACCTCGCGATCACGCTGATCGTCCTGATGCTGCTCGAAATCCCTCTCGCCGTCTTCTACAGCCAACGCGAAGAAGAACGCTTCATCGCCGACGTTGAACGAGACGCCGTCGTCCTGGCTTCCTTCTACGAGGACCTCCCCCGTCCCGACTTTGAACCCGACCCGCTGCCCGCATCCAACTACGCAGCCCGAACCGCCTCCCGCATCGTGCTCGTCGACGCCGACGGCATATCGGTGCTCGACACCGACACCCAACAACAGCGCGACTACTCAACCCGACCGGAAGTCCAAACAGCTTTGACCGGCGTCCGCTCTTCGGGAATCCGACACTCCGAAACCCTCGAGACCGATCTTCTCTATGTCGCAGTTCCGGTCGCGTCAGGCGGCACTGTCCACGGCGCACTCCGAGTCACGATCGACCCCCACGAAGTCACTGAAAGAATCCGACGCTTCTGGATCGGCCTCATCGCCGTCGCAGCCGTTGTGCTCATCGCAGTAGCCGGAGTCGGGTGGGCTATCGCACAATCTGTCACGAAACCACTACGTCAACTCCAAGCTGCGGCACGACG
>Ga0114957_1005587_pt1 | contig 10377 bp, 8 predicted proteins | sample BantaG_FD_87175 | JGI IMG/M metagenome (GOLD analysis project Ga0114957, IMG submission 87175) | Marine algal microbial communities from Bantry Bay, Ireland - BantryBay_4 metaG | ecosystem: Host-associated > Algae > Red algae > Unclassified | place: Bantry Bay, Ireland | collected 2014-11-21 | reverse complement strand
TGTTCTTTTGAAGCTGCATAAGAAATTCTAATACAATCAGGATTTCCAAAAGCTTCACCGGTTACAGTAGCTACAAGTGCTTCTTCTAGTAAATACAATGAAAAATCGGTAGCGTTGTTTATGGTTTTACCACGTAATGTTTTTCCGAAGAAATGCGTTATGTTAGGGAATATGTAAAAAGCACCATCTGGTGTGTTGGATTTAAAACCTTCTATTTCGCCAACTAATTTCAAAATCAAATCACGGCGCTCTTTAAACTCGTCAATCATAAATTGAACTTTAGATGGAGACTCGTTTAAGGCAGTTATTACAGCACGTTGTGCAATACAATTAGCGCCACTCGTCATTTGTCCTTGCATTTTGTTGCAGGCTCTTGCAATGTTTTCTGGCCCGCCAATATAACCAATACGCCAACCCGTCATCGCAAATGCTTTTGAAACACCGTTTACAGTAATAGTATTGTTATACATATCTTCAAACTCAGCCATACTAGCATGACCATCGCCATAGTTTATATGTTCATAAATTTCATCGGAAACCACATAAATGTTCGGGTACTTTACCAGCACATCAGCTAACCGTCTTAATTCAGATTTGCTATACACAGAACCACTTGGGTTGCAAGGTGAACTGAACCAAATCATTTTTGTATTTGGTGTAATAGCAGCTTCAAGTTGAGCTGGTGTCATTTTAAAATCAGTATCTATAGACGTTTTAACCTCTACAGGCACACCATCATAAAGTTTTACGATATCAGAGTAACTAACCCAGTAAGGGCAAGGTAAAATAACTTCATCACCTTCATTTAGCATAACACCTGCGATATTTGCTAAAGATTGCTTAGCACCCGTAGAAACAACTATTTGAGACGCTGTATATGTTAGATTGTTATCACGTTTAAATTTAGTAATAATAGCATCTTTTAACTCGCCATAACCATCAACTGGAGAATAGGAGTTGTAATTATCATTAACGGCTTGAATAGCAGCGTTTTTAATAAAATCTGGAGTGTTGAAATCAGGTTCACCTAAACTAAGGCCTATAATATCTTTTCCTTCGCCTCTAAGTTCTCTTGCTTTTGCTGCCATTGCTAAAGTAGCAGACGTAGCCATGTTTAAAATTCTATCAGATAGTAATTGCATTTTGTTTATTTGTTTGATAAGTAAATAAAAATTTTAGGCTAAACTAGGTTTTTGTCCCAGTGTTTTTAATTGATTGTAGTGCTCTGCTACAGCTTGCCAAAACGTATGGTATTCATTATAAGGCAAGCTAAATTCTTGTGCAGTTTCCTTAACGATTTTAGCTATTTTACTATAATGTACGTGGCTAATATTGGCAAATAAATGGTGTTCTACTTGTCTGTTTAAGCCACCCGTGTAAAATTCTGCCAACCAACTTTTTGGTGAAAAATTAGAAGTTGTAAACAATTGATGAATAGCCCAAGTGTTTTTCATATTGCCAGCTTCATCAGGTAGTGGCATTTCTGTATTAGGCATAACATGTGCTAATTGAAACACGACACTTAAAATAATACCAGCAGTATAATGCATCACTATAAACCCTATTAAAACTTCCCACCAAGCAAAACCTAAAAATAATGGTAATACCACCCATAAGGAATAATATACAATTTTACCTATAATAAGCTTTGTCCATTGTGTAGCAGGATTTGGCATCTTACCATACGCTAATTTTCTTTTAAGGTACTTGTAGGTCTGAATAAAATCAGTAGTAATAGCCCAGTTTGCAGTTAACAGACCGTATAGGAAAAACGCATAGTATTTTTGATATTGATGTATTTTAAACCATTTAGAGTGTTTGGAAAATCTGATAATTCTACCGGCATCAATATCTTCATCATGCCCTTGAATATTAGTGTAGGTGTGATGTAAAACATTGTGCTGTACTTTCCAATTATAATCGTTTCCAGCAAGAATATAAATACTGCTTCCCATTAATTTGTTAACCCATTTTTTACTCGAAAAAGAGCCGTGGTTTGCATCGTGCATAACGTTCATACCAACGCCAGCCATACCAACACCAACTATGACCATCCCTAGCATTTGTGCCCATCCAGGTAAATCAATAGTTAATATTAAAATTGCGGGAACCAGAAGTAATGAGAACATTATAATGGCTTTCACATATAATTTCCAATTTCCGGTACGCTTTAAACCGTTTTCTTTGAAATAGTTGTTAACACGTTTGTTAAGTGTTTTAAAAAACTTTGCAGGATCTTTTCTTGAAAATGAAAGTGCTTGTTTTGTCATGCTTAATGTCTTTAATATGATACATAATAAAATTGTTTGTCATACCTGTGGCAAAGATAGGTATAAACCGTTTGAACTAATACCATTTTTTTATAAAAATATGTATAGAAAAAGTATATTTTTGTTGAAAATTTAACAAAAATGCAATTACTTTTAAAGTACTTTCCTAACCTAACAGAAAACCAAGTTCAACAATTTGAAAATCTGGAATCGTTATATCAAGATTGGAATTTAAAGATTAATGTAGTGTCTAGAAAGGATATTGATGAGCTTTACATAAGGCATGTATTACATTCTCTAGGTATAGCCAAAATTGTAAATTTTAAAGATGGAACTAAACTACTTGATGTAGGTACAGGCGGTGGTTTTCCTGGAATTCCTTTGGCTATTTTGTTTCCAGAATCGTCATTTCATTTGGTTGATAGTATAGCCAAAAAGCTAAAAGTAGTTGATGAGGTTGTTGCAGGTTTAGGCTTAACAAATGTAAAAACAACGCATAGTAGAGTAGAGGCTATTAATGGGAATTATGATTTTATAGTAAGTCGTGCAGTAGCCGCAATGCCGACTTTTGTACATTGGGTAAAAGGTAAAATAGCAAAACAGCAAAATCACGACGTTAAAAATGGCATCCTGTATTTAAAAGGTGGTGATTTAACTGAGGAACTTAAAGGATATAAAACAACAACCATTTATAATTTAAGTGATTTTTTTGAAGAAGATTTCTATGAAACCAAAAAATTGGTGCATCTTCCTCTAAAATTTAGAGGATAGTTAAATGTGTGTTATTCCAGTTTAACCAATGCATTTATGGCATTGTTGAAATAAAAATATTGACTGTCAAACCAATATGTGTTATTATAATCTTGAATTGAAGATACTTTTCCGCTAGGAATAACTATAGCATTAGCACGGTTAAAATTTAGTTTTGCATTAGCGATATCATCAATTTTCAAGTAAGCCATAGCAAGACCTAAATAGGCATCAAAATCCATAGCATCAAATTTAATAGCTTCGGAAAAATCAGAAATAGCATTATTAAATTTTCCAATAAATAAATTTGAAGCACCCCTGTAAAAATAAGCAAAGGCATTATTTTTATTAAGCCTTAAGGATTTGGTTAAATCGGCGTTAGCTTCTTCATAATATTTAATGTATATTAAAAAAGCACCTCTATTATAATAATTATCAGCGTTAGGTTCAATCAAAATAGCGGTAGAATAATCGTTTAGTGCATTTTTAAATTGCTTAATAGCCTTATATGCCGAAGCTCTTAATATATAAGTATTGGAGTTTTCAGGAACTGCCTTAATAACATTCTTAAAATCTTTTATGGCATCTTCATATTCCTCTAAATCAAGTTTTACACAAGCTAAACTGTATAGTGCATCGATAAAATTTTCATCAAGCATAAAAGCTTTAGCATAATCTTCTTTTGCACCTATAAAATTTTTTAAACTATATCTGGAATTCCCCCTATTAAAATACGTGTCGGCATCAGGTTCTTCAACAATAATTTTAGAGTAATCAACAATAGCACCATTGTAATCTCCTAAATCGTTTTTAGCAATACCTCTATAAAAATATGCGTCCAGATTTTTAGGCTCTTCAGAAATAACTTCAGTTAAAAGTTTGATTTTTTCGTTTAGGTCTGTTGTTCTAAGCGCTTTTCTAAATACCTTTTTAGCCTGCCCAAAGGAAAGTAAAGGTAAAACGACTGTTATAAGTAGTAATATTTTTTTCATCAGCAATATTTATTAAACAAAAAACATGCCGTTAATTTGTTTGAGGAAATCTAAGTGAAGATAAATTATTTTTATAAAATAATAAAAATTATAAAACAATAAATTTAGCTGGTTATAAATAATTTGGGCGTTACCCCGAAAAGGGGTCAGGCTTTCCGCTATATCTTTTTAAAAAAAATAATTGAAAAACCGAAGGTCTTTAATGTCTTTCTGAATTTTTGTAAGTAACGAACATCAGTTGAATCCATTTTTAAAAAGGATGCCACTTCAATACTTAACGCAGCTTGGTTTGGAGAAAGAAGTACTCGCTTAAAGTTTTTTCTTTTAAATAGATGTATGTTGCTTTCTGTTAACCTCGAGCTTCTACTCATTCTTTCTTTACATAAGTCGCAGACATTTTTTGCTTAATTTTAAATTTAACCCACCTTTTTAATACGGAATTTCTGGACGATTTCAATGTAGTTACTACAATTAAAAAGAAGTCGATATTTTTCAGAATTTTGGTTTTAATGTTTTACAACTCGTTGTATAGGTTTTTTATTATGTATACTACCCCGTAAATAAATCAGGATATAGTAAGTTTTTAGTCATTGCTATACCGTTAGGGTAATTTTTTTTAAGAAAAAGCAAAAAAATCCCAAGCCGAAGCTAAGGATTAAAATATTTTTGAAATTTCTTTTTTCAAAGAAATTCGTTATTCCCCCAAAAACGGATATCTATAATCCGTAGGTGTTACAAATGTTTCCTTAATCATTCTAGGCGATACCCATCGCAATAAGTTTTGGGCACTACCTGCCTTATCATTGGTTCCAGATGCTCTTGCTCCCCCAAAAGGTTGTTGCCCTACTACAGCACCAGTTGGTTTATCATTAATATAAAAATTACCTGCACAATTCTGTAAAGCTTCTGTAGCTTGTGTAATCGCATATCTATCTTTAGCTATAATAGCACCAGTTAAAGCATAGTCACTAGTTTCATCTACGAGTTTTAAAGTTTCAGTATAAGTATTATCCTCATAAACATAAATTGTCATTACTGGTCCAAAAAGTTCTGTGGACATGGTCGTGTATTTTGGATTTGTAGTAACAATAACGGTAGGTTCAATAAAATATCCTTTGCTTTTATCATAATTTCCACCAACTATAATGTTTGCATCATTATCAGATTTTGCACGATCGATATGTTTTGCCAATTTATCAAAAGAGCCTTCATGAATCACAGCGGTAATAAAGTTGCTCATGTCTTCTGGAGAACCCATTTTAAGTGATTTTACATCTTCAATTACAAATTTTTTCACATCTGTCCAAAGGCGCTTTGGAATGTAAGCTCTGGAAGCTGCACTACATTTTTGTCCTTGAAATTCAAAAGCCCCACGAACAATGGCAGTAGCAACTTGTTTCGCATCAGCGGATTTATGAGCGATAATAAAATCTTTCCCACCTGTTTCTCCAACAATTTTTGGATAGGTTTTATAGTTGTGGATATTATTACCTATTTGTTTCCAAAGTTCTTTAAATATATATGTAGATCCAGTAAAATGTAATCCAGAAAAATCAGGACTTGCTAGTACCGTATTTGTAATCATAACAGGGTCTCCAAAAACAACATTGATTACACCTGGAGGTACTCCAGCTTCCTCAAAAACATCCATAATCACTTTGGCTGAATACACTTGACTATCACTAGGTTTCCAAACCACGACGTTACCCATTAACGCCATACAGGCTGGTAAGTTTCCAGCAATTGCAGTAAAGTTAAAAGGTGTAACGGCATAGGTAAACCCTTCAAGTGGACGATATTCCACACGGTTCCAAGCATCATTCGTGCTTTCCGGTTGCTCCATGTAAATGTCTGTCATAAATTGAACATTAAAACGTAAAAAATCTATAAACTCACAAGCCGCATCAATTTCCGCTTGGTGAATGGTTTTAGATTGTGCAATCATAGTTGCAGCATTTATTTTTGCACGGTAAGGACCGGCAATAAGTTCTGCAGCTTTTAAAAATATACCGGCACGTTGTTCCCACGGCATGTGCGACCATATTTTTCGAGCTTCTAATGCCGTAGAGATAGCATCGTCAATATGTTTTTGTTCAGCTACATGGTACGTTCCTACAACATGTTTGTGGTCGTGTGGTGGCGACAACGTCATGGTATTTCCGGTTTTAATGTTTTCCCCGTTTATATATAAAGGCACGTCAATCTTACTATTAAACATGGCTTTATAAGTCTTTATAACTGCATCGCGTTCTGGAGATCCAGGAGCATAAGATTTTACAGGTTCGTTAACAGCAATTGGTACATTAAAAAAGCCTTTTCCCATGATTTCTAGATTTATGTTATTGAATATTCAGTAAATGTGCTGCAAATTTAAGAATAATTAAACGATTATATTGGTGCAAGACTTCTTAAAAGCAAGTTAAATTTTATTTATTTTTTGTAAGTTGCCGAAGCGTTTTAAGACTAGGTTTATATGTGTACAGTTACGATAATTCCCATTGGTAATAGTGACTTTGTGTTAACTACAAATAGGGATGAAGCTCCAGATAGAAACTCCCTAGATCCAGATTTTTATATTATTAATCATACTAAATTACTGTTTCCTAAAGATAAAATGGGAGGGACTTGGATTGGTGTAAGTGAAAAAAATCGGGTTGTTTGTGTATTAAATGGCGGGTTTGTTAAACATGAACGGCTACCAAATTATAGAAAGAGTAGAGGTGTTGTGGCTAACGACCTTATGGTTTCTAATAATATTATTAAAACGGTTGAAGATTACAATCTTGATAATATAGAACCTTTTACTATTGTGATAGCAGATTGGAATAATGGATTGAAATTCTATGAGCTTGTCTGGGATGGGAAATATAAGCATTTTACGCCATTACCTTTTGATTCACGAATATGGTCATCTTCTACATTATACACGGAAAGTATGCAAAGAGAACGTCAGCAATGGTTTGAAAATTTTGAAGCTATATTTGACTTAAACGCTGATTCTTTATTGGGTTTCCATAAGAAAACTGACCTTGAAAATATGGATTATGGCGTGATTATGAATCGTGGTTTTGTTAAAACGACAAGTGTTACTCAGGTTGAAAAAATTGGCAATACAGTTAGTATGCGCTACGAAAACCTACAAAATAAAATAGTTACAAACAAACATTTAATTATTCAGAAGTAAATAATGGTTAATACGGGTATTATTTTAACATTGGCATATCCCGATACTATTGTTATGGTATCTGAGGAATGGTTTTCTCCCTTTTTGAAGTTTATTGGTGTTGGTAAGAAAGATTATTTACGAGCGGGTCATGCCGCTTTGGTGTTGATTGATAAACAAACAGGTGTTTTAGAATATCATGATTTTGGACGCTATATTACCCCAGAACCAAACGGACGCGTTCGAGGAAGCGATACCGATAACGAATTGCATTTTTCAATAGAAGCTAAAATTGAAAACGATAAAATAAAAAATTTAGATGCTATTTTAGAGTTCTTAGGCACGCACCCTAAATTAACGCATGGCGATGGCAAACTAGTAGCTTCAGTTTGTAACGCGGTTAATTACCAAAAAGCACGAATGCATATTAGCAAAATGCAAAACAAACATTTTATTAGATATGCAGCGTTTATAAAAGAGGCTTGCAATTGTGCGCGTTTTGTTACCGATACATTGATTGCTTCGGTAACAGATTTTGAAATGAAAAAGAACCTTGAAAACTCGAAATGGTTTACACCAAGTACGGTTGGTAATGTATTGCTCGCCAATTCAGAAAACAATACTTATGAGGTATCTGAAATAGGTCAGATTTCAAAGTTTCAAGGCTCTCAGAGGAGTGAGAATTTACGTTACTTTTTAGATAAGTTAAAAAATCATAAAGTGAATTTGGTTGGCACATTAAAACCAAAACATGTTAATGGTTTACATGAAAAGGCACAATGGCTTTCTGGTATTGCTGCTGGTGCTTGGTTTGAATTACATGATTTAGGAGATAAGCATGAATACCGATTTAGACGTATTTCTCCCTACGGAAATATAGATTGTGATGCTGTTTACATTGTTAATCATGATGTGTTTAAATATGATTTAGAATTTGAGTTTGTTCATTATTCAAATTGTAATTTTTTTAATGTGAAGCAAAATAGCAAGGTTTTTAGGTTTGAAAGAAAAACGTTTTAGATAATAGAATAAAAAATCTTTACAGGTAATTATGATAAAGTATTTTACATATCCTAATGTTTTTTTGGTGTTGGATATAACATTAAATTCACCTTGATTTTTTTATATCATCAACAAGTAAATATGTGTTTGTTTAGTGTAAGTTTTAGCTGTAAAAAAATTGCGTTAGGGATTGCAGTGTAAAGCCCACAGCCCGACTTTGGAGGAGCGAGGACTTGCAGCGTAAAGCCCGACCCTTGTGGTAACGCCCAAATAATATTAATATATAAAATATATGTAATTTAAATTACACATTGCTTAATGGCATTAAAAGTGTAATTTGAAATAATGAACTAATTTATAGCAAAAGGCGCACTCAATTTAAATGTTGGGATAGTTACTTGAAACTTTTGCGTTGTAGTGAAGTTTACCATACCGTAATGCCCTTGCATAGCGCCAAAAGGGGAAGTGAGTAAACAGCCTGAAGTATAGGTATGGGATTCGCCTGGTTTAAGTACAGGTTTTTTGCCGATAACACCTTCGCCAGAAACGGTTTCGATATTGTTTAATGCGTCTAAAATTTCCCAATGGCGCGCGTTAAGTTGCACAGAATCCTTACTCTGGTTTTCGATAGTTATTGTATAGCCAAAGGCAAACTGTATTTTATAGTTTTTATAAAATGAGCCTTCGTAGTTAGTTTCTACTGAAATTTTAATGCCTTTTGTAACTTGTTGAACCATTGATATGCAAAGTGTTAGCCTAAGCTAAAATAATAAATATTAAGTAGTTAGTATAATTTTTAACATGTTTGATTAAAAAAAACAGGTAAATTATAGTTTAAACCTATAATATTTGATGATTTTACATTTAAAACCCAATATACCTTGTTGTTTTTGATGTTTTATGTGGTTTAGTTTGAAATGTTAATGGATGAAACCTCATTAAACCCAATAATTCTGTCGTATCGTGCACCTAAATCCCTATAATAAACCAGCACTTTATAGTTGTTTTCGGTTTGCCAAAAGTTACCGCTTATGGCGCCTTCGTTTAAAGTGCCATTTTTATTTAATATAACGTATTTGTAATTATAAAATCCTTGTTTTAGCCTCATGCTATTTTCGTAAAGACCACTCTTTGCGTTGAACATCATTTTATTGGTATCTGTAAGTGCATAATTATTATAATTACCATAAATATAAATTTGTTCGCCACTTGTAAGTTCTGGATATTTTAATGAGAAATGGACTTGCACGTAATCGGCCTCAATAGAAACATCGTCCCTGTCTATAGCTACAATTTTAAATTGCCCATTAATATCTGGGTTGTAAGTGTAGGGTACATTATTTCTTGGTATATCGGTAAACAAATACGACTGATAAATATCTTCTAGAGCAATAGCTTGGACACGCATCGTGGCGGCTCTAACATCTTTCGTTTCAAAAAACAAATACTCGTTTCCTGCAGGAAATGCTGTTTCTTTTACATATCTGTAAATAAGTTTATTGCCAATGGTGTATTGTGGTTTTAGGTTTGAAATGGCTGTGTTTAAATTTCTATTTTGTATTATTCGTGTCTTTACTGTTTGCAACGGGTTGTTTATTTGTGTGCCAGTAGTAATTTCAATATCTACTGTTTGGGTAGTTTCTATAGTGCTTACATCTCGAGATCTTTTAATCACAATACTTGGCGTTACAATGCCTTCGTACATCATAAATTTTCTAGAGAATACTAAATCGCCACTTGTGTTATAAATTGAAATAATATAATTACCCGATACTTTTAAGCTTTTGGTTTGCTGGTTTGGTATAGATAATTTATAGTGCGAATACATTTGAAAGGTATTAAACGAGTTTGTGTAATCTTGAATTCTAAAATTATCAACTCCTAAAAGAAATTCTGGTTTTACAAGTACGGATTCCTTCCAATCGTAATCATAATGTTCGATTTTGTAATAAAAATCTCGCTCATCATCAACTAAAGCGTCAAACTCAAGATAAAATGTTTCTCCCAATTTTAAAATGGGCAGTTCTCCTAAATTACTACTATTACTTTTAAAAGTAATAGATTTTATATACTCTGGAGGGTTCATTTCTGCTACTTGACCGTAAATAAATCCAGTAGCTATAAAACAAAACCAATTTAAGGTTAGCTTTAAAGACATTTTTTTGCTTTTTTGTAAAGATAAGCAAAATCTATGCCTAAG
>Ga0114957_1005586_pt1 | contig 10377 bp, 6 predicted proteins | sample BantaG_FD_87175 | JGI IMG/M metagenome (GOLD analysis project Ga0114957, IMG submission 87175) | Marine algal microbial communities from Bantry Bay, Ireland - BantryBay_4 metaG | ecosystem: Host-associated > Algae > Red algae > Unclassified | place: Bantry Bay, Ireland | collected 2014-11-21 | reverse complement strand
TTAGTAAGTTTTCTTTGGTATTGTTTTGCGCTTCCTGATCCGCTTTTCAAAGATCCCTACTGTATGGTCCTGGAGGATAAAAATGGAGAGCTCCTAGGTGCGCGTATTGCTGCAGACGGGCAGTGGCGTTTCCCGGAAGGTGGTCAGTTGCCTGAAAAATTTATAACCGCATTATTGGAATTTGAGGACAGACGGTTCTATCAGCATCATGGGATAGATGTGCGGGCGCTGGGGCGGGCTATGAAACAGAATCTGACGGCAGGAAAAATTGTGAGTGGTGGAAGCACCATCAGTATGCAGCTCATGCGTCTTTCCCGAAAGGGGAAAAGTCGCAGCGTTTTTCAAAAACTGATTGAGGCAATACTGGCCACCCGATTAGAACTTCGCTATAGCAAAAAAGAACTTATATCGCTCTATGCGGCTCATGCTCCCTTTGGAGGCAACGTAGTAGGTTTAGAATCGGCCTCCTGGCGTTACTTCGGCAAACAGCCTGATCTCATGTCCTGGTCAGAAGCGGCTACCATGGCGGTGCTACCCAACAGTCCGGCACTCATGCATCCCGGGCGCAATCGCGCCGCCCTCATCGCCAAACGAAACAGGTTACTCAAGCGACTTTTCCAGCAAGGAAAAATAGATCAGTTTACTTACCAATTAGCAAAAGAGGAATCCTTGCCGGAAGCTCCGCTCCCACTTCCGCAGTATGCTCCTCATTTGCTGGAGCGCGCTTATATCGAGCAGTTTAAAAACAAAAAAGAAAAGCGCACGCGGCTTCGCACAACCATTGATCCTGCGCTACAGGAACGTTGCCATGACATTGCAAAATATCAACATAAACTACTTTCAGGAAATGAAATCCACAATCTAGCTATATTGGTACTCGACATTGAAACCGGCCATGTACTCGCTTATGTTGGCAACGCGCCCAACACGGGAGCAGCCCATAGCGAAGCCGTTGACATTATCCAGGCAAAAAGAAGCACAGGTAGTATCATCAAACCTTTTCTATTTGCAAAGATGCTGGACGATGGATACATTTTAGGCGAAAGCCTGATCTCTGATGTGCCTACACATATCAACGGCTACCGTCCTGAAAATTACCATCGCAAATACTCCGGTGTTGTTCCGGCAAAGCGAGCACTCTCTCGTTCGCTGAATGTTCCTTTTGTGCGAATGCTTCAAGATTATAGTGTTGAGAAATTTCATTTTGGTTTACAACAAATGGGTTTTACTACATTTACCAAAACGCCACAACATTATGGGTTGACCTTAATTTTGGGAGGTGCGGAAGTTAGCCTCTGGGAAGTCACAAATGCTTATGCTTGTATGGCTCGTACCCTGAACCATTTTCAGGAGCATAATGGGCTGTATGATTTGGGTGATTTTCGGGGGCCGACTTATCGGTCGGAGTCAAAATCAAAACCAAAGTCAACGTTGCAGGGGGAATCGGAGATACTTTCGGCGGGGGCGATTTATGAGACGTTTGAGGCGATGCTGGAGGTGGAGCGGCCGGGAAGTGAGGGTGACTGGCAGCAGTTTCAATCGAGTCAGAAGATTGCGTGGAAGACCGGGACAAGTTTTGGTTTTAGGGATGCCTGGGCAGTGGGCTTGAATTCCAAATATGCGGTTGGTGTATGGGCGGGGAATGCAGATGGTGAGGGACGGCCGGGTTTAGTCGGTGTGAAAGCGGCTGCGCCTATTCTGTTTGATGTCTTTAGCTTGTTGCCTGGTGGCAAATGGTTTGAGGAGCCGCATGATGAGATGGTGGATATTCCTGTTTGTACAAAGAGTGGATACCGGGCATTAGATATTTGCGAGTCAGACACGCTGACAGTCCCGCTGAGTGGTTTAAAAACGAAAGCCTGCTCCTATCATCAATTGATTCATCTCGACGCTGAGGAACAATTTCAGGTCAATAGTACTTGCTCCAGTACGGCTGACATGGTTCACCGTCCCTGGTTTGTCCTTCCGCCTTTGGAGGCGCATTACGCCATGAGCAGAGATCCATCTTACAAAATCCTTCCTCCATTCCGTGCTGACTGCGATGGTGCTTCTGCATCGGGGGCCAGCCAACAACCGCTACAACTTATTTATCCGAAAGATATCAATCAGATTTTTATACCCACCAATTTAGATGGTACGGAGAGTGCTACAGTATTTAAAGCAACGCATCGTAAAACGAATGCTGTCATTCACTGGCATTTGGATGATACATATCTTGGCAGTACAACTGACTTTCATGAACTGGCTTTGAATCCTGCTGTTGGGGAGCATGTGCTTACTTTGGTGGATGAGCAGGGGTTTCGGTTGGAGCGGGCTTTTGAGGTGGTGGAGTGATTCAAGTCAAAATCAAAGTCGAAGTCAAAGTTTTCCTGCGATCGTGGAGCTCCACGTTATCGGGTCATTTTGACTTCGACTTTGATTTTGATTTTGATAATTTTATTGGGAACAAAAAAAAATCTCCTGCATCCGGAGGCGTTTGGATGCAGGAGACAAATACATACTTGAGAAAACTACACGATGTAAAAGTAAGCGTTGAATATTATAAATTTTGGGTAGATGTTGTAGTGGATAATAATTAGGGGTTAGTGGTTGGTATTGATTAGAAATTGGAAAAATTAGGGACCGGGAAGCGCGATCGTGAAACAAGGTGACTCCTGCCCGCGTGTCGCCGAAGCTTTTAGAGGAGGCACAGCCCGGGAAAATGTCAGTTTGAAAAAGTATTGAGGTATGAGGTATCAAGGAAGCTGAAGGTTCTATCTAAAATTTTGAGCAATTTGAAGAAAGGAAAGCAGCTCTAATGGGAAGCATTGGGAAGCGAAATAACCAGGTCAAAGAGCAATGACACAACGATCGGCCTATAGAGGAAGAACCAACACATTAAGTTGATTTACAATATATTAGGGACCGGGCAAAAAAAATTCCTACACCCCAGAAGGGAAAAAGGTGTAGGAAAATTAAACATACTATGAGAAAACTTTGCTCAAGATATGGCAAGATATACCACACAAAAACGTATAATTAGGGAATGGGTAGAAATCAAGGGCTAAAGGCAGGTTTCCTTTAGAAAGCGGTAGGGTCGGAAGCTCTAAAGTGTACGTTTTAAGCGGATTTTAGGAGATTGGGTTGTTTGCCCCGTTGGGGGAAAAAAATTCCTGCATCTCAGGAGGGAGCAAGATGCAGGAAGATTAAACAAACATACTATGAGAAAACTCCTGCAATATATGGCGTTTTATTTCAAGGTAAGAGGCAGTTTTACGTATGGTTGTAATATTTAATGTGAAAGGTGGGTTTGGGGTAGAATACGGTAGTTTGGTTTCCTGCGAAAAGACCGAAGACGGGAGTCCGAAGCCCGAAGTTTCCATCTTTCGTGTTGCCCTCTGACCTTGGATGGGACACGAATTTGACGTATTGAACGGATTCGGACGGAAACTTTGACTTCGCTCCGTACATTTTTTTTGTAAACGCATCCCATCCAAGGCTTATCGGGAATTGATTTTGGCGTTCCGGGCAGCATTTAAATGTAAAGTCTAAAGCCAAATTAATAGAAAACAGTATGCTTGACCAGACCATTCAATCTCCCAAACTACTTCTGAATAATAACCAAAGGAATCAATATCTCCACTCTGGTTCCTTTCGACTTTCCTCCTTTCTTTCCCAGATTTATTGTTTTCACGAAAACGTCTTCTTCCCTATTCTTGTTGAGTATATCCAAACGCTCTTCTGTGATACTTGTTCCTTTAGAACGATGATTGACACTGGCCGGATCTTTTTCCTTCATCTTTTGTGCTTCTTCCAGGCCAATCCCGTTATCTTCAACAATGCAGATAATGGTGTCTTCGTCTTTTAGTTTAAAATGTACCGTTACTTTACCTTTCTTTATCGAACGCAGACCATGCTCAAGAGCATTCTCGACATAAGGTTGAACAATCATCGTAGGCACCCCCATAATGTCCTCCTCCAATTCTTCATCTACTATAATATCGTATGATAATCGCGTTTCAAAGCGTAGCTTCTGGTTGATAAATAAGTAGTTTTCCAAAAACTCTACCTCGTTCTCTAAAGGAATATTTTCCATATCGGAGTATTCCAGACTTTGGCGCATAAGCCTTGCAAAAATGGCGAGGTACTTTGTGGCCGAAGTGATATCCTTTGAAGTAATGTAATCCTGAATAGCATTTAAGGCATTGTAAATGAAATGTGGATTCATCTGTGCACGAAGGGCCTTGAGTTGAAGTCCGGCAGCCTGAAGCCGCAGCATTTCCGCCTCTCTCCTTCTCTTCTCTGCCTGATACTTAACTTCCATTTCGGTTACCAGTGCGCCGTTCATGGCTCTTTGATAAATTTCGTTACTACTACCATGTATTAGCAGGTATTCGTAAGCGCCTTCAAAATCATCTAGTTGTGCTGCAAAAGCAGCCATATCCTTACAGATACCTGCCAGCGTTTTATAGTCTTCCGCCTTTGTAGCAAAGACGTATGCTGAATTAAAATACTTCTTGGCTTTCCTTTCTTTGCCTTGCTGGACAAAGAGCTTCGCCATTCGATGATCAATTTCTGCAAAGTTGCTATAATCTTCTTCTGACGTTTTTCGGTAGACCGACTTCGCCTTTCGAAAAAGGCGAAGTGCTTCCTCTGGCTCTTCTCTGATGAAATAGCAGGAACCGAGATTTGCATAAGCAGCAGCACGGGAGTATTGACTGATATCATCCCGACTTTCAATTGCTTTCTGGAAGTACTGTTCAGCACTCTCATGATCGTTCATGGCCATGTAGCCGTTACCAACGTTGAGGTAATGCCATGATAATCGGGTTCGCATCCCCAGCGTTTCACACCAGTTGACAACATTTAAATAGGCTCTTACACTTTTTTCAATGTCATTGTTCTTTTCGTATATAAACCCGAGGCCGCTGTAAATAAGCGTTTTGAAATAATAATCTTTAATGGAATTGGGCGACTCTTTGGCATCCATCATTTTTTCTGCCAAATGGAATTGCTCGATAGCATCAGCATAGTTGCCGTAATGCAGGTTTAGAAAACCTTCCCGACAGGTGATGCGAGCTTGCAGGCAATCATCTGGAAAATCTTTTAGCAGGATATGTGCCTTATCCAGAAAGGAAGCGGCCTCTTCCATCTCACGCCTGTTGATGCAAATACCCGCATAATCAATGTACGCTTCAACCTGCTGCGTAATGGCCCCCCGATCTTCCAGGATTTCAATCGCTTTTAGAAAGTGATTACGGGACAGGTCGTAGTTGTACACCTGATTTTCGATAAATCCTGTATTGAGGTGGTAGTTTAATTCAAAATCAAGATTGGGCGTATGCTGAAGTATTTTGTAAAGGGCAGCAAGGTATGGCTGCGCTTTTCTATAATCAGTGAAGGTATAATGAGAAGCTAATTGATCAAGAACAATCAACTTCTGCAAATCATCCGTTTGGCCCTTGAGCTGATGTTCAAGACGCTTTAGTTCATTGGATGGATTGGCAGGTGTAATGGTCATTGGCTTATATACATAGAGAAGGCCACATTACTGAATGCAGCCTTATAAAATTTTTTATGACGAAAATGAACTCTCGCCTACTGAGGCACGATACCTCCACAAGGATTATAGCTTATGTTGGTTCCTTTTTTACCTCCGACGACTTTATTCAAATCATTTTTCTGAACCAGTATGTCCCTCTGCTTAGAAAGATCTCCTAAGTTAGAGAACGGTTTGTTGACTTTGTTCCCCATAGCGTTTGTTTTTTAAAGATTTCTGAATTGGGATTCTGAATACTAATTTTCTCTAGGATAAAAATAGCTATTTATTTGTTCACTTTCAATTTAAACAGCTAAAAAAAACGCAAAAATAAAGTGTCTAAGTTAAAATGACAAAAACAAACAAATCATAAGGTTTTGAATAACAATATATTACAGGCCAATACATGGTTTTAAAGTGTTTCAAAAGTTAAACCATTTAACATATTTATTCAAAATCAGGGTTCACATAAAGATGTAGTTATTTGAGCAAGCCTATTAGGCTAATTACCTTAATTTTTTGTAGCTATTAGACTTTATTAGCGTTTTGTAATGGTAACTATTCCGTGGCTTAATTGGTGCATTCGGGATGGATGTCAGCTGTTGGATGTTTTTTATGAGCGCTTTGCTACTCCTACGCCAGATCCCCCGCCAGATCCTACGCCAGATCCTACGCCAAGGCTTCGGCTCATGAGAAAGGCTTCGGCTCCTGAGAAAGGCTTCGGCTCCTGAGAAAAGCTACGACGGCACGCGGACAACACAAGTGTTAATGCTCTTCTATTGGTGAGCACTAATATACACACTACCTGCGCAGAAGATGAAAAGCACCCAAAATTTCGTCCTTTTACAGGAGTACTAATAGCCTTCGCCAGCCTCTGCCTGGTCGAAATAACATCCATCCCTGTTTCATGATTAAAGTCATTCAACTCAGGGGTTCATAAAAGAAGAGCTGAAGAGTTGCGTTTCTTTTACATATTAATCCCTTGCTGAATCATCTTCAATCGTTCCATGAAAGCGGGCCTCCGACGCCTGGAAACCTCGATTTTTTTACCGTCGTCCATTACCAGGTAGCCGCCATCCCCCTTCACAAATTTTCGCATGAAGTTGAGGTTGACCAAATGGCTTTTGTGCACCCGGTAGAAATTAACGGCTCTCAAAAGTTCTTCGTATGACTTGATGGTACGGGAAGCGGTGAGTTTCTCACCACTATTCATATGTATGTGGGTATAATTGTCTTCTGCTTCGCAGCGAACAATATCCTTAATGTTGATAAAATAAATACCATCCAGAGCGGAGATACTCATCTTTTCAAAAGCGTTTGGATTTTTGTAATAATTTTCAAAATACTGAAGACGCTTATTTATCTGGTTATCTTTTCCCAAACGGATTCGGCTTACCGCATCTTTTAATTCGTCCGGATTAATGGGCTTTACGACAAAGCCGATCGAGCTGTAGTTGCATGCCTTAACAGAATGCGCTTCATAGGCGGTTACAAAAACAATGTCAAAGGAAACGCGCTTGTCTTCCTGCAATTGGTCTAAGAGTTGGAAAACGGAACCATCCGGGAGGTTGATATCCAGAAAGGCCACATCGATTTTAAACTTGGGGTTGCTCAACAATTTTCTTGCTTCACTAATAGAGCCTGCTTCTCCTTCCACAGAGATATGGGGGCATTGTTCCTTCAAATGATTTTTGAGGTTGTTTAAACTCTTCTGCTCGTCTTCAACGATTAGGGCTTTTAGATTTTTGTTTTTCATGATCTGTAATTGATATGTGGGTATTGTAAAATGTTCTCCTCGAGCAAAACTCCTTTAGATTTAGTAACGTTACAAATCCATGACGAATTTAGTCGGTTAATTTCTGTTTAAGGCAACTGAAGGAATTGTAAAGAGGGGGTTTATTATTAACATGCTAATTTAGCAAGAAAAACATTAAAACAAAATAGAATATGAGATTATTTTTCATCAGGCCTTTAATAAATTCTATTTTCATTTAAATATGGCGTTTGTTTGCAGTCCTTTGATTTGAGAGATATTGTTTACTTTTGTCAAAAAAAAGATTGATGGCAAGCGACAAAAAAGAACTAAGTCCATTTCGGGAAAAAATTCATGAAATCATATTTGAAGCAGATACGCCAACTGGTTACGCATTTGATGTCATCCTATTAATTGCGATTGTAGCCAGTTTAATAGTCGTGATGCTGGAGAGTATAGAAATACTCAATTTTCGTTACCACAATCTGTTTTTGATTCTGGAATGGATTTTCACCATTTTCTTTACGATTGAATATGTCCTTCGTTTATATTCTGTTCGAAAGCCGATGAAGTACGCACTAAGCTTTTTTGGTATTATCGACTTATTGGCCATCTTACCTGCGTTTTTAAGTCTTGTGATTACCGGTACACACTACCTGGTCGTGATCCGAACACTTCGAATTCTTCGTGTATTTCGAATTTTCAAACTCACCAAATTTCTAAAAGAAAGTTCACTCATTATGGCTGCGCTTCGGGCCAGTCAGGCAAAAATTACTGTTTTCATGGTATTCGTTCTGTTGATGGTAACTATTGTTGGATCTTTCATGTACCTGATTGAAGGTGGAACGGAAGGATCTGGCTTTACTAGTATTCCCCGGAGTATTTATTGGGCAGTGGTTACACTTACCACCGTCGGCTACGGGGATATTGCTCCGCGGACAGAGATCGGACAGTTTTTGGCAGCAGTTGTTATGATCATGGGTTATGCGGTCATCGCTGTTCCAACTGGAATCGTTTCTGCGGAGATGGTGAACACCCATCATCAGGAAGGTGAACATAAATTCGATGAAGTCAGTACACAGGCGTGTCGTTCCTGCTCAAAAGAAGGGCATGATCACAATGCGATATTTTGTAAGTTTTGTGGGGATCAGTTGAATCATTGATTATTGAGGTATCGGGGGCAGGAATATTGAATGATTGAATTTTGAATAGGCCTTCTAACTCGCTCTATTGCGTCCAACTCGCGTTGGAAGGATTATTCAAAATTACAACACCTGACTCCTCAATAATTAGGAACCTTCGTCGTAGCAAACAAACGCTTAATGCTATAGCGTCCACTGCCATTGACAAATACCAATAGCAAGCCACCGATGATGGCTACATTTTTCATAAACAAGATGGACTGCTCGCGTTGTATTTCAATCGGATCATTCCACCAATCATGCAATACAAGTGTTACCGGCACATAAAAGATCAGTAGGAGGATAGCTCCAAAGGAAGACCGATAACCGGACAACACTAATATGCCACCCAATATCATTAGAAAGATCGCGCTTACTAAAAGAAAATCCTGATTCCAGGTAAAACCATAATCAGTCATTTGTGATTTCGTTGTTTTGAAAAACTTGATGGAGTCGTATGCTTCAAAGAGGAATATTAGTGCGATGAATATTCTTGCTACAAGGTCTGTTATGTCTTTCATTTACTTTTTTTGACTTTTTATTTAGTATGTTATTGGATGTTAGATATTAGATGTTAGTCACAGCCAGCCGAGGCTGGTGTGACGGATGTTAGTTCTCGTCTAATGGTGAGCGCGCCGCATGTTGCGACGGAGTTTACCAATAGACGAGAACTAACATCCTTTACGGCCTTGTGCTGCCGAAGCTTTAGCGTAGGAGCGGCAAAGCGCACGTAAAGAAACATCCAACATCCACCTCTATCCAGCGATTAGAGATCAAAATCATCTTTTCAAAAATTCAGCAATCTGATTCGCTACCCGTTGGCCATCAATAGCGGCCGATATAATTCCGCCGGCGTAGCCAGCTCCTTCACCAGAGGGAAAAAATCCTTTGATCTGTTCGTTCATCAATGTTTTGGGATCACGGGGTATACGGACTGGTGAACTGGTGCGACTTTCCGTTCCGATCACGTTGGCCTCTTCCGTCATATAACCGCGCATACTTTTGCCAAAATGCATTAATCCTTTTCGAAGTACTTCGTAAATTTCTTTTGGCAACAGTTCATGCATTGCTGCGGAATGCAAGCCTGGGATATAAGAAGTACCAGACAGTGTTTTAGAAACTTTTCCTTCTACAAAATCCGTCATTCGTTGTCCGGCAGCTTTCTGCGTTCCATCTCCTGCTGCAAACATAGTTTGTTCTACTGATTTTTGAAATTCCAGCCCGGCAAAAATTCCGTATTTTTTAAACGGCTGAAACAATTGCTCGTCTACAGCCACCACCATTCCCGAATTTGCATAAGGCGAATCTCTTCTGGAAAGCGACATACCATTGACAACAATTTCGCCCGGAGCAGTGGAAGCAGGTACCACCAAACCTCCCGGACACATACAAAAAGAAAAAACACCACGGCCATTTTGCTGACCAGCTAATCGATAGCTTGCTGCTGGCAAATTTTCTTCTCTGGGTCGTTGATTATATTGCAACTGATCGATCAGTGCCTGTGGATGCTCTATCCGTACACCAAGTGCATAAGGCTTTGCCTCCATCCTTATTTTTTTGCGATCCAGCAAGTAATAAATATCTCTTGCCGAATGCCCTGTTGCAAGGATCGTTGCATCCGCAAAATGCTCATCCGTTTCATTGACCACTACTCCTTTCATCGTTTCATCTTCAACAATCAGATCGGTCACATATGAATCAAAATGCACTTCACCTCCATACTTTTCAATGGTCTCCCGAATGTTTGAGACAATCTGTGGCAACTTATTGGACCCAATATGCGGATGCGCATCTACCAGGATATCCTCTTTGGCTCCATGTTCTACTAACAATTTGAGTACATAGTCAATATTTCCTCTTTTGCCAGATCGAGTGTACAACTTTCCATCCGAATAAGTCCCCGCACCACCCTCACCAAAACAATA
>Ga0114957_1005585_pt1 | contig 10377 bp, 2 predicted proteins | sample BantaG_FD_87175 | JGI IMG/M metagenome (GOLD analysis project Ga0114957, IMG submission 87175) | Marine algal microbial communities from Bantry Bay, Ireland - BantryBay_4 metaG | ecosystem: Host-associated > Algae > Red algae > Unclassified | place: Bantry Bay, Ireland | collected 2014-11-21 | reverse complement strand
TGATACACGGCGCAGGAAGATTGGCTGATAAATATATCCAAGATAAATCAGAATCAGATTTTGAAAATGTTTTGTCTGTAAAATTAGATGGACTGTTGAGTTTATTCGCTTCGGTAGATATTCACAATTTGGACCACTTAGTTTTGTTTTCTTCCGTAGCTGGCTTTTATGGAAATGTCGGTCAAACTGACTACGCCATCGCTAATGAAATTTTAAGCAAAGCAGCTCATCTTTTCAAAACTAATCATCCGAACACTCATGTTTCTGCCATCAATTGGGGAGCATGGGATAGTGGAATGGTGAGCGGTGAATTGAAAGCACAATTCGAAGCAGCAGGTGTCACGCTCGTCAATAGCGAAGGTGGTGCAGCGATGATGGTCAACGAAATGAATACTGTATATTCAAACCAACCTCAAGTAATTATTGGAGGAACTTTACCCGCTGGAATTAGTCACCTCGGCGAGTTACGAACGCATAAAGTTCATAGAAAAATTGAATTGAAAAACAATCCATTTTTGATGCACCATGTCATTCAAGGCAACGCCGTTTTACCTGTAGTGAATGCTTGTGGATGGATGGCTCAAACTTGCGAAAAAATCTATCCTGATTTTAAAGTTTTTCAAGTAAAAAATACAAAACTCTTTAAAGGTATCGTCTTCGATGGCAACCAAAAAGAGGATTACATTATCGAATGTAAAGAAATCGAAAAGAATGAATCTGAAATTATTTTTGAAACGACTGTTCTAAGTGAAGGAGGAAAATTACCAACTTATCACTACAAAGCAACGGTAATTTTAAAACATAAAAAATCGATTCCAGCTGCTCCAAAATTCAATCATCAAACTAGTGGAACTTACACTCCAACAGAAGGTACAGTTCTTTACAAAGATGGTTCACTTTTCCACGATACTTATTTCCGTGGCATCGAACAGATTGTGGATTGCACGAAAAATCAAATCGTTCTGTCATGCAAAGCACCTGATGTACCACTTTCGGAACAAGGTCAATTTCCAGTTATTTCTGTGAATACTTTTTTTACTGACATCCAATATCAAGGTATGGTGGTGTGGGTTCAAAAATATAATAATGGTGCGAAGAGTCTTCCTTTGCAAACTGATTCTGCGATTTTGTACAAGGATATTCCTTTTGGAAAAGAGTTGTTTGTAAATGTAAAAATAGAGGAGTCGAGTGATTTTAAAATGATCGCAACATGTACAGTTTACGATGACCAAGGAGAAATATATATGCTAACCGAAGGAGCAACGGTTACAGTTTCAAAAGGATTAGAATGGTAAATTAATTTCCATTCGTAGGGGCAATCCCTTGTGGTTGCCCTGCATGATGGGATTTTATATGTTTCAAAAAATGTCCCCACGGCGCAGGGCAACCACAAGGGATTGCCCCTACATGAAAAAATAATTAAATGACCAAAATAGCAATAATAGGAACCTCCAATCTTTTCCCAGGCTCTTCCACAACAGAAGAATTCTGGAAAAACCTAATGCAAGAAAAAGACCTCACGTCACTTGCCACCAGGGAAGATTTCGGTGCCGACCCACAACAATTTTTCCATTCCAAAAAAGGAGCAGTAGATAAATGCTATTCCCTACGTGGTGGATATATTCGTGATTTCAAATTCGACCCAAACGGATATGAATTACCTGCCGACCTTCTAGCAAAGCAAGACAAATTATACCAATGGTCACTCTATGTTGCCAAAGAAGCACTAAAAGATAGCGGCTATGACAACCAAAAAGATCTCCTCAAAAAGTGCGGAGTCATCCTTGGAAATTTATCTTTCCCAACCAGTACCTCACACCAATTCATGTCCTCCGTTTACACACAGACCACAGAAGCTGCTGTGCAAAACTTACTCAACGACAAGAATTTTAAAATAAAAAATAACAAACAACACACGCAAAACGACCTTCTCGATTACACCCCATCTCAGATGGTCACCAAAGCATTGGGATTAGGTGCCAATCATTATACATTAGATGCTGCATGTGCGACTTCATTATACGCCATCAAGTTAGCTTGTGATGAATTAGTAACTGGAAAATCCGACATGATGTTAGCAGGAGCAGTTTGCGCTTCTGACCAATTATTTATCCACATGGGATTTTCGATTTTTCATGCGTATGCGCCACATGAAAAAAAGTTTGTTCCGATGGATAAAGATTCCGCAGGATTAGTTTCCTCGGAAGGTGCAGGAATGGTAGTCTTAAAAAGATTGGAAGATGCTGAGGCAGATAATGATAACATCTTAGCAGTCATCGGTGGCATTGGTTTATCAAATGATGGACGTGGAAAATTCTTATTGAGTCCTCATCCGAAAGGTCAGCGATTAGCTTTTGAGCGAGCATATCAACAAGGAAATATTTTAGCAAAAGACACCGACTACCTCGAATGTCATGCAACGGGAACACCTTTAGGAGATGTAACGGAGTTAAATTCTATCTCAGATTTTTTCGCTTCTCAAAATGTAAAACCATTGTTAGGTTCTGTAAAATCAAACATGGGGCATTTGCTCACCGCAGCAGGAATGACAGGTTTGCTCAAAGTATTGTTGTCGATGCAACATGAAATTATTCCTTCCAATATTAATTTGGAAGAATCAGTCAAAGCTGAAAATGGTTGGATGGGCGAGTCTCAATTAATTAACAAAGCAACACCTTGGACAAATAAAAACAAACAAGCAGGAATTAATTCTTTCGGTTTTGGTGGAACAAACGCTCACATGGTTGTTCAGAATTATAATAAAAATCAACCTCTTTCAAAATCAGATGCACCTGTCGAATTGCAACCAATGTCTATCATTGGAATGGATGCACATTTTGGCGATTGCACAAACTTAGAAGATTTTTACTCAACTATATATCATGGAAAACAACATTTCAAAAAACTACCAAAAGGACGATGGAAAGGATTTGAAGAAAACAAAAAGCTTCTCCAACGATTCGGTTTCGAAAATGGAGAAGCACCCAAAGGAGCCTACATCGAAAATTTTGAAATCGATTTATTGCGCTATAAAATCCAACCCAAGGAAGCCGAAACTTTAGAGCCTCAACAAGCCTTAATTCTTAAAGTTGCCGACCACGCAATCAAAGACGCAGGCCTAAATGAAAGTTCAAATGTGGCAGTTTTGATTGCAATGGAATCTGAACTAGCAATTCATCATTACTTAGCTCGTTGGGATGTAACTTGGCAATTAAAAGAAGCCTTAAAAGAAAACAATATTGAACTCACAACCGAACAAGAAAAAGAGTTAGAAGAGTTGTGCAAAGATGGTATGTATTTTAGAGAAGGTTCTCAAACACCAAGTCAACATACTAGTTTTGTAGGCAATATCATGGCAAGTCGAATCGCTGCACTTTGGGATTTTTCAGGGCCAGCATTTACTGTTTCGTCTGGTGAAAATTCTGTTTTTAAAGCATTGGAAATTGCGCAAAATTTATTGTCACTTGGTGAAGTAGATGCAGTCGTTGTTGGCGGAGTTGACTTCGCAGGTGGACTTGAAAATGTATTGTTACGAAATCAAAAAAATAAAATAAATCAAAATGGTCACCCGAGTATTTCTTTGAATAAAGGAGATGAAGGCTGGTTAGTTGGAGAAGGTGCAGGAGCGATTGTTTTGAAAAAAACGAGTGAGGCAAAAGAAGATAAAGTTTATGCAACGATTAATTCGATTGGGAAAAATTTAAAAGTACAAAATGCTGGTTATCATGAATTGGCAAATACTGGAATTGATTCAGAAGATAACAAAGAGTTATATCACTTAAACGCTTCATCCAACTTAACTCCTGTTGCACTTGGAAGTGTCAAAGCAAATATCGGACACACTTACGCAGCGTCAGGAATTGCCAGTTTGATAAAAACAGCTTTGTGTTTACACCACCGTTTTATCCCTGCTATTCCAAATTGGAAAGCAGCAAAAAATGCTTCAAAATTTCAAGACAATCAATTTTATTTTCCTTCAAAATCTCGTCCGTGGATTTTACAAAATGATATTTCTGAAAGACGAGCAATTGTCAATGGTTTGGAAAATATCCAAGTCCAAATGACAGAAAGCACAACCGTGGCACAGTTGGAACCGTGGCACGGATTAAAAGGAACACCCAATCTTTTTGCATTAAAAGGAAATTCAGAAAAAGAAATCAAACAACAAATTTCTGCATTAGAAATTGCTATCGAAACAGCCACTCCAATAACTGAAATCGCACAACAGTTTTTCCAAAAATCAAAAGAAAAACATACTCAATTTTGCGCAATTTTGATTGCCAAAAATAAAAAAGATTTAACTCAAGAAATTAATTTTTTCCAAAAAAATATTAACCGAGCATTTGAGAAAAATCAGATTTTAAAAACACCTCGTGGAAGTTACTTTTCTCCAGACCCTTTGGGCAAAAAAGGAAAGGTAGCATTTGTTTATCCAGGTTCTTCAACTGCTTACACAGGTTTAGGAAGAGACCTTTTTCAATTATTTCCACAGTTGTATTCGCACTTCGAAAAGATGTTGCCGAATCTTGATGAATACATCTGGTCGGATTATCTTTTTCCTAAAAAAATCAACGCAACAGACGAAGACCCCAACATTTATAACAATGCAATTGCAATGATGTCAACGGGTGTTTTTTACTCAGTTGCTTTCACTCATATTTTGCAAGAAGTCTTTGGCGTAAAACCTGAAATGGCATTTGGTTATAGCATGGGCGAATGCAGTAGTATGTGGTATGCATTGGGTGTTTGGAGTAGCAATGAAGCAAGAGAATTTCAAGACTCTCCTATTTTTAAAAATCGATTCGCAGGGAATTTAGAATTGCTCGCCGAGACTTGGGGTATCTCACCGGAAGAAGCAAAAGAGCGTTGGGTTAGTTTAGTTTTACTTGCTCCAAGAGAAAAGGTAGAACAGTTAATCAAAGGAAAAGACAAGGTATATTTGACCTTTGTGAATACTAAAAATGAGGTGGTGATTTCTGGAGACAAAAAAGAATGCTTGGCAATTGCTGAAGCATTAAAATGTCAAACGGTAACCATACCTTTTCAGAACATTATCCATCATGATTTTTGTAAAAAGGAAGAAGAGGGATTATTAAAAATGCACAGTTTTGATTTGAATAAAAACTTATGCATTGATTTTTATTCAAGTATCACGCAAGAAAAAATCCCGTTTGACAGTCAGTTGATTGCAGAAAATTCAACCGCAGTTTGTTGCCAAAAAGTTGATTTTCCAAAAACCGTAAATACATTGTTACAAAAAGGTGCCAATATATTTATCGAGTTAGGGGCAAACGCAACTTGTACTGGTTGGATCAATAATATTTTAAAAGAAAAAGAACATTTAACAGTTAGCATTAATCAAAAAGGAAAAGCAGATGCGCAAGCTATTTTGGAAGTCTTGACACGCTTAGTTAGTCATGGCGTAGAGGTGGATTTATCTGCCCTCTTCATCCAACCAAAAGAAGGGGAAGCACCTCGTAGTTTTATGAAAAAAATAGAAGTAGGTGGCCAACGAATTTTTGATTTATTTGAAAAAGAAAAACAAAAAGGACATTTTAAAAACATAAAAAGAAAAGCGGTTTCAGTTATACCCTTAGTCCAAAAAGGGGAAATAAAAAAACGAGAGCTAGCATTCGCTGGCGGAGGAACAGATTTACCTCCAAAAGACAAAAGCATTGCTCTCATTGACAAAACAATACATTTACAAAAAGATAAAAACAATTCCAACATGGAAGTTACTACGATAAAAAACAAACCATCTACTGAAAATGAAATTGGAGAAAACGGTCTTCGTCTTCAAAATTTTGAGTCAGGTGAACAATTAAAAGGAAAAGAAATAATTTTTTCTCAAAAAGATTTAGAAGAATTTGCAACTGGAAAAATTGCGAATGTATTCGGTCCAGAATATTCAATTATTGATACTTATTCTCGTCGAGTAATGTTGCCGATGAATCCATATTTATTGGTGAGTCGAGTAACTGGATTGAAAGGAGAAAAAGGAAAATTTGAACCTTCCACCATGCAAACGGAGTATGATATTCCTTACAATGCATGGTTCACGACTGACCGACAAATTCCTTGGGCAGTTTCAGTTGAATCAGGGCAATGCGATTTATTATTGATTTCATATTTAGGAATTGACTTTCAAAATAAAGGTGATTTAGTTTATCGCTTATTGGATTGCACGTTGACGTTCACCGATGATTTACCATTCGAAGGACAGACATTGCGCTACGATATTTCCATTGATTCATTTATTAAAAATGGCGATAACTTATTGTTCTTTTTCAGTTATAGATGTTATGTGGAAGATAGATTAGTTTTAAAAATGGATGGAGGGTGCGCAGGTTTTTTCTCTGATGAACAATTGGAAGAAGGGAACGGAGTGATTTATACGGACAAAGAATTGGAAGCAAAAAGAAATGCAAAAAAACGATATTTCACCCCTTTATTAAACACTCCAAAAACGAGCTTTTCCAAAGAAGATTTACGTCACTTAATTAATGGTGATATGGAAAAATGTTTTGACGATATTTCTTATTTTGCGAATGGACGAAATCCTTCTTTATGTTTACCTCCTGAGAAAATATTGATGATTGATAGAATTACTTCTGTTGACTTGACGGGTGGCGCATATGGATTAGGTTACATTGTTGCGGAAAAAAACTTGAGTCCTGACGATTGGTATTTCCCTTGTCACTTCCGAGATGATGAAGTACTTGCAGGTTCATTGCAAGCAGAAGGTGGAGGAAATTTATTGCGGTTCTTTATGTTGATGTTAGGATTGCAACGGTTGACAAAAGATGCACGCTACCAACCTATTTTTGATTTGCCGCAAAAGGTTCGTTGTCGAAAACAAGTGACTCCAGGAAAAGATACCAAGTTGATTTATAAATTAGAAATCAAAGAGATTGGTTTGATTCCTAACCCATATGTAATCGGTGATTTGGAAATTATTTCTGATGGTGTAGTGACGGTTCATTTTGAAAATTTAGGATTGCAGTTGAGAGAGAAAACGAATCCGAGATATTTGGAATTGGAGGATGATGCATCACAGCTACATTCGGCTAAATCTGCCCGTTCCGCAGGTGAGGCCAAATCTACGGATGATGGTGCTAGCGTCATTGGAAATTCATTTTATGGAATGCAAGTTTCACCACGTTCGGAAGGTGCATTGATGAACGAATTGGACATCACAACTTTCGCTTTGGATGATTTATCAAAATGCTTTGGCTCAGACTTCGCAATCTATGATGGACGAAAAGTTTCTCGTCAACCAAATACAGATTTGCAAGTAATTTCGAGAATCATAAGTGTGGATGGCACCCGTAAAGATTTTTCCAAACCTTCCAAAATTCATGCGGAATATGATGTACCGGTGAACGCTTGGTACTATGAACAAAATTCTGCAGCGACAATGCCCTACTCTATTTTGATGGAGATTGCTTTGCAACCTTGTGGATTATTGGGCGCATATTTGGGAAGTACTCTACAATTTTCTGACGAGAATTTATACTTCCGAAATCTGGATGGAAATGGAGAAATGTTTGACTTGCCAAATGGAACAGACTTCCGAGGAAAGACGATTACGAATCATGCAGCCTTGACTTCTTCGGTTGCTTTAGGTGGTACGATTTTACAAAATTATACTTTCGAATGTTCGATTGATGGACATGTTTTTTATAAAGGAAAATCTTCCTTTGGATTTTTCCCTGGAGAAATGTTGGCTACGCAAGTAGGTTTAGATGGTGGGAAAAATGTAGACGCTTGGTATGTTGCCAACAACTTACAAAAGTCTGACTACATGCAAATCAAGTTGGATTCTTTGTTTGGAAAAATGAAATTATACAAAGCTCCTGCCGACAAACCGCATTACCGTTTGGCAGAAAATCAATTGAATTTAATCGACAATTTAATCATCGCAAAAGATGGTGGCGAACATGGCAAAGGCTATGTTCATGCAACAAAATTTGTGATGCCTTATGAATGGTTTTATACTTGTCATTTTTATCAAGACCCTGTGATGCCTGGTTCGTTGGGTGTGGAAGCTATTTTACAAGCGATGCAAGTTTTTGCTTTGCAACAGGATTTGGGTAAAGATTTTTCTAATCCAAAATTTGTTCAATTGCCGAATCATGAGACGAGTTGGAAATATCGTGGGCAGATTTTGACGCATGTTCGAGAGATGCAATTGGAAGTTCATTTTAAATCTATGGAAATCGAAAACGGGCAAATGAGAATTGTTGCGGATGCGAGTCTGTGGAATGATGAAGTTAGAATTTATCAGCTTACTGATTTAGCTTTGGGAATTGAGGAAGCTTAAAAATGAAGTTTGGTTTTAATTCAATTCTCCACTTTTTTTTCCTTGATGAAAAAGTAAATCGCCGAAGACAAATGCATCCATAAACACAAAATTTAAAAATTTAGCAAAAAAGCAAAATTGAAAGCAAATTTCAATTTAGACAAAAACATAAATCATGAGTTTTAAATTCAACGGTACACCACAACAACTTTTTTGGAAAGGCTCTCCCCGAGACATCGTTTTCGACACAGCCGCTATCCAAAAAAAACTATCCGCCACAAATAAACCTTGCTACATCCTCCAAGATTTCCGAGGAAGAATTGGCGCAAGTAACAACGGTGAATTAGTTTCCGAAGGCAGAGGATTACAAGTCCTCGCCATGGCTAATCCAATGACCGCTGCCCAACTCGGCGACTCCTCTTTCCAAAAAGACTACAACCTAAAATACGCCTACAAAACTGGTGCTATGGCGAACGGAATCGCTTCCGAAGAATTAGTCATCGCCATAGGAAAAGCAGGATTCTTAGGTTCATTTGGAGCAGCAGGATTGGTACCAGCAAGAGTATTACAAGCCATTGAAAAAATCCAAGGCGCATTGCCAACTCAATCTTATGCCTTCAATTTAATCCATAGTCCAAACGAATCTGCCCTAGAAGAAGGAGCAGTAAAATTATTTTTGGAAAAAGGAATTCACGTGGTGGAAGCCTCCGCATTTTTAGCATTGACAGAAAACATTGTACACTATCGAGTCGCAGGATTGAGTGAAGATGCAGATGGAAATGTAGTAACTAAAAATAAAGTGATCGCAAAAATTTCTCGAAAAGAAGTGGCGACACCATTTATGCAACCTGCGCCAGAAAAATTTATAACAATACTTTTACAAAAAGGAAAAATAACTCCTGCACAAGCAAAACTAGCAACAAGAGTTTCGATGGCAGATGATATTACGGTCGAAGCAGACTCTGGTGGACATACCGATAATCGACCGTTGGTTGCCTTGCTTTCCACGATCATTCAGTTGCGGGATGAGATGCAAGCGAAATACAATTTTGAGAAAAAAATCAGAGTCGGTGCTGCTGGTGGAATTTCCACTCCAGCTTCTGCCTTGGGCGCATTTATGATGGGTGCAGCTTATGTAGTGACTGGTTCGGTGAATCAAGCTTGCACAGAAGCAGGCACTTCTGAACACGTGCGCAGATTGTTACAAACGGTCGCTTCGACTGATGTGATGATGGCACCTGCTTCGGATATGTTTGAAATGGGCGTAGAATTGCAAGTCCTCAAAAGAGGAACACTCTTCGCTCCTCGTGCAAAAAAACTGTACGAATATTACAAACATTATAATTCAATCGACGAGATTCCTGCCGACGAACGAGCAAAATTAGAAAAGCAAATTTTCAGAAAACCGCTCGAAGAAATCTGGCAAGGATGCATTGAATTTTTCCAACAAAGAGATCCTGAACAAATCGAACGGGCGCAAGGAAATCCTAAACGCAAGATGGCATTGATCTTCCGTTGGTATTTAGGTTTGTCTTCCAACTGGGCAAATGCTGGTATAGATGGTCGTGCGCAAGATTACCAAATTTGGTGTGGCCCTTCGATGGGGGCATTTAATGATTGGGTGAAAGGTTCTTATTTGGAAGATTATAATAATCGTCATGCGGCGGATGTGGCGGAGCAGATTATGCAGGGGGCGGCGTATTTGTATCGGGTGCAGGCGTTGAAAATGCAGGGGGTGGAGTTTGAGGCGGGGGTTGAGAATTTTGCTTTGAAGGGGAAAGAGGCACTTGTCTAATTTTTTAAGGAGGAACGAAACACTATATTTTTTCGTTCCTCCTTAAAAAATACAAACAATGAAAAAGAAAAAAGAAAATTGGAAGAAATTATTTGGTTCTTGGAAAGATGATAATATCCTCTCGAATAGTTTTGTAAATTTCCGTATTCTTTAAATATGAGAGTGAACAATGAACGGTGTCTCAAATTTTTACTAAATTAGAGATATTATGACAATCAAAAAAAAGAAAGAAGAAGACTTCGATTTCGAAGCTTATCAAAAACAAGTAGTGTCTGGCTTA
>Ga0114957_1005583_pt1 | contig 10379 bp, 9 predicted proteins | sample BantaG_FD_87175 | JGI IMG/M metagenome (GOLD analysis project Ga0114957, IMG submission 87175) | Marine algal microbial communities from Bantry Bay, Ireland - BantryBay_4 metaG | ecosystem: Host-associated > Algae > Red algae > Unclassified | place: Bantry Bay, Ireland | collected 2014-11-21 | reverse complement strand
GTTATTCTTTAAACTAAAAAAGCCGAATCAATTTCTTGATCCGGCTTTAGCGCTTTTCTTCGGCTGGCTCCGAATTTTCAACCTCAAGGACTCGAACCTCGTCTTACGACGAGAGACCCTCTCATTAATCCCGTGGTACCACGGGACTCTAACTAGCCGAGCCTTTAGTCAGTATCTCTAAATCTATTGACTAAATAAATGTTCAATTCTTCATCAATTGGTAATCTTCTAAAAAATTCTTTATTCTTTCCTTTAAGATATTTTTCTAGTCCCATCGCTGATGCTCTATTTGCTAACTCAATAGACCAATACAAATTCCATAATCTATACTTTGATGTAAATGTTTTTTTCGTACTTGAATTATGCTCAATGATTCTATTTTCTAAGTCTACAGTTTGACCTATATAGAATTTATCCTTTTCTAGATTATGTAAAATATAAGTGAAGTACATTGATGGTAGTTATTCTTTAAACTAAAAAAGCCGAATCAATTTCTTGATCCGGCTTTAGCGCTTCCTCAAGGACTCGAACCTTGGACCCTCTGATTAACAGTCAGATGCTCTAACCAGCTGAGCTAAGGAAGCATCCGCATTTAGCGACCGCAAATTTAGGGTTATAGCTTCGATTCTGCAATCTTAATCAGATTTATTTATCAGCTTTTTTAACTTATTTTTTATAAACAACTTTTGTATTGAATTAGTTGCAAAAGCAACAATTTCAATAGCAATTAATTATTTTAAGCATATTTTATGGGGTAATATTTGGTTTTTAAAGTATAATGTTCTAATTTAGAGGTATCATCAAAAAATCTTAGTTATGTATGCACTTATACTCTCATTAGTCGTATTTGCCCTAGCAGGTGTATTTTCATTCATTTTGAATAAGTTAAACATGCTACCTGACTAGGTAATACGCTATAAAATTATCCGATGGGTATTTTTTTAAATATCCACTCACTTCCCTGGGATCATTGTTCTTCTTGACATTAATTTATAGAGCAATATCCCTTTTTTTATGTCCCACTCTGAATATCTCTTTTAGTAAGTAATTTCTTAACCCTTGAATATTCACGGCTATGCTTTCCTTCTATAGTAATAGATTCATTATTTAAAGTAAAGGATATCTGCTCAGCATGTAACATCATGGTCATCATAGAAAATCGTTCTTTAAACAAACGGTTTTGCTTGTTACATCCATGCGGTCTGTCTCCGATTATCGGATGAAAAATATGAGCCATATGCATTCGTAATTGGTGATATCTACCTGTCTTAGGAATCAATCGGACTTCAGAATATCGAGATGTACTGAATTTTCCAAATGGCTCGTCTATTTCATACCGCTCTATGACCTCATAATGAGTGAGCGCATCTTTTAAAACACCTTTGTCATTTTTAATGGCATAATCAATCACCCCTTGGTCAGGAATAAACCCTCTTACGATAGCTGTATATATTTTATCAATTTTGCGATTTGCAAACAGTGCATTTAAAATAGACTGCGTTTCTTTATTTAAGGCCATCAATAAAACGCCAGAAGTTTTTCTATCTAATCGATGAACTGGATATACTTTTTGCTCCAGTTGAGCTCGCAAAATTTGTAAGACAGATGTATCCGCATCTAAGGCGATTCTAGTAGGATGTACTAGAAGACCATGAGGTTTATTTATCGCTACTAGATAATCTGTTCGATACAAGATTTCTAACTCCTCAGGCATCTCGATTCCATTTCCAATCAAATAAGGTAATCACAGCATTGAACAAATAGAAAATATATTTTACAACATTAGCGATATTTAGTTGCATTACATTTTTGCGTAGCTGGACCAGATTATAAAGGACCCAGCTAAACCATGTCTCCTCATACTTGAGTGCACTGCAAAAATTTCCACCTAGTGACAGACCAAATCCTAAGGATAATAAAATCAGAAACCCGTGTTTTTGGATTCCTCCAAAAAGAAAAGCCCCTAAATAAACAAGAATAAATCCTAAGACTATTCCACCACCTATAATCAGATAATAATAAATATCTCTGGATCTTATTTTACTTTCCTTAGATCGCCATTTTTGAACGGCAAAAACCATAATAAAAAAAGTAACAGGGTACGTAATGACTGCAGAGCCATTTCCAAACATATAGTCTAAAGTCCCCGAACTAATAGTAGTAAGGACACCTATAAAATTTCCGATATTTTTTTGTTTGCCAATGAGCCTCGTAGAAAGAACAGAAAAAATCGCTGCTATACAGGATAAGATTCCTAATGGAAAAGCACCTAGTTTTATCATTCGTCCTAAGTCTTGAATAGGCGTTCCAAAGGAAATCTTACCCTCAAAATAAATCGTTTCATGGAACCCTTTAAACAAACAAACTCCTAAAATCAGCAATGCCCCTAACACATCCAGATAACTGGACTGAACCAATTTTCTTAATGACTTTTTCATTACTTATTAGCTAATTGTCCACAAGCGGCATCGATATCTTTTCCTCGACTTCTTCTCACCGTAACCATGATATCCTGAGCTCTTAAAAACTGAGCAAATTTATCGATGGTGTCCTCACTGGATTTTACCATATCAAATCCTGCAATAGGGTTATACTCGATAATGTTTATTCGCACAGGAAAACGCTTACATAAATTACTTAGTTTTTTAGCATCTTCTAAGCTGTCATTATATCCACTAAACGTAATGTACTCGTATGAGATACGATTCCGAGTTTTTTTGTAATAGTACTCTAGAGAATCCATCAATTCGGCCAAATTATTCTGCTCATTGATAGGCATGATTTTATTTCTCTTTTCGTCATCTGCCGCATGCAGGGATAAGGCCAGGTTACATTTGCTCTCATCATCAGCCAGCTTTCGGATCATTTTTGCAATACCTGCTGTACTTATAGTAAATCTACGAGCAGACATATTTAATCCATCTGGGTCGCTCAGTTTATATATGCTCTCTAGTACGTGTCGATAGTTTAATAATGGCTCTCCCATTCCCATATAAACGATATTAGTAATCGGAAACCCAAAATGTTCTAATGCCTGATCGTTTACCGCAATAACTTGATCATAAATTTCACCAGGATCCAGATTACGGACTCGCTTCATTTTTCCTGTAGCACAAAACGAGCAAGATAGACTACAACCCACTTGAGAAGAAACACAGACTGTAAATCGCTTATCTTTTGGAACTGGAATTAATACTGACTCGATCAAGCCTCCATCGTGTAGTTTAAACCGACTTTTTATAGTTCCATCACTACTAAACTGCTCTGTATCCAAAGTGAGCTTATTAAATACAAATTCAGATTTAAGTTTATCTCTTAGTGTCTTAGATAAATTAGTCATTTGGTCAAAAGAATCTGCCTTTTTTGCCCAGATCCACTCATAAACTTGCTTAGCTCTAAATGAGGCTTCACCCCATTCTGTAAAGAGGGTAAGTAATTGTTCTTTGGATAAAAGTCTTATGTCTCTTAGATCTGCCATATATTCTCACAAAGGTATTCTATCTTTATAACAGACCAAATTGTAAATACTTACGTTAAGGTCAAAGTCATGGAAGATATTTATACTCAAAAATCACGCTGGAAGATATTATTAGGGGTGGCTGGACTTATAATAGTCCTTATTACCCTATTCTATTCTAATTATTTAGCCAATAAACTTAAGGAGAACGAAAAGAATAATGTAGAGTTATTTGCGGAAACACTAAAATCGACTTTCCGTGGTTCTGTAGAAATAGAAAAAGACCTTACTTTAAATTTGGCGATTTTAGAACGTATAAATAACATACCAGTCATTTTAGAAAATGATGCGGGTATTTTAATGGGAGAGAACTTTGCCGATTCTACAATTCATGATCAAGATTTTCTTAATCAGGAGCTAGAAGAAATCAAGGAAAATGGGTACGAGCCTATTAAAGGTCCTCCTGGTTATGCCAATATGATCTATTATAAAAACAGCCCGCTTTATAATCGTATTAAATATTTCCCCATAGTTACTGTTTTATTACTAGGCGTTTTTATTCTATTTGCTTATTACTTATTTAATGCCTCTAGAATATCAGAGCAAAATAGAGTCTGGGCTGGTATGGCAAAGGAAACGGCTCATCAACTCGGCACCCCGATTTCTGCGATAATGGCATGGATAGAACATCTAAAAGAAATACTAGGTGACGATCCAGATAAACAAGAAATCATAACAGAACTCACAAAAGATGTAAACCGACTCGACTTAGTTGCGGATCGTTTTTCTAAAATCGGTTCTGCTCCTAAACTAGTGTCCATAGATTTATACGCACAGTTAGAAGAATGCAAGCATTATATGGAAAAAAGAGCTTCGAAAAAAATCGTCTTTGATTTTGATAAAGGAAGCGGTAAAAACGTTATGATTAATGAACATCTATTCAATTGGGTAATCGAGAATTTAATACGTAATGCGCTAGATGCAATGGGTGCAAAGGGTAAAATATCGACAATTGTATATGAAGAAAATAATTACTTTTGCCTCGATTTAACCGATACTGGGAAAGGTATATCACCATCAAAGTTTAAAACAATTTTCCAACCCGGATACTCTACTAAAACTAGAGGATGGGGATTAGGACTATCATTGGCAAAAAGGATTATCGAGAATTATCATAGTGGAAAAATTTATGTCAAAAACTCTACCCCAAATCAAGAAACTACATTTACCATTAAACTTCCAAAGGCTACTTAATACTCTTATTATATTTCTTACTTTTTCCATTGCATATTCACAAACAACCTTTACTGTCTTAAATGAAAAGAAAGAATCCTTAATCGGTGTTGAGGTTTTTTCCGATGACTATAGTTTTACAACATTGTCAGATATTAATGGAATCATCTCTATTCCTGAAAATTTTAGGAAATCCATTAATCTAAAATATCTTGGTTACAAAGAATTAAAAGTCTATCCCTCTCAATTAATGCGTGATAAAACATTTATCATCATCATGGAAAAAGATGAGGTCGTTTTAGAAGAAATTCTTGTTATCGGAAGAACGGGAGAACGTAAGGAAGAAACACCTTTTCAAATAGAAACTATAGATCAAAAAAAATTGAGGCTGACAAATCCACAAACCTCAGCTGACGCACTAGCTTCTAACGCTAACGTATATGTGCAAAAATCTCAAATGGGAGGAGGCAGTCCAGTCATAAGAGGTTTTGAGGCAAATAAAATCTTACTTGTAATAGACGGAGTACGACTAAATAATGCCATTTATAGAAGTGGCCATTTACAAAATGCAATAACTATAGATCAATCGATCCTCGACAGAATGGAAGTGATTTTCGGCGCAGGTTCTCTGGGATATGGAAGTGATGCCCTAGGTGGAGTGATTCATTTTAAATCTAAAGATCCTGTTTTAAATTTTAATGAAGATCAGAAAGCACTTATTCAACATGGTTTTTATGGAAGACACTCTACAGCTAACAGAGAAAAAACAATTCATTACGATCTAATGTATGGAAGTACTAACTGGGGAAGCCTGAGTAGTATTACCTATTCTAAATTTGGAACCTTAACATCTGGAGGTGGAAGAGATAGTAGATATCCGGACTTCGGTAAAAGAACAGCTTACATTGAACGTATAAATGGTATCGATAGTATTGTGACAAATTTTCAAACGCAAAAACAATTTGGTACCGCTTATAGCCAACTGGATATTCTCCAGAAAATCTTAATCCAACCTACTGAAGATCTAAGAATAGTACTTAATGGTCAATTTTCTACTAGTTCCGATGTACCTAGATATGATCGACTCACAGAAGTAGCTCGTAATGGAGTATTAAAATTTGCAGAGTGGTATTATGGACCACAGAATCGATTGCTCCTATCTGCCACCTCTACTTATTCTAAAGAAAACCTCTTCTTTAATAAAGCCCTACTAATTGCTTCCTATCAAAAAATTGATGAAGATAGAAACGATAGAATTTATCGATCGGATATTAGATCAGTTCAAAAAGAAGATGTAAACGTAGTAGGTCTAACCTTAGATTTCAATAAAACTTTGGACTTAGAAGAGCGTAATATTTTTAGGTACGGTTTAGATGCTCAGTTTAATTCTGTTAAATCAGAAGCATATGAAGAAAATATTATAGACGGTAGTCAGAACTTTAATGTACTGAGTCGATATCCTAGTGACCATAGTAATATGCAATCCACAGGACTTTATGCTCAGTATACCTGGAAAAATAAATCAAATAAATTAATATCAAATACGGGTATCCGTTATAGTCTATCGACTATCAATTTAGTCTATGATGCAGACGATCCTTTTCCATGGCCCACATCATTTGTAGATGGCCTAAATAGTACTAATAACTCTATTGTAGGCTCTACAGGAATCAATTATAATACTGATTCTAGATGGCAATTTCATGCATTAGCTGCCACTGCCTATCGAGCACCTAACGTAGATGACATGGCAAAAATAAGAGTAAATGGAGATGAAGTATCGGTTCCTAATTTAAACTTAAATCCTGAAAAATCTATTAATGGCGAACTAGGCTTTACAAAAAAATATGGTGTTGATAATTCTCTAAATGCAGCTGTTTTTTATACTCGTTTAAAAGATGTTATTATTAGAGAACCGCTCCCTCTTCCAGATGGATCCACATTTATTATTGACGGTATCGATACAGTTTATACATTTGGAAATATAAATGCTGATCAAGCAAAAGTGTATGGATTCTCTATTAACGCTGATCAAAAAATTTATCATAATTTAAGATGGAATGGCTCCGTAAATTATACTAAAGGGATTGCTATTTCAGAAAACATTGAAAAGCCGTTATCACATATTCCTCCGGTATTCGGTAGAACAGGTCTTTCATGGAAATATGAAAATTTTAATATTGAAGGAGTGGTGAGATATAATTTCAAAAAGAAAATTGAAGATTTTGGAGATTCTACAGATAATCCAGAACAAGCAACACCTGAGGGGAGCCTCGCATGGCAGACGTATAATTTATATATGAGCTATCCTTATTTTAAGTGGCTCGAACTTTCTATAGGTGTAGAAAACATTGTGAATACCCATTACCGACCCTTCTCATCTGGGGTAAGTGCACCCGGGAGAAATTTTATTCTTACCCTTAATGGTCGATTTTAAAAGGATATTAAAACTTAAATCCTAATGAAAATTCTAACCCGAAATGCGTATCCCTATCGTTTCTAGTAATATGCGTAGTCGGAGTTTGAAATTCCGAAAGACTGAAATCTTGATCATCTTTAGTCAAGTCTATAAAACCGTATGATAATCTAGTCCCAGCATAAAATCCTCTATTAAAATAATAGTTAGCCCCTGCAATTAATCCTATATCGATTACCTTATAAGGAGAACCATCCACTTCATCATCTGTAAATTGTGAATACGCCTTGGCCACTTCTGGGATAAATATCTGTTCATCACCTCTAAATACAGTAGTCGTTCCTCCATTTAATTCATAATCTAATGGTTCGTCTCCGTAATATCGATAAAATAATGATTGAGAGAAAAATACGTCATCAGGATTATCCGTAGAATCAAAATCTAGTGCACCATTGGCTGTAGGGCTAATACTAAAGCTCGCATAAACCCCTGCTAAAACTTCTATTTTTTCATGAGCCTTATAATGCAGAGTAATGGGTAAGCTTAGATTTCCAATAGATGTATCTAAAAATAAATCAGCATCCCCTTTTTCAAAGGAAGTAAGATTAGCCGAACGTAAGACATAGTAAGAAGGTCCTTTATATTTTTTTATGGATCCGTTTTGGATATATAAAAGCTCAAAACGTAATCCTAGATTATCTACATAATTATACTGATAACTAATTCCAAAATGAAAACCATTACTAAATCCTTTAGATTCTCCTTCAGCGCCAGCAACCGTCTCCAATGGCCCTAAAAAAGTAGAATAATTTAATCCAGCTCTTACACCTATATTCGTTTGCTGTGCAAAGACAGAAACGGTCATTGAGACTAGTAAAAAAGTATATAATAATTGCTTCATAATAATTCTAATTGCTCGCAAAGATATTTAAACCCTTATCAATCGTTCAAAAAATAACAACGAATAAAAGACATAATAAACGTTTGTAAAAACAAAATTTATCACAGAATCTGTCTTATAACGACAAAAATTAATATTCTGCGGTTTATCAATTGCAAAAAAAACGTTTTTTAGTACTTTGTTAAGACTTACACCTTATTAAGTGAAAAATGGCTAGAAGAAATAAGCTCAGAAAATTTTCTGACCTATCCAGTTTTAAAAATGTTTTTCAATGCTTTGACCCTACCGACCCTTGTTTAGTGGGGATGGGTAATACCAAAGTAGATTTAAAGAATAAATGGTGCTCGGATCATTTTAAAAACGATCATCCATTAATTTTAGAACTCGCCTGTGGGAGAGGAGAATATTCTATTGCATTAGGAAAAACATACCCAGATAAAAATTTTATAGGCGTAGATGTAAAAGGAGCTCGGATCTGGCAAGGAGCCGTTAACTCCAGAGATCAAAACCTAGAGAATGTCGCATTTCTAAGAACTCGTATCGAAAAAATAGATCATTTCTTTGGGCCAGAAGAAGTAGACGAAATCTGGATTACTTTCCCTGATCCTTTTGAAAGGGCCAGTAAAGCAAATCGTAGACTTACCTATCATAATTTTCATGATTACTATCGCAATTTTTTAAAGCCCGGAGGTATCGTACAGCTTAAAACCGACTCCGACTCACTCTGGGAAAACACATTAGAATCTCTAGCAGAAGATGAGCGGATAAGTATTAAATACCAGAATGACAACATCTATGCTCAGGAATTAGATTTTCCTGAATTAGAAATAAAAACATATTATGAGAAATCTCATTTAGAAAAAGGGAGACTTATAAAATACATTAGATACACAATCCACTAGGATTATTTACCTTAATTATCTAAGGCCTTTTTATTTTCTTCGTCGTTAAAATGATTCCACCCTTGTGCTTTTATGTCATGGATATTTCCCCCCGTGGTATGCAGTTTTATTCCATCAGAGGCTTGAATAATCTCTCCGATCAAAAACACCCCGGGCATAAATTTTACCTTTTCTAAATCTTTTTCGTCGATTGTAAATAATAGCTCATAATCCTCTCCACCATTTAAAGCACACGTAATCGGATCGAGATTAAATTTTAAAGCTAGCGTCTCCGTATCTGGATGGATAGGTACTTTTCCCTCTTCGACATAGGCGCCTACGCCTGACTGTTTGCAAATGTGGAATAAATCAGAAGCTAATCCATCAGATATATCAATCATAGCAGTCGGCTTCATCTTTACTTTTTCAAAATATTCAACTGCCGCTTTTCCTGCTTCTGGTTTTAGCATTCTCCCGATTACATAATCTTGACTTTCTAGATCCGGTTGGATTCCTGGATTAGATAAATAGATTTGTTTTTCTCTTTCTAGCATCTGTAGTCCTAAATAAGCAGCACCGAGGCTTCCAGTAACACATAAAATGTCTCCTGGTTTAGCCCCTCCTCGATAAGCAATTTTTTCTTTTGTGGTTTTTCCTATGGCCGTAACACTAATCGTCATTCCCTTAGGCGAGGAAGTCGTATCGCCACCTACTAGATCCACATTATACATTTTACACGCTTCAAAAATGCCTGCATATAATTCTTCTAACGCATCTATTGAAAATCGATTAGATATCGCAATCGAATACGTAATCTGTTCTGGAATGGCATTCATTGCATAGATGTCAGAAAGATTAACGATAACTGATTTATATCCTAGGTGCTTTAAAGGAGTGTACATCATATCAAAATGTATACCCTCGACTAACATGTCCGTAGAGATGACCGTTAGATGATCTTTGTTATCTATTACTGCTGCATCATCCCCTATTCCAAAAATTGTAGATTTATTATTAGTCGTAAATTCTTTAGTCAGGTGATCTATCAATCCAAATTCCCCCAAATCATTTACATCTCGTTTACTAGAAAAATTATCTGCCATTTGCCTATTTTACTGTAAATATACATTTTCCACTTTTTGCGTTTTCTTATTAGGTAAGATTCTCACATGAAAAAATTGATTTGCTTCTTATGTTTATTTACTTATACCTGTATTGGCTATAGCCAAATAAGCACCTATAATTTAGACGCATATACTCAACCAGAATTTTACAGAAAAATTTCCTTTCTAAATCCTACTGTATCTTATAATGAAACAAAAAATACTTATCAAAATGAAGGAAGGGATAGCAGTTTAAATCTTAATTCTAATTTAAACTATCAATTATTAATTAATCAATATAATCAGAATACCCAGAGTTCCTTATTTGTTCAACTAATACCCTCATTTACTTATGCCACAAACCAAGGAACAAAAGACAAAGTAGGTC
>Ga0114957_1005582_pt1 | contig 10381 bp, 11 predicted proteins | sample BantaG_FD_87175 | JGI IMG/M metagenome (GOLD analysis project Ga0114957, IMG submission 87175) | Marine algal microbial communities from Bantry Bay, Ireland - BantryBay_4 metaG | ecosystem: Host-associated > Algae > Red algae > Unclassified | place: Bantry Bay, Ireland | collected 2014-11-21 | reverse complement strand
TTGTCAATACTACACCAAATCCACCTTTGCAAATCAAGAATTGTTCATAAAACATCTAATTAACTTGTCCAAAATTCCATTCACGATTCGGTCGAATATTCAAGTCTGTATCGTATATACAGTGCCACTGTTCGAAAACGGACACTAAAACGAGCATAACTCGACATACAAATTTGTACACGGATCAAAAGTTGGCATTTCGACCTTCTACAAACATATCACAGACATCCCGCACCATTAGCGTCCAAACAAAAAGTCTGCATTTTGACTTTAAACGCAAACCAATGTCTAATTTCGCTAGTTGTTCTACAATGTACATTCTCATCTGCGACCGAAATGGACACATAGCCACCCAAAAGCATTTTTGATGAATCGATAGTACATTCAAATACAAACATTTTAAGCCCACATTTGACCCAAATAACAGTTGGGAAGTCATCGAATGATTGATTCAAAGTTATATCCTGTTAAGTATTGGAGAAACGGAAAATACGATTTATCAAAAAATAGTCGTTCTTTTGGACCAATTTTAAATACATATTTTTGCCCCGACATAGACGCATCTTTTGAATCCAACCAACACGCATAAACATGTTTCTATCGATGTTGACACACATGTATGTGTTTGTACCAGACTTTATACCCACAACATTTGCACTGAACTCATCACTCCATAAGCAGGGGAGAGTGTGTCTTGGGGGATATTTGACATTTCAAACGTAACCATTTTTCAAGAGAGTAGATGAGGTACCACCCCATTTCTTACCTCCATAAGCAGAGGAGACTTGGACATGGTGTGCGCGACACCCAAAAGGTGCACTCCCATACAAACTGCTATATAAATCCAAGTAGTACTACCAACCATACACTCCCACAGCGCTGGGAGTCTTTTCCGTGCTATACTATAAGGAGAGGTCGTGTCTAGGCAGAGCGGGTTAGGGTTTTCTACTAATCTGGTCAAATAAACCGAAACATGGCACTCTTCCAGGATGTTCGCTAGAGTTGACCTCTGAGCGTCTGAACGGGATAGGGCAATCTAGGAGTTAGTTAGATCTTGAACCGTCCTACCGATTTCCATCGGATGCGCGCTTCGAGTCGACCTATAGACTAGAACCTTTAGTTTTTTCGGAGCCGAAAGGCAGGGATTCAACTAAAGTAAGGAGACTTTGCTGTATTTGTGTGCTTTTTGCATATATGTACTAGATACAAGTTCCGAACCGCGACGAAAACCCGCATTTTACCAAAGAAACTTGTGCAAACGATTAGTATTGGCGATTTGCGGCGAATCGGAGCACAATACAAGGTCATTGACCAGCTTGTGTTTTAAATTCATCTACGCTTGATAAAACGATTTTCTTTTTCTCACGGAATAGAATATAACGTAAAAGAGCTCGTGTGAAATAAAAACTTGAAGCAGTGTTGATGCCTTTGTAGGTAGTTTTACCACTGTAAAGGAAATTGAATACGATGACCATTGCTACATGAAAACAATGTATCTTGCGTCTGACTGTATATCGATCAATCGTTCTCGCTATAAGCGCTTGCGTGTCGTGGGTGTACTATACAATGATACAATTATGTAATGATTCATTGTATAAGCACACACCGGCCATGGCAATAGGTGAATCAAAAAAATCGAATGCATTCTATGTTGTAAACCCACTTTTTTCAATACCCTTTGACTATTGACTACTACTAGACGAGATAGTGCGTTCATTTTTGTTTCGACAGATATGTTTGCGTTGTATTGTCTGTAGTACAAATTTCATCGAGTATGACAAAAAAGTGCTTACAGCATAAATGTTACGTATACAGTCAAAACACAACTTACGTCCAAGTGTACGCAATGCGATTCAACAACACAATTACTAATACAAACTTTGCTCATCGAGACACTCAGGTAAATTATGTTTTCGGACATAGAATACTGGAGCTATCGTAAGCTAGGGAGTAACCACAAAGTAGTAACCTGGTTGATCCTGCCAGTAGTCATACGCTCGTCTCAAAGATTAAGCCATGCATGTCTAAGTATAAACAATTTTTTACTGTGAAACTGCGAATGGCTCATTATATCAGTTATAGTCTATTTGATAGTACCTTACTACTTGGATAACCGTAGTAATTCTAGAGCTAATACATGCTACAAAACCCAACTGCTTGTCGGACGGGTTGCATTTATTAGATTGAAACCAATCTGGCACTTGTGCCGGTATTGAGTTGAGTCATAATAACTGTGCGGATCGTATTTATATGCGATGAATCAATTGAGTTTCTGCCCTATCAGCTTTGGATGGTAGGATATGGGCCTACCATGGCATTAACGGGTAACGGGGAATTAGGGTTTGATTCCGGAGAGGGAGCCTAAACGTATTCCTCTTTGGTATTGTGGCATATGACTGTAAAGAATTTTCAAGTATTTGAAAAATTTGATTTTGAATATTTAAAGAAGCGACTCGCAACATACTTTGATGGGCTTATTAGTGATACATCTAAGGTCGGACTTGCACTAGGTTGTAAAAAGTCGTGTACTCGTTCGCGTTCTGATGGCTACGCACAGATATCCTTAAAACAAAGAGTGGGAAATAAGACACTAGATATTCACCCAAGACCTTGGAATGTTTATCAGTTCGTACATGGAATAAGTGAAGAACTTGACGGCTCTCATTTATGCGGAAGAGGTAAAGAAGGATGTTGCAACATGGACCACATTCATTTTGAACAACGATTCATTAATTTGAAACGAAAACGATGTGGTTTGTATGCATCATGTCCGATTTGCTGTGCTCATTTTCCTGTAACGGTATGTCCTGGACATAAAGTTGAAGGTGGAATGAATCCGATGTGTATGCAAGTTTTTGTACCGAACGTCGTAACGTTAGACAAAAGTACAAATACATGATTATTTTTTCTGCGTTTTCGTTACAGTTGTATGACATGTACTAATAAATTGGGCAAGTGGACTGGTAACAACAGTCTGCTAGTTGAAAATCGAAACTTCAGCAACACCTTCAAATTGCGGGGAACCCCTTAGAGCTTTTCCTACCGCGGCTCGTTGAAAAACAGAGTGCAGCAGCTGGTTTAACCGCCAGTGGATGGTAAAAATGGAAAAGATTGGGCAATCCGCAGCCAAGCTCTAACGTATTAACTATGAGTGCAGTTCACAGACTAAATGTGGGTGGGCTTCATTTTGAAGCTTAAGATATAGTCGGCCACTTGGGGAAACCCTTGCTAATGAGAGTAAGATTGTTATTCTGTTTCGTACTAAATGTATAACATCTGAGAGTTCATTAGGTTGTTTTTTAAGTCTCGTGAAAACAATTGATCAGCGGAGAAACGGCTACCACATCCAAGGAAGGCAGCAGGCGCGTAAATTACCCAATTCTGACACAGAGAGGTAGTGACAATAAATAACAATGCCGGGCTTTTTTAAGTCTGGCAATTGGAATGAGAACAATTTAAATCCCTTAACGAGGATCAATTGGAGGGCAAGTCTGGTGAACTGTATCAGTTTTTGTTGCTGACGCCAGAGATAGTATGGTGTATAGCAATATACATTATGCATACTAGTCGAGTAGCTGTCATGATGGGAAGCTGCCGGCGAGGTAACCTGGAACGAGGAAAGCCATCCATACTACATTTGGCTGATCTCGTGGCGAGTCTTTGTATTGTAAAGTATGAAATGACCGTCGTAACGCGCGGAAAGGTACCGGTGATCTTCAATCGAGATTGCTCAAGGAACGTGCTAATCCCATCCGATGATAAAGGATGCTTTGAACTGGAGTGCCCATCCATAAAGGTTCAAAGGAAAAATGACGCTAGGAGGAAATGCCTAGTCGTGTTTCGGTAGAAAATTAATTAAAAAGTTGAAAAAGGTTTAATTACATTTAACTCACCTTTGTACACGTTTCCTATGCATTGAGGATTATGTTTACAAAACGATTGTCGAATGTTATTATAGTCATCCTCGGATGATGCATTATGTAAACCAAAATGGCACATGGCCTGTTGATCGTTATAGTTTTTTGCGCCCAAGTAATAGTGTGTGTAATTCATGCACCATTTATTTCCGCACAAATGCATTATTGTCAATGCGTTAGGTTCCTTTTTGTCTTTAGTAATGTTCAATAACATACTAGATTGAAAAATGGTTTCACCTCGCTGTGCACCAACACGTGCAAGAATATGATACATGTAGTATTTTTTTTTGTTGATTGTAAAGCGTGGTGCATCATTGTTGAATCCCATTTCAAGAAGCTTTTTAGTTTTGATCTTTTTATTTTCAATAATTTTGATCTGCTCATAGTAGTGACAATGTGTCCCAATGGGTGGTTCAGAATGAAACTGTAGATCATTATTACTAAGTGTTTTGATTCGGCCTTGAAAGTATTGATTTTTGATATATTTTTTTGGTTCATCAATTGATTCCCATTCTTCTACTTGCGAAAGTAGTTGTTCAATATCTAGGTCCATGACAATGAGTTTATTTTGAAGTTTAGCCTTTTTTACAATTGGTGGATTTGTGTCCATCAGTTACTTGTGCTTTACAAAATTAGTTTTGAGAAATGGCCAGCAGCCGCGGTAATTCCAGCTCCAATAGCGTATATTAAAGTTGTTGCAGTTAAAAAGCTCGTAGTTGGATTTCTGTCTTGAATTTCCGGTCCGTATATTAATTTATATGTGCACTTGGAATTTCGATTCATTTTTTGTGAGACTGTTGTACTGACATTCAGTTGTTGGCATAATGGGCTTGCATCGTTTACTGTGAAAAAATTAGAGTGTTTAAAGCAGGCGTTTCGCTGTTGAATACATTAGCATGGAATAATAAAATATGACCTTGGTGGTCTATTTTGTTGGTTTGCACACCAGGGTAATGATTAATAGGGACAGTTGGGGGTATTCATATTTCAGCGTCAGAGGTGAAATTCTTGGATCGCTGAAAGATGAGCTTAGGCGAAAGCATTTATCATGGATGTTTTCATTAATCAAGAACGAAAGTTAGGGGATCGAAGATGATTAGATACCATCGTAGTCTTAACCATAAACTATGCCGACTCGGGATTGGCAGTCGTTGATTTAATGACTCTGTCAGCACCGTATGATAAATCAAAGTCTTTGGGTTCCGGGGGGAGTATGGTCGCAAGGCTGAAACTTAAAGGAATTGACGGAAGGGCACCACCAGGAGTAAACGCATATTGTTTCATACAAGGAATGTTTAGCCGCATTCTCTGCTCCGAAAAGCAGCCTGAAAAGGTGAGGTGGTTTGCACGTATAAAAATGTAAATGCTAGTCTTGTATCAATATTTGATCAAGGCAACATCGTCAAATTGCGGGGAATTCCTTATAGTTCTTACTACCAAGTCAGTGTCGGAAACGTACTGATGGCCGAGCTAATAGCCCTGGGTATGGTAATAATGTAAGAAATTGGTTAATCCGCAGCCAAGCACCTAACGTGTTCAACACTACGGTGAAGGTTCAGAGACTAGACGGCGATGGGTTGTTTATAAAGCAACGTTGATTGTATTTAAGCCGGGAGTTATGTTATCAATGTGCTTTAGAGGTAGTATACATCTTTTGTTAACTGGTTCGTTTGAATGAGTACAAGGATGAACTACGTAATTGTTGCCATTGATGCAAAAACTTAATTGAAATTGACCTTTGCATGAGTTTCGTTGTCTGTTTAAAGACGCTGATTCAAGTACGATATGCTTTGGATTGATGCAGTTAGTATGATGACAGAGATGAGATAGTTGCATTTCTTTCGAACTGTTGGATTTTCTCATTTCAACGATTTCACTGTATCTATTATCAGCAATCACGGCAAGGTGGTGCAAATAAACAACTCCAAGGCCTCGTTTTCGTAAATTAACTTTTACATAACGTTCCTTTTCGGTTAATGTATGCATTTGACACCCAATTTCAGTTGCAACTTTCCTTGTTCGTGCTTTCACCAATCGAGTTGCTTCTTGCGTTGTCAAATGTGCTGTTCGAGTCATGTTGAATTGTAAAATGACAGAAGGTACGACATTTGACAATTGCTGAAACTAAACATATTGTCCAACACTGACAGAATTACGTTTCATCATACAGCTTAAGATATAGTCCAACTGCTGTTGAAAGATAGTAGAGTAGTAATGGGAGCCTGCGGCTTAATTTGACTCAACACGGGAAAACTTACCAGGTTAACTATACTTAGTTACAAAACTACGTCTGGGCCTGGAATAGTGGGGACTTGTAAAAGTTTATGCCTGCTAGTATCGATTTAATCCATGTGGAGGGAGTACTCCTATTTCGGGCATGGACCATTGGTATCGATGCAACACCAGCTGGTACAGGGGACGCTAAGGGCTCAATGTAGTCTAAGCCAATCCTGTGGTGAGCTAGAGTTACGTCTAGCCATCGCAACGCGCGCTAAGCGGTGGGCACTATGTATTGTAATAGTGCTTAAGGGACGTGCTAATCCCTCAGGAAACTGAGTTGCTATCTGGAAGGCCGAAATCCTAAAGGATAGCAAAGCCGTTTGATGCTTTGGAGGAAATGTCAAAGTAAAGGCTGGTATGTAATAGAAGGGATACATTCATTTGGTATTGCAAATGTGTACCCTTCTTGGCTATAATGCCAGACATAGTGAGGATTGACAGATTGAGAGCTCTTTCTTGATTCTATGGGTGGTGGTAAGCTAGAACGCATGTGCCACTGTAGATCTGCTGATATCGTTTGTATTGTTATATCCACCCATCAAAGATGATATAACAAGAGGTATGAGGTAAACAGTCTGCAAGTCTGATACAATCAGGCAACATCATCAAATTGCGGGAAACTCCTAAAGCTGTTTTCACCAAGTTATATTTGAAAAAGTATAATGGCCGGGGTAATGACCTAGGGTATGGTAAAAGCAAAACAGATAATACAATGGACAATCCGCAGCCAAGTCCTAAAGTAGATTTCTACCATGGATGCAGTTCACAGACTAAATGGTGATGGGCGAAAGCTTAAGATATAGTCGGGCCCCTGTTGAAAGATAGGTGTAACGAGAACGTTACAAATGTATATTATTAGTCGATGAAGCCGGAATGCATTTTGGTTCATGTTTACATGCTGAAAACGTATGTTAAGACGTATGTTAACATGTACATTGTATGATTTTTTTGCAAACTCAATATCGACATCAATAATAGTCATTGGATAAATTAAAAATGAAGTATATAGAGTAGAGTAATAGTTGAACTAACTACATTTACACTTCTTTTTGATAAAATGGCATGGCCGTTCTTAGTTGGTGGAGTGATTTGTCTGGTTAATTCCGTTAACGAACGAGACCTCCGCCTGCTAAATAGTTTTGCATACAATTTTTGTATGTTAAGACTTCTTAGAGGGACTTTTGGCGATTAGCCAAAGGAAGTTGGAGGCAATAACAGGTCTGTGATGCCCTTAGATGTTCTGGGCCGCACGCGCGCTACACTGATGCGTTCAACGAGTTTACAACCTTGACTGATAGGTCTGGGTAATCTTTTGAATGCGCATCGTGCTAGGGATAGATTATTGCAATTATTAATCTTGAACGAGGAATTCCTAGTAAACGCAAGTCATCAGCTTGCATTGATTACGTCCCTGCCCTTTGTACACACCGCCCGTCGCACCAACTGATTGAATGGTTCGGTGAAAAATTGGGACCATGAGTTTTTGTGCTTTGTTGCGCATTAATTCGAGGGAACTTTTTTAAATCACATCATTTAGAAGATGGTGAAGTCGTAACAAGGTTTCTAAGTAGAATAGAACATCTTTATTGGACGAGTCTTACATGTATCGATGTAGGAGCGTCCATGGTGATTGTCCTTCTGTGGGAAGCGCTTACCGAAGCCTTTGCAGCCCGAAAGGGTGGCGATCGCGACTATAAACAAGGAGTCGGCTTGAATGCAAGCGGCGGAAGGAGCAGTCCTGTGACTATTTCTTCAGCCGCAACTTTCTCAAATTGCGGGAACACCCTAAAGTCAGAAAATACCGCGGCAGCTTGGACAACAAGTTGTGCAGCAGCATGGGTAGCGCCCTTGTGGATGGTAAAAACTTTTCTGAATAAATATCCTTTTGCGAAGGATTGAAAATGGGCAATCCGCAGCCAAGCTCCGGTTCTGGAGAAGGTTCACAGACTGTAAGGGAAGGGGTAATCCGTAATGGAGAGCTTAAGAGACAGTCGGTCCCCTGCGAAAGCAGAGTTCTGAGGAGGAAGGGCATTCTGAAAAGGAACGTCTGGAGAGTCTCAGAAGCCTTGATATCAAGGTGGTAGTTTCCAATGAGAGTCTTACGTTCCGTAGGTGAACCTGCGGAAGGATCATTACCACGCCTAATTTAAAAACTCTGTGAAATGTTATGTTCGATAGTACATGTATTGGTAAGATGGTCTTTTTGGACTATTTTGCGATCGCGTGTGCTATTCATATTAATTAACGATATAAAAAATACTGATCTAGAAACTTTCTACGAAAGTTATATTGAAATAATATACAACTTTCAGCAGTGGATGTCTAGGCTCGCACATCGATGAAGAACGCTGCGAACTGCGATACGTAATGCGAATTGCACAATTCAGTGAGTCATTGAAATTTTGAACGCATATTGCACTTTCGGGTTATTCCTGGAAGTATGCCTGTATCAGTGTCTGTTTTCTCTCCACTGGACCTCTTAGTGAGATCTGGATGGGACAATGAGAGTTTTGGTTTTGCCAAATCTTTTGAAATTGAGCAAAGATAGACTTTGTAATTACATGAGCGGTAAGTCGAATTTCGGCAGCAACGTCTATGTGATTTACTTGTAGTCTTTTTGCAAATTTGGGAAAACTAGATGTTTACATCTAATTTTTATATTAGACCTGATATCAGGTAAGACTACCCGCTGAATTTAAGCATATAATTAAGCGGAGGAAAAGAAACTAACAAGGATTCTCCTAGTAACGGCGAGTGAAGCGAGAAAAGCTCAATCTTAAAATCTTGGAGATATTTTATCTTCACGAGTTGTAGTCTATTGAAGCGAATGTCAGCAACGTGCTGTAGGTTAAGTCCCTTGGAAAAGGGCAGCTTAGAGGGTGATACTCCCGTCTATACCTGCGGTATGTTTGTGTACGACCCGTTTTTATTGAGTCGAGTTGCTTGGGAATGCAGCTCAAAGTAGGTGGTAAATTCCATCTAAAGCTAAATATTGGTGCGAGACCGATAGCGAACAAGTACCGTGAGGGAAAGATGAAAAGAACTTTGAAAAGAGAGTTAAAGAGTACCTGAAACTGCTGAAAGGGAATCGGATCGTTGCCAGTGTCTTTGCCTCTGTATATTTCAATACATGACTGGTTCATTTTTGTGCTTTTTATCAGATGTTTACATCGGTGAGTGCAGATGTTGGTCTAGTTGTTTGTTGCCCTGTACGTTGGCATGACGTCAAAGTCAGTTTGTATCCCGTGGGAAATGGTTGATGAGGAGGTAGGCCCATTTATTTAGGCTGTTATATCTTGTCAACTAGTCGTCATGGGTGAGACTGAGGTTTATCACAACATGCAATCAAGTATGGAATGTGTTTTTGTTCTCGAGTTATTTTGACAGCTTGCTGTGATTGTTTCTCTGGGGATGAAAGTATTGTTTCACAACTTGCGCTGTTCGGGACTTTGACGAAATGGACCGATCCGTCCCGTCTTGAAACACGGACCAAGGAGTCTAACATGTATGCAAGTATTGGGGTGTCAAACCCAGATGCGTAATGAAAGTAAATGTTTGCATTGGTAAACTGTGGTAAGAAGGAATGTATTTTCCTGCATTATCGACCGATCATGAACCTACGTGGTGAAAGATTTGAGTATGAGCATAAATGTTGGTACCCGAAAGATGGTGAACTATGCCTGAATAGAGTGAAGCCAGGGGAAACTCTGGTGGAAGCTCGTAGCGATTCTGACGTGCAAATCGATCGTCAAATTTGGGTATAGGGGCGAAAGACTAATCGAACCATCTAGTAGCTGGTTCCCTCCGAAATTTCCCTTAGGATAGCAGCAACTCTTGACGATAGTTTTATGAGGTAAAGCGAATGATTAGAGGCCTCGGGGACGAAACGTCCTCGACCTATTCTCAAACTTTAAATGGGTAAGACCTGTGGGTTTCTTAACTGAACCTATGGATTTGAATATCCGAGTTGTTAGTGGGCCATACCGGGTAAGCTGGTCTGGCGATGCGGGATGAACCGAACGCAAAGTTAAAGTGCCAAAGTGCCCGCTCACCTAGATACCATAAAAGGTGTTGGTTCATTTAGACAGCAGGACGGTGGCCATGGAAGTTGGAATCCGCTAAGGAGTGTGTAACAACTCACCTGCCGAATGAATTAGCCCTGAAAATGGATGGCGCTTAAGCGT
>Ga0114957_1005580_pt1 | contig 10385 bp, 9 predicted proteins | sample BantaG_FD_87175 | JGI IMG/M metagenome (GOLD analysis project Ga0114957, IMG submission 87175) | Marine algal microbial communities from Bantry Bay, Ireland - BantryBay_4 metaG | ecosystem: Host-associated > Algae > Red algae > Unclassified | place: Bantry Bay, Ireland | collected 2014-11-21 | reverse complement strand
TACGCGAAGCCCCATTCGACCAAAAGCACGGATCGCAAACCCAATCGAACGCTCTGCCAAACCAAACCCCTCAACAAACACGAAATTCCAGAGCAGATTCGATATTTTTCAGCAACCTGCTAACGCAAATCGCTATAAGCATTTCGACTTCGGGCAGAACCAGTGCATCGAATTTTGCGCTCAAGTTGCATAACGAAAAGAACGAGAGCATATTCAGACAGGACAGAAAGCGGCACGAAGAGGCCGTGTTGAAATCATGATACTACACATAAAACACGGGAGAAACTGCATGAAACGGACGACTTTTCTCGCCTCCGTCGCTGCCTTTGCGATGATGGCTGGCGGCGCGCAGGCTGAAGGAAACCTCAACAAGCTAAGCGCGTTCAAATCCACCGGCACGCCGATGATGGAGCCTATTCCGCAGGGCGGCGAACGCGCGGAATCGATCAAGGCAATCCTCGACAAGATCGAGATGCCGGACGGGTTCAGCATTGATCTCTATGCCATCGTTCCCGATGCGCGACACATGGCGATCGGCCCACAGGGCGTCGTCACCTTCGTCGGCACCCGCAAGACCAATATCTATGCCGTGACCGACCGTGACAAGGATCGCGTGGCCGATGACGTGAAGGAATTCGCGCCCTCCATCGCATTCAATATCCCGAACGGTGTGTGCTTCACGAAGGACGGCTTCCTTTACACGGTCGAGCAGAATCGCGTGCTGCTGTTCCCGGCAGCGGAGTTTTTCTACGAAGGGCCGGATGTCGCCGCTTTTGAAGTGGTGGCGCAGGGTGATCTGATCCCCGTCGAGGAGGAAAGCTACAACCATACCGCCCGTGTCTGTGACATCGGCCCGGATGACAAACTGTATATCTCGCTGGGACAGCCCTACAACGTCGCGCCGGAAGACAAGCTGGAACTCTATACCGAAACCGGCATCGGCGGCATCATCCGCATGGATCGCGACGGCAAGAACCGCGAGGTTTATACCTATGGCGTGCGCAACTCGGTCGGTCAGGACTTTCACCCTGAAACGGGCGAGCTGTGGTGGACCGACAATCAGGTCGACGGCATGGGGGATAACATCCCGCCGGGTGAACTGAACCGCCAGACCGAAGCGGGCCAGCATTTCGGCCATCCATGGTTCGGTGGCGGCACCACCCGCACTACCGAGTACAAGGGCGAAACGCCCCCCGAGGGCATCGTGCATCCCGCCGTCGAAACGGTCGCTCATGCGGCTGATCTGGGGATGATGTTCTACACGGGCAAGCAGTTCCCGGCGAAGTACAAGAACGCGGTCTTCTCGGCCCAGCACGGATCGTGGAACCGGACCGAGCCGGTCGGTGCGCGCGTGATGGTGACCTTCATCGATGACGAGGGCAACGCGATGATGGAGCCGTTCGCCGAAGGCTGGCTGAACGATGACGGTGAGTATCTGGGCCGTCCGGTCGATATCGCGCAGCTTCGCGATGGGTCGATCCTTGTTTCCGACGACTTGGCCGGTGCGATCTACCGCATCAGCTATAATGCTGAATAAGCTGTTCGCAGGTCTTGCGGTGGCCACCTTTTACGGGGTGGCCACCGTCGACATTCGTGCGGATGAACCTGTTGCAGGGGATGCCGCCAACGGCCGGAAACTGGCACGAATGTGCGCCACCTGTCATGGCCGCGACGGTGTCGCACGTATTCCCCCCGCCCCGAATATCGGCGGTGAGGATTCGGCTTATCTGGCGCGGCAACTTGATGCCTTTCGCACGGGCGCACGGGTCAATGAAATGATGACAGTCGTGTCGAAATCCCTGTCCGACCAACAGATTGCAGACCTCTCGACGTGGTATGCGGGGCTGGCGCCGATTGCCACGCCCCCGGCGGGCCGTGGCGAGGAAGGTCCGGATCTGTGCATGGCTTGCCATGCGGCTAACGGCATCTCGACCGTAGAGGATGCGCCCAATCTTGCGGGGGAAAGCGACATCTATCTGATTACGCAGCTCAAGAACTTTCGCAGTGGCAAGCGCGAGAGCGAGATCATGAACGAGATCGCTGCCGACCTGACCGACACGGAAATCCGCGAGGCGGCAGAATGGTATTCCGCAATTGATTTCAAGACGAGAAAGCCGGAGTAAACTATAGTGATCGGCGATCAGGTTAAGCCATAGAGTGTCAGGAAATGCGCGCTCTTGGCGCAATTCCTGACTCAAGTTGATCGGGCTTCACTCTAGAGTAATCGGCGACCAAGTTGAGTCGAAAATTGCCCCAACCGCTGCACGGCGCAAGTGGGCATTTTTCGACCCTTTGTGGCCCAAGCTGGTCGCCGATCACTCTAATGGCCAATGGGTCATAGTTGATCCGCTGATCCCCGATGCAGAGCCGGGTGGTCGCCCCCGCCGTGCTGCGAAACGCGAGATCGTGGAGGCCATCTTGTACTTCCTGCGGTTGGGCTGTTCATGGCGGCTCCTGCCGCACGACCTTCCGTTGCACGGCGCCCACTATGGCAGACGGTCTATTACTACCTGCGCCGCTGGGAGCGCGAGGGGGTCTGGGCGCGCGCCTACCATGCCTTGCTGATGGCAGATCGCGAACGAGTGGGGCGCAATGCCTCGCCAACAGGGGCCATCATCGACAGCCAGAGCATCGGACGGCGGATCAAAAATGGGGATGCAAGGGCTACGATGCAGGCAAGAAGATCACGGGCAGGAAGCGCCACATCCTGACCGACACAGATGGACGGCTGCTCACCGTCGAGGTCCACGGAGCCGATATTCAAGATCGCGATGGCGCAAAGAGCCTGCTCAAACGGTCCCGTGCGGGGCACCCCGTGCGGGGCACCCCGTGCGCTGTTCCCCTTCGTCGAGCATATCTTCGCAGATGGTGGATATGCTGGGAAACTCGTCCCGTGGGCGAAGGACAAGTCAAACTCACCATCGAAGTCGTCCGGCGATTACCTTTCATGACCGGCTTCGTCGTCCTGCGCCGCATGGCCCCCATATCGCTCCGACAGATCGAAGAATCCAAACTGCAACATCAATACCCCCATTCAGGCAGACGCTCGCACCGCCGCAGAAAAATCACCAGTTTTTAGCGATGCCCTTGAAAGAATACGCCATTCTCGCTGTGGACATCATGGTTAACTCATTCGTAAACGTCGCTTGAGTGGCAGGAACGGCAGGTACCATTCCTACTTCAATGTAAAAATTTTGATTGCCAATTAAAACAACTTGAGTAATACCTTCAGAAACAAGTATTATCTTTATTGTAGTTACTATGCGTATCAAGGGGATACCCCTATGTCACCATTCAAACATTTGAATGCATGGTCAAAATATGGTCGAATGCTGTCTGTTTTTTGGGGTACACTGCTGACCCTCCCCCTTGCCCCCGGCGTTTCTGCCCAACAATTCGCGCCCAACCCCGGCACCGGAACCCTGTCCGAAGATTTCGCCCTGCCGCCCGAGCTCGCAGACCAATTGTCCACGGCTGAGAGTGAATACTCGGCCTATGAACTCAGTGTTCTGAGCGTGAACGATCCGAGGAAAAAAGAGGATTTCGTTCCTCAAAGCGTTTTCGAGCCTGATGACCGCGAGCCTGTCGTGCTGACGACCGATTTTCCGGCCCGTGCGGTCGTGCAGATATTGTTCAGGACCGATGCCGGGGCGTCGGCCCTGTGCTCGGGGGCGATGATCGCGCCCGATACGGTCCTGACGGCAGCCCATTGCCTGCACAGCGGCACGGACAAGGGGGTGTGGTATACCGATTTCCAGATCCTGCCCGGTCGCAACAAGGGCAGCCTGCCCTTCAGCAAATGCACCGGCATCAAGGCGTATGTGCTCGACCCGTGGAAGGCCCTGACCAGAACGAAACGTACGCGGGTCTTCGATCTCGGCGCCCTGAAGCTTGATTGCGAGATTGGCGTCGATACCGGATGGTTCGGCATGGTCGCCCTGGATGACGAGGCCCTCGGACGGGCCACGACCGTCCATGGCTATGCCAATGACATGGCCCCTGCCGGAACCCAGTGGAAAAGCGATGACAAGATCAGGGTGCTCGAACCGCTCAAGGCTTTCTACCTGAACGATACCTTTGGCGGGACGAGCGGCTCACCGGTCTATACGGGTGATGACCGCCACATCTTCTGCGTGCATACCAATGGCAGCCATAACGGTCATGCCTGGCGCAACAACAACGCCTGCACCCGGATCACGAAGCAGCGTCTGGCCGTCATCGGCAGCTGGATCGAGGATGGCGCGCAGGCGGAGTGACTCGCACGGGGGCAGGCAAGACAAGACGATGGGGGAGGGGAACCAGAGTGAACTGGTTGTTGAATGAAAGATCAGGGGGCGTGCGTCGTCCCTTTTACCGCTCGCTGTTCTCCGCGTCCGATGCGCCGGGGCGCGTTGGCGGGAAAGGCGTCTTGCGGATCGTCACGCCCCTGCTTGCCGGTCTGTGCCTGTTCGGCAACGGCAGTCCGGCCCATGCAGATTTCAACCGCGAAACGATCGCCTTCATCGAATGCACCACCAATGACGGCAAGACGCTGACAGGATCGGGGGTCGTCGTTTCGTCCAGCGGGCATATCCTGACGGCCAACCATATCTTCAAGAAACGCGCGCCGGATACCGTGAGATGCGAGGTGCAAAGGGGCACCGCCGCTCGCCCCGCGCAAGCCATACCGCTGCAATACAAAGGCAATGCGAAGAACAAGGACGCAGCGATCTTCCAGATCATTCCAGGCGCCGGACAAGAAGAATACCCGTATCTGCGCTATTGCGAGGTCGGCCCCGAGCACAGCCTGCAATCGCTGTATTCCCTGGGCTTTCCTGCCCAGACGACGAGCCTGCAGCTTTCGATCCGCGAGGGCATCCTCAGCACGACTTTCCCGAATATCAATGGCCTGCTCGAAACCGACGCGATGACGACGGCAGGGATGAGCGGCGGCGGCGTGGTATTGTCGGGCACGAACGGGCTGATCGGTATCGTCATCGGCTTTGAACCCGACCGCGCGAGCGGCACTGCCGCCCATTACGGCATCCTGCCGGTGGCCAGTCTCGATGGCGACCTGCGCGATCTGATGGAGGATGCGCCAGTCGAGGAATGCGCGCCGTCTTCCCATGCCCGAATCCTCGGCGCGCAGTTGCAAAGGCTCGAAACAGCGCGGGAGGGCTTGCAAGGCAAGGTGACGACCCTGATGGCCCTCGCGGAGCAGATCCGGCCGCTGCTGCCCTACATACGCCCCATCGAAGAACATAACGATCCCGAAGACATCGATCGGTTCTCGAAGATGCTGGCCGACCTGACCTCGGTCATGGAGGAAGGGAAGCGGACACACCCGAAGGCTCTCGACAAGCGGCTCTCCATATTCGAGCAGGAAATCGACTGGAAGGTCGAGAAGAAAACGGGAGAGAAGGTCGCGGAACTCAAGTTTTCGAAGAGTGCGAAGACCGATGTTCATGTCGATACCGTGGACGTGGTGATGACCGGAACGATGCTGGTCAGAAATGGCCAGGTCGCCCGCGAGTTCAGTCCACCGCTGTTCAAGGAAAAGAGCGTGAGCTGGCGCTCGGACGACAAGCGCGATGGCACCATCAGCCTCGGCAATATCGAGGCCTTGATGGAGGCGGCGGCCAAGAAGGAGATTTCGAGACTCAAGGAAGACGGATTCGAGGATTTCAGTTTCGAAAAGGGCGATATTCGCCTGTCCATCACCTACAGGCTACACATCGAGACAGAGGACGGGGAGGCGGGAATTGAACCGGAGGACGGAGAGGCAGAAGGAAAATCGAAGGGGTATCCTCACGAACTCACCTATTCGCTCGACAATTTGAGCGCCCTTAACCAGCTCGCGGGAAACTGAACGTCCATCGCTCGATCAAAGAATAAATACGAGGTAGCGCCAAACATGATGTGGAGATCCCATCCCGTCCTTCGCCCGATCACCGTGCTGATCGCCCTTTACGCTGGATCGGGGCTTTTGCCTGTCGGTGCAGGGGAAAGTTCGCAGGCGGTCCGCGTTCTCGAAACGTCGGGTATGCATCTGTTACCCACGCCCGAAGACCTGCGCAAGCAACGCATCGTCATCGCCGCCGAATCCGATGGCCGCCTTATGCGCATTGATCTGGACGGGGGGCCGCTGACATATGAATCGCTGCCCCTTCTGCTCGGAGACATCAAGATCGACGATACGGCCGCATCGGGAGGAAAGCTGTTCGTCTTTTCCGGTTTCGGGGAAAAGAACTCCGACATCGACACACGTATCCTGCACGAAATCCAGCCCGGCGAGCGGCGATTGCCGATTTCGGTCACGCTCGAACGATACCTGACCACCCCCGCGATCACCGCCACCCGCGATGACACGCGCTATCTCGGCAATGAAGGCTCCAACACGATCCTCGCCTTTCATTCAAAAGCGCATGAGAAGTTTACGCCGCCGCCCGCCCGCTTCGACCCCGATCTCGGCATCCGCACCAACCTGCGCAACATCTCCAATCTCGAACTGATCGATGACGAGCGGGTGCTGGTCGCGACCGACGGCCCCAACGGCTCAGTTCGTTTCATCCATCGCGGGGCGCGTCAAGTTCTCAAAAGTCCCATACGGATCGACACCCGGCCCGGCAACTGGCTGGAAACCGCCGTTCTGGAAAAACAGGGCGTCCTCGTCGGGGTCGAGACGGGGGTGATGAACAAGGGCGGCGCTGTTGAAGCGACCGTCTTTCTCGTGGATTACGAACTCGAACTCGGATCTTCCATTGATCTGCGCCGCGATCAGGCTTTTACGATCGGCTCGCTGTTTGGTCTGGATCTCCTGACGCAAGGGGATTACGACAGGCGCGGCCCCGTCGTGAAAGTCGCAGTGAACGGCGACGAAAACCGCATCGCTCTTTATTCGCGCAACAGCAATACCGTCGTGATCTACGATCTGGCGGCCAGTTATATCGAGCGATCCAACGTCATCACCCTGCCCCAGCGCGTTCGTACCGTCACCTTCGTCGATGGCAAGAGCAAAGACACGGATTCGCTGGTGTTAGAGACGACGCGGGGATTGTATCTGTACGACGATGTCCGGGCCTGGAACACCACCGGCAAACGCGGGTTCGATGACGTGCGCGAGGCGCAGCGCTACCTCGCGGAACTCTTCAGTGCGGAGGACGCCCCCTCCGAGCGTTTTCTGGTCGATGGCTATCCGGGGCCCAAGACCACCGAAGCCTTCGCCCGCTTTGCGAAACGGACCGACACAGTTCTGCCCAAGGGCGCCGAAGCCGCCGCCCGCGCCATAACGAAGCGTTTCGAGCAGGAGAGCGCGGCATCGCTCTCAAGGCAATTCGCCCTCGCCCCCGCCGTTTTCCAGTCGCTGGAGGAAGTGGTGATTACGGCAGAGGACGGGCTTTCCCTCACATCGGGCGAAAGCATGAGAGGCAGGCGGGCAGTTGATGCAAAAGCCTGCGGGCTGAGTGAAAGCACCCTTTTCAACATGCCGATCTGGATGGAATACAAGCAAATCTCGTCCCTGCCCGTCTTTTGCCTCAGTACGAGCAAGCAGACGAACCTGCCCTTGCAGATCGACCGCTATTTCCTCGAAGAATCGGGCCTCGATACAAAGTCGAAGACCGTAGTTGCGAACCGCAAAGGCGATGTTTTTTTCGTCTCCTGCGAGGTGCTGGTCGCCTTTGCCGAAGACGAGATCGTGCAAGTGCTCAGCACAGAGGCTGCCTCCAAGAAATGCAAACTCTGAAGACAATGATCTGCGCATCCTGACGCAGACATCAATGAAGGGAGATACGTCATGAATACGGGAAAGACCGAAGCCACCTTCACGATCGATCGCAGAACGCTTCTCGCTGGCGCAGGCGCGGGCATTGCCGCCCTGTCGGCGGGGGGAGCAGTGGCGCAGGCGGCACCGGCAGTCCGCATCCGCCGCAATCTGTCTCTCATGACGCCTACCGATCCCTGGTTCGCGGATTATGCCGATGCCGTCGCGGCGATGCATGAACTGGACGAAATTGCACCGGATGACCGTCGCGGCTGGCGCCAGCAGGCGCTCATCCATCTCAACCATTGTCCCCATGGCTCGATTCCGGGCTTCTTGCCCTGGCATCGGCACTACCTGCGGTATTACGAGGAGATCTGCGGCCAGCTCATCGGCAAGCCGGACTTTGCCCTCGCCTATTTCGACTGGTCGACGAACAGGGGTCAGATACCGGCGGCCTTTTACGCGAACGGGCCGCTGAACGTTGCCTTCTGGCTCGATAGCAGCAACGGTTCATCCGCGAACTGGGCCGGTGGCCGGCTCGTGCGCACCATCGGGTCGCGGCAATTGCCACAGGGTCGCGGCCTGCTGGACGATCCCTTTCGGGGCGGTGCTTTTCAGGCTTCGGCCATCAACCAGATCAAGACGACCCGCAATTACGATGTTTTCGAGCGCGGGGTCGAGGGGTCACCCCATAACATCGCCCATGGCCTGATCGGCGGAGGCGTGGGGCATATGGGCGACGGGATGTCGCCGCTGGACCCGATCTTCTGGTGCCATCATTGCAATGTGGACAGGCTCTGGGCCGAATGGCAGAACCTCGGGAATATTTCGACGCCACAAGAGCTTATCTATGACGACATGTTCGTGGATGCGAACGGGGACAGCGTTTCGACGACCTCGCTGGCGGCGCTGAACACCCGGACATTCGACAGCAACGGTGATCCGGTGGGCTTCGATTACGATACCCTCGACGCCATCGGCCTGTTCGCCAGCCTCATCCGCACCGAGTCGAGCGCGACCAGGCCACCGCCAAAGCCCTCGCTGATCGGTCAATCCGACGATGGCGAAGCGCTCGCCAACCGTCCGACGAATTTCCCGGTCGAACTGGATGAACTGGATGCGGCGATCGAAAGCTCGATCAGCGTTCCCAAATCGATCGGGCGCAGCGCACCGGCGGCTGATGAATTCAATCGCCTCGTGGCCCGTTTCAAGGGTGTCCGGGGCGTGGATGGCGGTGAGAACCTGATTGCCAACGTGTTCGTGAACTGCCCGTATCTCTCGCCCGAAACCCCGTATGTGGACCCCCATTTCGCAGGGTCTTTCGCCTTCTTCATGACCCATGGGATGCACCCGCAGGAGTTTCTGGTGGATATCACCGAGACGGTGGCAACCCTGGCGACGATGGGACGGATCGACCCGGATGTCCTCGATATTCAGATCATGCCCATATCGTTGAAAGACGGCTCCCCTGTCGATCAGGCGAAGCTGGAGGTGGGCTCGGTTGACATTCTGCGCGTCTGAAAACGTCCGGGCCACAGGGGCGATCCTTGTCTGCCTTTGCCTGACAGGGGCCTGTGGATCCGATACGCCCGAGGCGATGGCAGAAACGGAAGCGGCGCAACGGGTCAGCTTCGCCGCCCCCTATTCCATGCCGATCCCCGATTCCGCGACTGTCCGGTCGAACGCCCTGAAAATCAGGATCGCGGTCCTGGAAGCCTTGGACGAGGCCCCCTATGGTCTGGCCGTCTATCTGATCGACAGTGAAGAAGGGTCGGTCAAGGGAGCCGATCCTGCCGGGTTCTACGATTTTTATCCTCGCCCCCGCCCCGGCGAAGAAGTAGACCTGACCATGCCAATCGATCTCGACCGCCTCGAAACGCTGGAAAGCCCCTTCCTGCAATTCCATCTCGCCCCCCTCGCGCCGGTGGAGGAGGATACGGAGGGCGCGTTGGAAATTCTCGAAGTCGAGGGAGTGGAATAGCGTCAGCTCATCCGCATACAGGCATCATTCTTCCCGGAATGTCTTGGTCAGGTTGCCGCCGAGAGGTTTCACCAGATGCCTCAACACGCTGCGTTCGCCGGTGGGGTGCCGATGTGGCAGGCTGCTGGATTCATGGGGCTGACGGCCGCAGAGTTTGAGCGGACCTATGCGCACCATCATCCGGATCATTTGCTCGCAGCAACGGATGCGATCAGTGCGGCGCTCGATGGCGTATAATTTCGAGGTAGATCGCCGAATCAAGTCGGCGCGACCTGAATTAGTCGGGTCAGCTAAACGCTTTCAACAGCACCGGCGCAAATTCAAGGATCGTTTCTGCGGCACAGCAAAACCGGACTGAATGACGATCAACCCTAAGCCATTGAATTTAAATGGTGCGGTCGGGGTCCGTTTAGGCGGATTTTCTCGACCGTCATGCAGCTTCCGCGAGCCTTATTATGCCATCTGAATCAGAATGTTAATTTCATACAGAGTTCTCTCAAATTTTTCTGTGTTTCTTTTTTGTTCTTGTTGTAGCATCGTTCAAATGAGGGGCTGGAGGATGGTTTGCCTGTTCCGCCTTCGTTTCAGTTTGGAGGTGGATTCATGAGAGCGATAAATCGATTGTCAGCCCTTGCGGTGAAAAATCTACCCCCCGGAAAACAT
>Ga0114957_1005578_pt1 | contig 10387 bp, 9 predicted proteins | sample BantaG_FD_87175 | JGI IMG/M metagenome (GOLD analysis project Ga0114957, IMG submission 87175) | Marine algal microbial communities from Bantry Bay, Ireland - BantryBay_4 metaG | ecosystem: Host-associated > Algae > Red algae > Unclassified | place: Bantry Bay, Ireland | collected 2014-11-21 | reverse complement strand
TAAAAAAAGAAAAATGCAATCTCTCTTTTGGTTGCATGAACAAATTGGAAATGGGCTAAAAGATTTTTTTTATAAAAATGAAAAAATAAGAATGCGTTTAGAGGAAATTGAAAAAGAAGTTTTGGAAGGGAAACGAAATTCGTTTAGTGCAGCAGATGAGTTGCTCAATATGTTTTTCCAAAGTACAGGCGAATTCATTCGTCTTGACAAAAAAGAAAAACATATTTAATTGGAAGGTGAATGAATTCGCCTATACTGTATTTTAATTTTTTTTTAAAGTATGCGAACTAACCAAATATTTAATAACTAAATAAAATCATTGTACCCATGAACAAGATTGTAATCGCCGGTGCCGGCGGAATAGGACGTGCAGTAGGATTAATTCTTGCCGAAAATAAAGATTTCGAAACTAAAATTTTCATTGGAGATTTGTATCTAAAAGTAGCCAAAGGTGCTGCTAAATGGATCGAAGAAGGATTGGGAAAGTCAGACGATGTAACTCCTTTCAACATGCCTGCCGAAGGGGTGGATAATGAAATGATCGATATTTTAAAAACGGCAGATATCTTATTAGACTGTCTTCCTGGAAGCCAAGCGCCTCGCATGGCAAAATTATGTCGAGAGTATGATTTACATTACGCCAACTTAACTGAATATGTAAAAGAAACCGATGAAGTAATGGAAATCGCCAAAGGTTCTGATCGAGGTTTTATTTTACAAACTGGATTAGCGCCAGGATTTATCAATGTTTTAGGTATGAAATTATTCAATGATTTTTGCGCTCAACATGGCGTAAAAGAAATTGATAAGATGTCGATGAAAGTTGGAGCATTGACGAAGCATGCAAGAGCGCCACATTTTTATGGATTCACTTGGAGTCCAATTGGAGTGGCGACTGAATATTTAAAACCATGTATTGCAGTTAGAAATGGCGAAAAAGTGTTGCTACCTGCCCTGTCAGAAAGAGAAACATTGATAGTAAATGGAATGACTTTGGAAGATAATTTGACCTCAGGTGGTGCGGCAGATTTGCCAGAAGCATTGTCTGGAAGAGTGAAAACATTGGATTATAAAACCTTGCGTTTTCCAGGTCATTATCAATGGGTGGACAATGTGTTATCAGTTCTACCTGAAGGCAAAAATAGAGTGAAACAATTGCAAGATACCATGCAAACATTTGTGCCGATGATCGAAGAAGATCAAGTTATTATTTATGCATCGGTGCAAGGAAAAGATAAAAATGGAGTACTTCGAGCAATGGAAGGTTCGTACCGAATTTTGCCAATGAAAGTTGGAACAAAAACACTTCGAGCGATTCAATCGACAACTGCTGCACCATTGGCAGAATGTGCTAGAATGTTGGCTACTGGAAAATGGAAAGGAGTGGTTTTTCAAAGTGAATTAGATCCCAAATCATTTATGAATGGACCATTTGTTTCGATGGTTTATGGAGGAGGGAAGGTGAAAGAGGTAATGGCGGTTTAGGAATCAAAATAGAAATATCAATCAAAAAGGAAACCGAACATAGTTATTACGTTCGGTTTTTTTTATGATAAAAATAAAACACATAGGGGCAATCCCTTGTGGTTGCCCAACATTGCAATTATTCTCCCTATAATGTTGGGCAACCACAAGGGATTGCCCCTACGTTTATGTATTTAAAGAAGGAAACTTCTAAACAATTATCGAAAAATATTACTTTTGCAAATATATTTTTCATCAAAAAAAAATAGAATGATCAGAGCAAATAATCCAACATTAAAGTCTTGGGTAGAAGTCCCAGCAGGAAGTGATTTTCCAATTCAAAATTTACCATTTGGAGTATTCAGAACTAAAGACTCAGAACCAAGAGTTTGCTCTGCCATTGGCGATTACGTGATTGACTTGGCGAAGGTAAATGACTTGGCATTTTTTGCAGATTTAAAAATCCCTTCGGCGATTTTCTATAATCAATATATCAACGATTTTATGGCTTTGGGAAAAGAGGTGACAAGAGCAGTTCGAGATCGACTTTCTGAAATTCTAGATGAAAGTGAAACGAAATGGAATAGTCGAGATATGGCTCAACACATTTTTCACAAAATGAATGAAGTGGAATTATTGATGCCAATCCAAATTGGAGATTACACCGATTTTTATTCAAGTATCGAACATGCGACGAATGTGGGGAAAATGTTCCGTGATCCAGAAAATGCTTTGTTACCGAATTGGAAACATCTACCAGTTGGTTACCACGGACGAGCATCTTCTATCGTAGTTTCAGGAACAGAAATCATAAGACCAAAAGGTCAGCAGATTCCAAAAGATTCGAAACAACCTGTTTTTGGGCCATGTAGATTATTAGATTTTGAATTGGAAATGGGATTTGTGATTGGTCGAGAAACAAGTTTGGGAGATACTGTTTCTACACAAGAAGCAGAAGATTATATTTTTGGAATGTGTTTGTTTAATGATTGGTCAGCGCGTGATATTCAAAAATGGGAATACGTTCCGTTGGGGCCTTTTTTAGGAAAAAGTTTTGCTTCAACTGTTGGTTCTTGGATTGTGACGATGGATGCGTTAGAACCATTTCGAGTGCCTGGGCCAGTTCAAGATCCGCCCGTTTTGCCCTATTTGGAATATGAAGGAGAGAAAAATTATGATATAAAATTGTCTGTGAAAATTCAGCCAGAAGGAAGTGATCCAACAGTAGTTTCAGAGTCCAATTTTAAATATATGTATTGGAATATGAGTCAACAATTGGCGCATCATACCGTCAATGGTTGCAATATAAAAGTAGGCGACATGTACGCTTCAGGTACGATAAGTGGAAAAACACCTGAGTCGTATGGTTCGATGTTGGAGATCAGTTGGCAAGGAACAAAATCAGTCCAAATGGCTGATGGAACGGAACGAAAGTTTATTGCTGATGGCGATACAGTTATCCTCGAAGGATGGTGTGAAAAAGATGGCGTACGCATCGGATTTGGCGAAGCAGCAGGAAAAATTTTACCAGCAAATAAAGAACATTTAATAGCATAAAGAGTAAATGAATCAGTATTTCAACTGAAGTGAAATATTGATTTTTTAAACGCATAAATTTTTTTCTCAAAATTTTGAAACTTAAAACACTCATCAAAAGCCTCCGAGATTTTCGGGTCTTCCATCGTTGGACGGGATTGACTTTGGCCTTGCTATTGATAATTAGTGCGGTGACAGGAGTTTTGTTAGCTTTAAAAAAAGAGGTCGAAATCATTCAGCCTCCGACTCAAAAAGGCGTGAGTAAAAATTTAGCGGAATGGAAATCACTTGATGAAATTAGTGCGATTGCTGAGAAAGCCTTGCATGAAACTTATCCTGAGCAAAAAGAAAACTCCGTCAATCGAATGGACGCTCGTCCATCTAAAGGAATTGTAAAAGTATTGTTTGAAGAAGGAAATTGGGAAGTGCAAGTCGATGGAAAATCAGGCGAAGTGAAGTCTATTGAAAAAAGATATTCCGATTGGATTGAAAGTCTGCATGATGGTTCAATTATCTCCGATGGATTCAAATTGTTTTCCATGAATTTTTTAGGAATAGGATTATTGTTTTTGATTGCAACGGGGATTTGGTTGTGGTATGGGCCTCGGAGGATTCGGGTGAAGAAGAGAGAGAAATGAATAACCAATATCGAACAAGGAATATCCAATGTCCAATTTTGACGCTATTGATTATTCAAATTTTCTCAAAAATAAATCGGCAAAAACCTCACTTTCCCCAAAGTATTAAATTCCAAGGTCGGTGCAGGAATTTTCACCCAACTCAAAAAAGTAAAGACTGTTTTCAAAAAACGACTCTTTGTTTTTATTCGCATCAAATCCACATCAAAAGAAAGATAAATCTGACTATATCGAGGATAAATATTGGGATCACGTTGATATTGAATCCCCGTTTTTTCCTCCGTCCAATTATAATCAAAACCTTCATACATATTTTGCGCACCATAACCTACCGCAACATTTAACCACTTCGGAAATCGAGTATCCTTTTTTTTCATAAAAGAATGAATATTAAACGAGAGCCAATTAGTCTGTGCATTATAATCTTTCAAAAGTGTTTCGGGAAAACGCTTCCCATAAAGTGAGTGCGCTCGTTCTCGATAAGTCGTCGTATGCATACCATCAACTGAAGTCAAAATATCGGTAGGATAAGAGGGAACTGTCGAAGAAATTTTCATGGTAATTCGTTGCTCTTTCCAAGCCAATTCTTGCCCCACAAATAATCCAATTCCCAAAGTATTAAATGCGACATCAGGAACAGAAAATCCCCATTTGGCAGAATATCCATCCATCACTTCAATTGTTCCTTGTAGCAAAAAACTCAAACCTGCACCTGTCCACATCGCTCGTCTTCTTTTCATTCCTGTCCATTTTGCACCCGTAAATAATAGATACGTATAATTGTAAGCAGTAGTTGTATGTCCCATTTTATCAACATGTCGCCATTCTCCCAAGTCATTAAAAAATTGGAAACTACTCCGTTCCGTTTCTGCATACCAAATTTTATTGAGACCAATTACGGCCGATCCATACATGGTCGCACCAATCGCAGCGCAAGTCCAAAATCTTCCTTTGTGCAAACTGTCAGCAGGTTGGAGAAAAGGAAGTTTTTCTTTTTTTTCAATTTCTATTGTTTGGGCAAAATTATTTTTTCCCAACATTAAAAAAATAGAAATAAGAAAAAAATAGAGAAAATATTTTTTTTGATTAGATTTCAAAATCGGTTGTGTTTAAGTGTTTATGTATATGTGTTTGAGTCGGCGAGCATGAGTGTCAGCATCAAATATACTTAAACACATATACACCTAAAAATAAAATTCACTCAAAACGAGTAAGGATTTTAGCAAAATTAAATTAAATTTAGATCGAATATCTAAATTCCTAAGGATTTCATAGAAAAGTATAAACTACTTGAGGTGAAATTTTGTACCATTGTAGAGTATTTATTCCTTTTGAAAAAATGACTTACTTATAAGTACGAGTTTTCAAAAAGGATTAGTTTTTTAAAATAACAAAATTATACAAATATGAGTCAAGTACCTTCTAATCAAGGCAAATTAATTAGCTTCGGAGTGATGGCATTTTTTGCCTTAGTCGTACTCCTTACACTTTCAGGAAGTATTTTTAAAACGATTCAACCTGGAGAAAATTCTATTCTATTTAAACGTTTCGGGGGAGGATTGGATACTAAAAATATCAAAGGTCAAGGATTCCATGTGATTGCTCCTTGGAATAGATTGATCACTTACGATACTCGAACGAAAGAAGCATTTGAAAAAATGTCTGTACTTTCAAAAAATGGTTTGACTATCGATGTAGAGTTGTCTTATCGTTACCAACCAATTATCAAAAATATTGGATTATTGCATGAAGAAATTGGCCCTAATTTTTTAGAAGTCATTGTTAAGCCAGAAATTCGATCTGCCACGAGAGAGGTGATTGGGAAATATCTGCCAGAAGAATTATACTCTACTAAAAGAGAGGCGATTCAATCTGAAATTTTGGATAGAACGAAGTTGAATGTGGAGAAAAAACATTTAATTTTAGATCAAGTATTAATTCGGGAAGTTGCATTGCCAGCAAGTTTGAAAGTGGCAATTGAGAAAAAATTAGAAGAAGAACAATTGTCTTTCCAATTTGAATTTAAACTAGATCGGGAACGAAAAGAAGCAGAGCGAAAAATTATTGAAGCAACTGCAAAGGCAGAAGCGAATAGAATTTTGAATGCGAGTTTGACGAATAATATTTTGAAAGACAAAGGTATCGAAGCAACTTTGGAATTGGCGAAATCACCTAATTCGAAAGTGGTTGTTGTCGGAGGAGGAGATGAAGGATTGCCTTTGATTTTAGGAAATTAAACTTTTATGAAAATATAAATTTAGCGGTGTTAGCCTGTTCTGGCTAACACCGATTTTTTAATTTAAGACATTACCGAATAATTTTTTTGGTTAAAAAAAACTCGTTGGAAAAAACTTTCACAAAGTAAATTCCTTTTGGAAAATTAGAAAAGTCAATATTGTAAATGTATTGTTTTTTATTTTTTTCAAAAACCTTTTTTCCTTGCGCATCGAAAACTTCGACTCGATCAATTTGATGAAATTTATTTTTTATTTGTAAGAAATCTTCCGTCAAAGGATTTGGAAAAAATTCAATTTGCTCTGCTAAAATATTTTGAGTGGAAGAAAATTCACAGCCAATAATATCAATTGGATCACCTGGCTCAATATTGAGTATTCCATTATCGATAAACCAGTTTTCCCAAATACCTCCACTTCCTTCTTCCCAATTATTTAGATCAAAATATTTGCTACCAGTTGTCTCTGCTTGGATATGATATACTTTTATCGCTTGATTATTTCTCACCCAATTTAAATTATCACCTGCTTCACAAAGTTCTGGTTCATTTGGAGCAACACAATTGACTTGCAAAAAATAAACATTTTCATCATAATTTGGAAAGTCTCCAAAAGCATAAGCTTTTCCATCAGTATCAATACAAACCGAAGTGTATTCGTCACAAGCAATTCCTTTTGCATTAACGCCCCAATCTTTAACTGCTCGTGCTAGAAAAGTGATGTGCCTACCTCTTCGATCAGGATCATCATAATGTGTATCAGTAATTGTATTTTCTAAAAAAGGTACATTAAAAAATGGATCATTACTAATTGTAATAGCATTGTTATATGGATTCTGCAAAGCAGTCGTAGAGGTGATTGTGCCAAACTCAGCTGAAAAATAAATCCCTCCCAAGACAGCCATCCCTGCGCTCGTTCCGCCGATGACAATGTTTTTACTGGCGATATTTTCATTAATGATTTGACTCACTTGATTATCTCGCCAATAATCTACATAGTTCCATTGGTCGCCACCTGCCATCCAAATCGCTTCGGCATTGGCAATTTGTTCCAAGACATAACTATCAGTTGCAGCTTGCGCATTGTGAAAAACAATCGTCTCCACCGAGTTAACCGAAATACCTAAATCGCTAAATAAATAATCATTATATCCATCAGATCCAGAAGCTCTAATGACTAAAATATCACCACCTCCACTTCGCTCTAAAAACCATTTCATGGCATCAACATGTTCGGTAGCTCCACCCATCATACAAGTTCCTCCGAGCGGTGAAACGACAGCATCTTCGACATCGCCTGTAAAATAAGAAGTATAGTTTTGAGCAAAACTAAAATGTTGTAACAATACAATTACAAATATTGAAAGTATGAGTTTCATAATTATAAACTATTTTATTTGAATAAATTGCATGTAGTTTTCCATGTCTGAGTAATCTGATGTTGGACTAAAAATACTCATGCTGATCGTTCGATTGCCAGAGGTGATTAAGTATTTAGAGGAATACCATTTGGCAGTTTTTTCTGTATGTGTGTATTTGTATTTTAAAAACCGAACTCGGTTTGCTCCCGTCAATTTACTTTCTAATTTTTTGAAACGATAGCTCGAATCATTCGGTAAAATATTTTTTTCAAGTGAAGCTTCATACTGTTGTAAAATATAATCTTTGGTATCCTTATTCATGATTTGATAATCACCATTAGTTTTAAAAGTGATGAAATTGAGTTGCTCACTTTCATATTTAGCAAAGATGTGATTGTCTTCTTTTTGCAAAACAAAAACTCGATCTAGGAGTAATTGATTTTGAGGACTTAAGGAATCTTTTCTTGGAATTAGTTTTTCTTTGACTTCATCTTTCGAAGTAACTTCTTGATATTCCCTTGGCACTAAAATACGAACATTTTCCAAATCATACTCCACATCAGGAGATGGTTTAGGTGCTTCATTGGAGCAATTAGAAAAAGATAAAATGAGGATGGAAAACAGGATTAAATTTTTCATAAAAAATGGTTGTAAGTCGGGTTTCCAAACCCGATTCTATTCGTATAAAATCGTCTATTTTTTCTCTTACTTTTTATTCGTTCCTTTTAAAAATGGAACAAAACGAAAATCTGCGAATGCTTCTTTTTTAAATTTCTTTTCAGAAATTCGAGTGATGCGATACATTTTTTGCGTATGATCATCGCCTACAGGGATGACTAAAATGCCTCCGATTTTCAATTGATTTTTGAGAGCAGTTGGAATATTTTTAGCTCCGGCGGTGACGATCATTTTATCGAAAGGAGCAAACTCAGGTATTCCTTTATAACCATCTCGAAAGTAAGTTCGAATATTTCCGACGTCCAATTTTCCGAGTAATTCATTGGTTTTATGAAATAGCGTTTCTTGTCTTTCGATAGTATGTACCCGCGCTCCAAGCAATGCCAAAATCGCAGCTTGATAACCAGAACCAGTTCCTACTTCCAAAACTTTATCACGTTTTTTTATTTGTAAAAGTTCAGTTTGAAAAGCAACGGTGTAAGGTTGAGAAATAGTTTGATTACTTTCTATCGGAAACGCCTTATCTACATAAGCCCATTCTTCAAATCCTTTTTCCATAAAAAAATGACGAGGAAGAGAATTGATTGCAGTCAACACTTTTTCATCATGAATACCTTTTGCTCGAATGGTTTCAACTAATTTTTTTCTTAATCCTTTGTGCCGATATGTATCTTTGTAACTCAATTAATTTAAAATGTTTTTGCGGTGAAAATATTTTTGAAGAGAATTTAAAATAGAAATTTTTATACCAAAGGTAGAGTTTACAATTTAAATATTTTAGAACTAAATAAAGTAGGTACATTTCAAAATATCGTTTTTTTTATACCAAAGGGTTGTTAGCGCTGACAGCTCTTATTGCGATAAAATGAAATGCATTCAATAAAGCTAAAATGGATATTTTGAAAATCATTTTTAAAGAAACACTTACCCTACTTTTTTCGTAAAAAATGAATTGCGACTTTTAAAATCGTTTTGGTATTTTTGCCAAACTTTTAACCCCAAGCATTACGGATTTTTTTCAAAAAAAACTTATTAAAACTTTTAAATAGATGAATATTACACCGATCAAATTTGGAACGGATGGCTGGAGAGCTATTATTGCAAAAGAATATACAGTTGACAATGTAAGAAGAGTTGCTGAAGGAACGGCAAAATGGATGAAAGAAAAAGACTATGATAAAGTAGTCATTGGACATGATTGTCGATTTGGAGGAGAGATGTTTGCGGAAGTGGTGACTCAAACTTTTGGAGCGTATGGCATCAAAGTCAATTTGGCAAAAGGATTCGTTTCTACGCCGATGGTTTCACTTGGAGTAGTCAAAACTAAATCTCAATTAGGAGTGGTAATTACGGCAAGCCATAATCCACCTTCCTACAATGGATATAAATTAAAAAGCATTCACGGTGGGCCTTCAGTTCCTTCTGATATTGCTGAGGTAGAAGCCTTGGTGCCGGATGTCTCAACGATAGAATTACCGAGTCTGGAAAAAATGACAGAAGATGGATTGTTAAATTATGTTGACTTGGAAGGTATATATTTGGAGCATGTGGAAGCGAATTTTGATATGGATGCGATTCGAAATTCAGGTCAAAAAATTGCTTACGATGCCATGTATGGAGCAGGAATGAATGCGGTGAAAAAATTATTACCTGATGCGGTCTTTTTGCATTGCGATGATAATCCAGGATTTAAAGGACAAGCACCTGAACCGATTCATAGAAATTTGTTAGAGCTTTCTGAGACCATAAAAAATGATCCTGAAATTACTTGTGGACTGGCGAATGATGGAGATGCTGACCGAATTGGAATGTATGATGGTGATGGAAAATTTGTGGATTCGCATCACTTGTTGTTATTATTGTTATGGTATATGCATGACCATAAAGGTTTGAGGGGAAAAGTAATTGTTACTTTTTCGGTGACAGATAAGATGAAAAAATTTGCGAAATCGCTTGGTTTAGAAATAGAGGTGACGAAAATTGGTTTCAAATATATCGCAGAAATCATGATTAACGATGACGTTTTGGTTGGAGGCGAAGAGTCTGGAGGTTTAGCGGTAAAAGGTCATATTCCTGAGCGAGATGGAATTTGGATGGGATTATTGATTTTTGAATTTATGGCAAAAACAGGAAAGACCCTGAAAGAATTGATTACTGAATTATATGAGAAAGTAGGTTCTTTTGATTTTGACCGAGATGACTTGCACATCAAAGAAGAACAAAAAGTGGCGGTCATAGAAAAGTGTAAAAATGATCCTTATCAAGCATTCGGAGATTATAAAGTTCAAAGCATCGAAACGATTGATGGATTCAAATTTTATTTGAGTGATACAGAGTGGGTGATGATTCGACCTTCGGGAACAGAGCCAGTTTTGAGAGTGTATGCACAAGCTCCAGATGCTGCTAAAGTACGTTCTATTTTGGATACTGTTAAAGCAACGATTTTGTAATGATTAATTTTGAATTTTGAACTAGGG
>Ga0114957_1005577_pt1 | contig 10391 bp, 10 predicted proteins | sample BantaG_FD_87175 | JGI IMG/M metagenome (GOLD analysis project Ga0114957, IMG submission 87175) | Marine algal microbial communities from Bantry Bay, Ireland - BantryBay_4 metaG | ecosystem: Host-associated > Algae > Red algae > Unclassified | place: Bantry Bay, Ireland | collected 2014-11-21 | reverse complement strand
TTGCCCCGGCGCGGCTGACCCGACGGCACCGCCTTGGCGATACCGGCGTGGATCTTTGACAGCTTGGCGTCCACCTGGTCCCGGGTGAACACGGTCCTCTGGGCGACCATGCCGCAGCCGATGTCCACGCCAACGGCCGCCGGAATGATCGATGATTCCGTTGCGACCACTGAACCGACCGTGGCGCCGATACCCAGGTGCGCGTCCGCCATCAGCGCCAGCGGCTTGTGCACGAAGTCAAGCGACGCGGTGCGATGCGCCTGGGCCATCGTCTTCTCATCAAGGTCGGTCGCCCACGACAGAACGTTGTTGTCTCGAGTCTTCATGTGACACCCCCTGGTGTCGGTGGTTGCGGGTTTGTGAGCCGCTCATGCAACACCGAATTGGCGGACGCGTCAATCGAATTAACCCCGGAGGCACCCGCCTACACTTGCACGCATGACCTTTCACGAACTCACGATGGAGTCGATCTCGGGTGAGACCGTCGACTTCTCCGCTTACGAAGGCCAGCACTGTCTGGTTGTCAACGTCGCCAGTCGTTGAGGCGCCACGCCTCAGTACGCAGGTCTGCGTACGCTTCACAATGACATTGACGGACTCACTGTTCTGGGGGTGCCGTGCAATCAGTTTGGCGATCAGGAACCCGGCACCAACGCCGAGATTTTTGAGTTCGCCACCTCCACCTATGACGTGAACTTTCCGATGTTCGCCAAGACGGACGTGAACGGCGAGACCGAATCGCCGCTTTATACCCACCTCAAAGCAGGCCAGCCCGGCGACATCGGCTGGAACTTTGAGAAGTTCCTGGTTGACCCTGCCGGTACGGTCGTTGCCCGCTGGGGCACGGGTGACACCCCGGAAGATATTGGCGCCGCACTGCCCGACCTGATGAGCTAATGAGCTGAATGAAGTTCTCCGCCAACCTTGGTTTCCTGTGGCTCAAGCTGGCAACGTCCGGACCGAGATGACCGACAAGATGCCCTCCGTCGGCCTCGGCTAGAAACCGAAAAGAATTGTGAAAGGTTGGCGCGCCCGGCGACACACACCGGGTGTGAAGACCGAACTCCAGGAGCCCACCACCGCCAGCCACAATTGGCGCGTTGAACGATTCCGTGCGTTGTATGACGTCAACTACGACGACCTCTGGCGGTACTGCCTTCGGCGCTCGGCATCTCCGGCGGCCGCAGAAGATGCGCTCAGCGAAACCATGGCGGTTGCGTGGCGAAAGCTTGAGGATGTGCCAACCGGCGCCAGCGCTCGACCGTGGCTCTATGGCATTGCCCGCAACCAGCTTCGTAACGATTGGCGCAAAGGTAAACGGGCCGACGCGCTGGTGAAGTGGGTTGGCCACAACACCACGGAGACCGCCGCTGAGGATCCCGCGGTTCTCGCCACCGATGACAGCCCGCGCATTCTTGCCGCCCTGCGCCGCCTTAAAGACAGCGATCAGGAACTTCTGCGTCTTGCCGCGTGGGAAGAACTCCCGCACGCCCAGATTGCCGAACTGCTCGGCTGCTCCGAGAACGCCGTCAACATCCGCCTCCACCGAGCTCGCGACCGCCTGACCAGAGAGCTCCAGAAGAAAGACCGAAAGATCTCCTCCCCCAACGACAGGTTGCTCACATCAGACCTCAACCAGAAAGGAAAGCAGTCATGAACGAATCAACCGAAGACGCAATCTCGCCCATCTCGCTCGATGAACTCAGAGCCGCCAACCCCTTTCCGGCGGATGGATCTGCCCCGCAACCAATCACGAGCCAGTCGGCTCTGTTCGAGGAGATCATCATGCACAAGTACCAGCCCGACGGCGTTGCCGCCGATGCCCCTGTCGCTCAGACCAGTTGGTGGAAGCGCCGGATGTTCATTCCGGTCATGGCCGCCTTCATGGCCCTCGTTGGCTTCGGAGCCATCGTCGGCATTGGCGCCCTTGGCGCCGCGCCGTCGGCCATTGCCACCATCTCCACGGCGTCGGAGAACACCGCCGCGATGGACTCAGGAGCCGTCACCATCACCATCGACCTTCGGGAGATGGACGGCGAGGTGGGAGATGCCCAGGTTGTCCTGGGCTACCGCTATGACTTCGAAAACTACGAGGTCATGTGGGCGGTCTCCGGCGGCCCCGACTCGGTACCGGGGCCCACAACCCACATTCAGCACAAAGGCATCCTCTACGAACAGGTTGGCGACGACCCCACGTTCCGCGCGCTTCCGTTCGCCGAGGTCGACCTACTGAAGGAGTATGGTCTGGATCGAACATCAGTCACCGTTGACGCTCTCGTACCTCTACTTGAGGCTTCCGAGGACTTCGGTGAGGTTGCGCCCACCGATGCAGCCGATGGCGTCCGCCAATTCCGCGGCACCATCGCCACCGAAGACCTTGTCGCTATCGAGGCGGACCAACGACCAGCGGGTCTGTCCATGTTCGCCAGCGACGACCTTGACGGACTCCCCACCACCATGGTCCTTGATGCGGTGCTGCAGGACGGCCTGCTGCACACCTTCACTCTCAATGCCAACGGCGACACGCCCAACGGACGCGCCGACTTCACCATCACCACCGAGTACCGCAACTTCGGCGAACCTCAGAACATCGAGGCGCCGGCCGAGTTCGAGCAGCCCGAGGTCATCGGCGAATTGCTCGAATTGAGCGCCGATGAACAGCGCGTCTTCGACGAATATTTGGCCATCGTCGAGGAACTGGAGGCCCGTCGCCCCGGCTTGTGCGCCAATCTGGCGCCGTTTGGCGAAATCACCGACATGACCCAGGGCGTCGAAGACTTTGAGGCCTGGGTGCAGTGCTTTGTGGACAACGACGAACCGCAGATGGCCTCCGCCACCCTGAGCAATCCCGGCTATGAAATGTTCACCGGGCCCGATGCCGCCCAGCAGGCTGCCGAGTCCGATGCTCGGGCCGCGTTGCTTGCCACGTTGCAACAGGACCTGGACGAACGCCGACCCGGCCTGTGCGACGAGAAGCGCCCAACCTTGTCCACGGACGAGAACGGCAACATTGCTGACGGCGAGCCCGACTTCGAACCTTGGTTTCAGTGCTTCATCGATGCGGGCGAACCGGCGTACGCCGAGGCAGTGAGAGGCAACCGGTAGCCGACGGTCAGCCGCTGACCATCAGTCTTTGATCATCGCCTTCCACAGCGTCCGATAGTTGGGCCACATCAGCTCGTCAGTGGCGTAGCCGTCTTCGATCATGATCTGCCGAAGCTTGGGCAGGTTCCGAAACGGCACGCCGCTGTCGACGTGATGGGCCAGGTGGTAGCCAACGTTGTACGGGGCAAAGGTCGCTCGAGCCCAGAAGCCCTGCGCCACGAAATGGCTGGTGATCCGGCGGTCCGGACTGCGGGTCATGCCGCCGTGTTCGGCGATGGAGCGAAGACGATTCACCACCTGATACCAGGTCATGTACGGCAGCACCCACATGAAGACGTAGAGCCACGGGTGACCGAACGCCCAGAACGCGGACAACACCAGCAGCTGACCGGCGAAGAACCGCAAACTCATGGCCAGGTATTTGGGTTTCAGCAGTCCAGTGAAGCGCGGCTTCACAATGCGCCATCCGGACACGCCGGTGGCATCACGTCGCAGCTTGCGTCGCATTGATGCCTTCTTGATGGGATAGAAGCTGTAGAGCAGGAAGTCCGGTTCTTTGCGTCCAAACTCGTCACGGTGGTGATTCACGTGGCTGCGCCTGTAGCCGTGGGTCCCGGTGCCCAACGCCACCCAACCGCAGAAGTTGATCCCGACAATGTCGTTGACCCGGCGGTTGGAGAACAGAAGCCGATGGGCAGCTTCGTGATGCAGGATGTAGAAGCGCAACTGCAGGCTCGCCATGACCGGGACTGCGAGCACCACCGCCAGCCAGTGATCGATGCGGGCCACCAACCACACCGCGGCGGCGACCTGCACCAGGATCAGGAGGAAGGCGCCCGCGTTTGCGACATTGTCAATCTGGCGAAGTTCATCCCGGAGATGGCGCCTGGGGCGGCCGTCCGGACGCAGACGGTCAGACCCGGCAAAGTCGGTGACGGTCGCCGGCACCATGCCGCCGGTCATGGTGGCCAGGAGCTCTTCGTGACTTGGTTGCTGTCGAGGTTCGGTCGTTGTCATGTGCGTGCCTGGTGTTCGACTTCCGTGCCCTCAACTGTACGGGATAGGTTTCGCGGCGTGGGCACCGGACGACTCTTCCGCTTCACCGATGACGGGTGGCAGCCGCGTGGCGATCCGCTTCCCCCGTTCGCCCATGCGCCACCTGACCCCGGTCGCCCTCTGGCCCCCTGGGTCCTGCCTCGCGAACTCGACCCGCAGCAATGGGACGTCGTCGTGGTGGACGAACAGGTGCACCAGCTTATGGTCCCTCTGGGCGCCGACGATGACGCCGTGCAGGCCTTGTGGCACCAAACAACGGCGCTCCACACCGCCGCCGAGGCCCGAGAATGGTTTGCCCAAATCACCGTTTGGCTGGGCCGCCGGGTGGAGCCGGGACGACCATGGCCCGAGCCCCAATAGTCCCGCAGCCGGCACGCCCTGTGGGTGAACTCACCCGACGGGGAGTTCTCCCTATTGTTGGATGCCACCGAGTCGGTCAGAGTGGGCTCACGGAAATGGAAACGGTTCAGCGTGATACCTCCCCACGTTGGTCCAGAGAGTTCGTCACAACTCCCTTCGTGGCGGAATCTTCCAACAACAACAGCGTGCGTGTCTCCTGCGAATGGCAGACCGCACGCTGTTGTGCATTTTGGGTGGGCCTTTGGGTGTGCTGGTCACCGGGCGTCGTGAGCTTGTATCCAACTGCTTAATTCCTGGTGCGAGCGCACCCGCAACCGCAACGGCATGCGCTTGGATGACATGGTGACCGCTTTCTCTTTCCGAACGCTTCTCGCTGCGCTGCTCACGGTGACGCTTACCGCCACCGCATGCCGCTCAGCCTCGTCCGATTTGGCTGATGCGGCTGACGTAGGGGCCGCCACAGCCGTTTCGGCCGAACCAACCTCTCCACCTTTCGTCGTGGACGCCGCCACCCTGCCGGTGGGCATCGAAGCGGACTTCGGGCCCGCGCCTGCGGTTCCCCGCGGCCAACTCACCCCCGAGGTTGCGGGCTGGCTGGACACCGCATTCGGCGACAACCTCCGGGAGGGACGCTTTGGCGTTGATGAGCTGGAAGCCATTCGCCAGTTGGGTCGCAGCGAAGATCCCCGCATCGCCTGGCTGGTCAGCGACCTCCTTCGATTTGCGCAGGGCATGGACCTCCGGGACACGCTGGTCCAAGCGGGCCGCGACGCCACCGACAGTCCCATCGATCCGCTCAGCCCGTGGCTTGACCTCACTGACCGGTTGATTGCCTGGGACATCCCCGCCCCGCCGGACTACATCACCTGGAAGCGGAACATCTACTCGGTGATCGTGCCCGAATGGGAACCGCTCTTTGACGATACGGCGACCGAGATCGACTGGCGTCACGTCTCGTGGGGCGGGGTCGGAATAGACGATCGCGAGTTTGACAGCGACGACCAGTACAACCCGCTGTGCCGATGCATTGCCGCCGCCGACAACCCTGACGTCACCGACTCCGCCGGAGCCGCATGGCTCGACGACGACGACGTGATCTTCGGCATCACCTTGAACGGCGAATCCCGCGCCTATCCCCGCAGCACCATGGAAGTCCGGGAGATGGTCAACGACACCCTTGGCGGCCGCGACCTGGGCATCCCCTACTGCACGCTGTGCGGATCTGCGCAGGCCTACTTCACCGATGATGTTCCCGACGGCGTCGACCGCCCCATCCTGCGGACCTCCGGCCTGTTGAGCAGATCCAACAAAGTCATGTACGACCTCAACACCCAATCGGTCTTCGACACATTCCTTGGCACCGCCGTCACCGGTCCGCTGGCTGAGATTGGGGTGACGCTGAGTCAAGCCAGCGTGCTCACCACCACCTGGGCCGAATGGCGCGACGCCCACCCCGATACCACCGTGCTGGCCGAAGGTCTGGCCCTGGGCCGGGACCCGGACTTCCGCAACAACCGCGACGCCAACGGCCCCATCTTCCCGGTGGGTGACGTGGACCCCCGGCTCGGCGTGCAGGAAGACATTGTCGGCGTGATCACCGCATCGGGAACTCCGCTGGCGTTTCACTCCTCGACCGCTCGATCCGCGCTTCGCGACGGCCAGACCGTGACTGCCGGTGGCGTGAGCTTGTCGATCATTGGTGGTGGCCTCCAAGCCACCCTCACCGAGACCGGCGAGCCGGTGGCCACCCACGAAGCGTTCTGGTTTGCCTGGTCCCAGTTTCACCCCGGGACCGCGCTGTGGCCCAACTGATTGTCGGTGATCTAATCTCGCCTCCATGGCGTTGAGTTTTTTGGCGAAGGGCAAAGGTCAGATCAAGATCGAGGTGACCAACCGGGTCTACAACCCGGGCGAGTTCGTGGACGTCCACGTGCACCTGACGACCAGAAAAGACCTGGGCCCGGGTCGTCTGTATGGCGCGCTGGTTGCCACCGAACGAATCGAACATCGTCGTCGCAGCCACGACGGCCACATGAGAACCGAGGTCGACCACAACGAGATCTATCGGTGGGAGGTCGACCTCGGCATCGATGCGTCCTTTCCCGCGGGCACCGACGAGCAGATCACCTTCGGACTTCAGATTCCGCCGCCGCCCGATGACAACACCATGGAGTTGCCCGGTTGGCTCGGCGGATTGGCCGAAGTGGCGGCATGGTTCGGACCACACACCAGCGTGAACTGGGAAGTCGAAGTGCGCTATGACATTCCCCGGCTGGACCTGAGCGACAGCGAGAAACTGTCGGTCAACATCTAGCCTTCAACGCCGTCCACGTAGACCCACCGTCCGTTCATTCGGGTGAACCTGCTGACCTCATGCAGTTCAAAGTGCTCGTCGCCACGAGCGAACCGGGCCCGGAACTCGACCACACCATGGTTGTCCATGGCGCCGCCCTGTTCGGTTGAGACGACCTCCAATCCCAACCATTGGTTGCCGGGATCGGCGCCCATACTCGGGGGCGCAGTGTCGGGATGCCACGAGGTGAGGAGAAAGTCGTTCAACGACATGACGTACGCGGTGTAGCGGGCCCTCATCAGGGACTCGGCGGTGGTTCCCAGACCGGCACCGTTCTGATGAATCGGCTCGCAGCACGACCCGTAGGTCGTGGCGCTTCCGCACGGACACCGCTGGTCGGATGAGTACGACACATCGAAACGTTAACCGGTGGCGCTCCACTAGCTTTGGCCCATGACCGGCGCATTGAATGACCTGACCTTCGACAACCGTTTCACTCGCGAATTGCCGGCGGACCCGGACACGTCCAACACCCGGCGCCAGGTGCAGGGGGCGTTGTACTCGCGGGTCCACCCAACACCGGTGGCTGATCCGCAGGTGCTGGCCATCGCGGACGAAGTGGCGGCCGATTTGGGACTCGACCCGTCGGTCGTCGACGATACGCAATTTGCTCAAGTGATGGCGGGCAACGAGGTGCTTGATGCCATGGACCCGTTCGCCATGGTCTACGGCGGCCATCAGTTTGGCAACTGGGCCGGCCAGCTGGGCGACGGCCGCGCCATCGCCCTGGGCGAAGTCCTCACCGAAGACGGTGGCCACCGGACTTTGCAACTCAAAGGCCCCGGCCCCACGCCGTACTCCCGAACCGCGGACGGGCGGGCGGTCCTGCGAAGCTCGGTGCGCGAGTTTCTGTGCAGCGAAGCCATGCATCACCTGGGCGTGCCAACCACCCGGGCGCTGAGCCTGGTCACCACTGGCGACCAGGTTGTCAGGGACATGTTTTATGACGGCAACCCGGCGCCGGAGACGGGGGCAATCGTCTGCCGCGTTGCCCCGTCGTTCGTGCGCTTTGGAAACTTCCAGCTGCCCGCGTCTCGGGGCGACAATGACACCCTCCAAAAGCTGGTGGACTTCACCATTCGGAATGACTTCCCGGAGCTTGGTGCGCCCACCGAAGGCCAGATCCCGCTGGATGTCCTGGCCGCATGGTTCACCGAGGTCGCTCGCCGAACCGCAGTGATGATCATTGACTGGATGCGCTTCGGCTTTGTGCACGGTGTCATGAACACCGACAACCTTTCGATCCTGGGACTGACCATCGACTACGGCCCCTATGGCTGGCTTGAAGACTTCGACCCGGGGTGGACGCCCAACACCACCGATGCCACCAACCGTCGTTACCGCTACGGCAACCAACCACAGATTGCCTACTGGAACCTGGGCCAGCTGGCCAACGCCATCCACCCAATCATGGAACCGCTGGCGACCGATCCGGAGAAGAAAGCTGCGGCGCTGCTCACCGAGGGCATGGACATCTACGCGCAGACCTTCGAGGCCGGCTGGAATGACGCCATGGCCGCCAAACTCGGACTGCGGGAACTCTCCGGCGATGCCGACCAGGAACTTTCTGCGGATCTGCTGAGCCTGCTGACCAGGGCCGAAACCGACATGACCGTCTTCTACCGGAAGCTGGCTGATGTGAGCGCCGAGACCGAAGCCAGCCTCAGCGACCAGGATCTGGTGGCTCCAATCCTCGACGCCTTCTATGAAGGCCCCGAGGTTCGCTACCCGCTGACCGATGAGATTCGTGCGGACTGGGTGGCGTGGCTTCGCCGGTGGGCGGTCCGGGTCCGCGCCGACGGTCGCTCTGACGCCGACCGCAAGATCCGGATGGACGCGGTCAACCCCAAGTTCGTTCTGCGGAATTATCTGGCACAGTTGGCGATTGACGCCGCGGACAAGGACGACCCCAGTGTCCTCCACGACCTGCTCGACACCCTGCGTCGCCCGTTCGACGAACAGCCCGACCGGGAGGACTTTGCGGCCAAGCGCCCGGATTGGGCGCGCGTTCGCCCCGGCTGCTCGATGCTGTCCTGCAGCAGTTGAGCCCACCGAACGCAGGCGAAGCGTTGATCAGGCCTTCCTGGCGGTGACGAACACCGGAATCTCCCGGTTGGCTTCGGCGGCGCTGACGGCGTACTCCGCATACGGCGGGTAGACGGCAACACCACGGTCGAACCAGGCCTGCCGCTCCTCGCCGTCAACCAGTCGGCATTCGGTCACGTACGGCTCGGGGCCGTCCTGCATCATGACCGTGTTGTTGGCCATCAGGTTGTGGTACCAACCCGGGTGCGCGGGCGCTCCACCTTTGGAGGCAATCAGTGCGTACTCACCCTCGTGCTCAACCCGCATCAGCGGGACCTTGCGGACTTTGCCGGATTGGTGACCAATCGTGGTCATCACAACGATGGGGATGCCGGTCTCGCGGAGGGTGTTGGCTTCGGTGCCACCCGATGCCTCATAGGCGGTGACCTGTTCGGCCACCCAGTCCCAGGTGCTTGGCTCATACGGTGCATTGAAGATGTCTGCGTTGCTCATGCCGCCACCGTAGTTGGGCCTAGATTGGCGCCGTGCCGCCTTCGCTCTCCCTCCCCGAAGCTCGTCGTCTGGCGCTGGGCGCGCAGGGGTTTGGCAACCGGATTGACCATCGGGCCGTCAACCGGGGCGACATCGCCAAGTTGATGCAGCGGCTGCGGGTCATCCAGCTTGACTCGGTGCCGGTCATCATCCGCACGCAGTACATGCCGGCGTTCAGCCGCTTGGGCCCGTATGACCCGGCGCTCCACGACGACGTCGCCTATGGCCAGGATCGGTGGTTTGAAGCGTGGGCCCACGAAGCGTCCTTGTTGCCGGTGGAATCAGAACCGCTGTTCCGATGGATGAAGGCCGCCGCCCGGGAGGGCCGGTTTGTGTGGAAGGCCATGCGAGAACTGGCCGAAAAGCACCCCGCCTATGTGGCGTCTGTGCGGGACGAGATTGCCGAGCGCGGCCCCCTTCTGGGCAGCGAATTGTCCGACCCCGGTACCCGCGGCTCCAGCAGTTGGGGCAGCTACAGCCAGGGGGCGCTGGCGTTGGATTGGCTGTGGCGAACCGGCGAGCTCGGCATCCGCCGGGTGGGCAACTTTGAAAAGCAGTTCGACCTCATGGAGCGCATCATTGCGGCCGAGATCCTGGCGGCCCCCACCCCCACCGAAGAGGACTCGCTCCGCCAGTTGCTGGTGCAGTCAGCCGAAGCGCTGGGGGTCGGAACCGCCAAGTGCCTGATCGACTACTTCCGGTTGCCCAATCGCCTGGCCAAGCCCCTGATTCCCGGGCTGGTGGCCGACGGACTGTTGCAGGAGTGCGCGGTCGACTCGTGGGACAAACCGGCGTTCATGCCGCCCAAGGTCAAGATCCCGAAGCAGGTGGAAGGCCGGGCGTTGCTGTCACCCTTCGATCCCGTGGTGTGGCTGCGGGAGCGGGCCCTGCGCTTGTACGACTTCCACTACCGCATTGAGATCTACGTTCCGAAGAAGAA
>Ga0114957_1005576_pt1 | contig 10394 bp, 9 predicted proteins | sample BantaG_FD_87175 | JGI IMG/M metagenome (GOLD analysis project Ga0114957, IMG submission 87175) | Marine algal microbial communities from Bantry Bay, Ireland - BantryBay_4 metaG | ecosystem: Host-associated > Algae > Red algae > Unclassified | place: Bantry Bay, Ireland | collected 2014-11-21 | reverse complement strand
TCTGTCTTTTACTCTACTTTTGTCCTAACCTAATTAATTTATTTACAATGAAATTTTTAAAAAAGTTAAAAAAACTTCTACCTTTTCTTATATTTGCTGCAACAACTATCACTTTTTCTAGTTGTAATAGAGGAATGGGTTGCCCAACTTTTTCTATTAGTGGTGCTATGGAGGTGCTTTCCACTCAACAATTACCCACACAACTCCTTTTTGAGTAGTTCTCTTTAACCCCGGAGGACCTGTTAAAACACTATTAAGAAAATTAAATTTTATCCCTAACTAAACCTTTTTAGGTTTTTAGGGCTATTACACTGTACATTTATAAAAAAGGCTAAAAAACATGGACATCCAAACACATGGGGTGTACCTAACTGACGATGGTTCTCACTCCATTATTTCGGAGCAATTTAACGAGAGCTATCATTCCAGGCATGGTGCCCTTAAAGAGAGTTTGCACGTATTTATTAACGCAGGTTTAAAGGCGATAAATACGAAAGAAAAAATTAAAATTCTGGAAATTGGTCTCGGTACTGGCTTAAACGCCTGGCTGACTTTGCTAGAAAACAAAACCCTTGGTAAAACAATCGAATTTACGGGTATCGAACCGTATCCCATTTCTATGGAAATGGCCCAATCCTTAAACTATCCTACTGTTGCGGAAACACCAGATGATAAGAATGATCAATTGTGTTTCCTAAAGATTCACCAGGAAGCTTGGGAAACACCCATTAAATTTAATGATCATTTCACGCTTATTAAATTAAAAACAACCCTTGCAGACTTTTCTTCTGACCAGAAGTTTGATCTGATATATTTTGATGCTTTTGCACCTAATGCTCAGCCAGAACTATGGACCGAAGCTGTTTTCCAACAACTTTTTGAGTTGATGGCTCCCGGCGGCAAGATGGTTACCTATTGTGCTAAAGGAACCGTTAAACGAGGTCTAAAGGCCGTTGGTTTTACGGTGGAAACCCTAGAAGGTCCGCCGGGTAAGAGAGAGATGACCAGAGCGGTTAAACCAGCTTTATAACTGGTACTGATTGCTCTAAAAAAAGCGTAGGAAAATTTATTTCTTACACTTTTTTTATGACTACCTCCGACTATACAGCCTTTTTATGCTTATTTAACACTTTTCATTCGACCGCTCGCCAGCTTTTCTACCAGTGTAGCGGAACGAAAATTATCTTGTCTAGCGATAGTAACTGCTGCTTCCGCAGCTGCTTTACTAGGAAAATCTACCAAAAAAAGAATCGTCTTTCCATTCCATTGCTTTTGCTCAACCGTTCCATAGGCTTCCATAGAAGATAAATCAGGAATCCTAGCACTTTTATAAGTTCCAAGCCGAACACCATAAACCGAAATTGTCTTCTCTACTACAATTGCAGCTAATTGTTCTTTTTCTACCGTCAAATCCTTAGGAGCATCGTCGGTGAAGATTTTTTTGGCGGGAGCGTTATTGATTTCTTCGGTCTTCGCACCTTGATCGGCCGAAACCATCGCATCGTATAGATTTATTTCCTTTGTTGTCTTGGTCGTTTGGTCTTCCATAATTGGCGCAGGAGGGATCTTGGTATCTGGCTTGTTGGCAGGACTGGCGAGTGACTCTTTACGAACCGAATCTGTCGTCGCAGAAGGTTCGTCGGTCAATGCTGACATCTGGGGTTCAGTAGGCTCCGTGACTTGCTTTACAAAAACGCTAGTCGCCTCCGCTTCCACCGGCTTAGGCAAGGCCGTTCGACAAGCGAGTATATAGTGGCGGGCTAATTGTGGTTCTACCTCTATCACTTTTTCAAAATAAGGAATGGCTTTTTCGTAGGCCTGGATATCCATCAAAAATTTTCCGTAAGCAAGGTAAGCCTCCGGGTCGTTTTTTTGGCAATCCATATAATTGGAGAAAACACTTTCTGCTGAGGCCAACTGTTGGGTAGCAGCTAGCGATTGGGCCATCCTAAGCTGATCGGGATGACAGTCATTCAATTGGCCAAAAAATTCTTGATAATACCGGCTGGCTAGATAATAAGCTTTCGAGTTGAAGCACTCATTGGCTAGCGCCAGTTTTTTTTGCGCTACTAGAGGCGAATGGACAACCACCGCAAATAGCAGAAAGATGGAGATCTTTTTAAGTATGTTCATGTTTCGGATTTTACCTTGGAGGCCATTAAAAAATGCCTCTCATTTAGGATCATTAAAAGAATAACTTATAGCATTTAGCTGTTTAATTTGCTGCTACTCTTCGTTGGTGAAAAACTCCTTGGCTTTCAGCCAAGGCAAGCTATTATGCTACGGCATAAATCGCATTTCACCGCCTCGATTAGCAGCAAATTAATCAACCCAAACCTTTATAACTTATTTTTTAAACGATCCTTAGGGATATAATAACTAAAGTATGCTAATTGGTCACCTATTTTGGAGTCTACCTATCAGTCAAGAAATAGTAAATCTATTTGATGCCTTGGCAATTACTTAAAAATCTATAAATGTGCAGTAACTATTCGAATATAAGGTCCTAAGATGAAACAGTAGGACGACCGGAAAGTGATTGTGTTCTATAACAAAGATAGTGACCTTTTGGTATTTATGCAAATACATGGCACGAACTTCTATCGCAACAAAAAGAATAAATACATAAAAGATTTATAATCAGGTAGTTATGATGCTTTAGCCGTAACTTACTCTACCGTCTTTTCGCTTAAATGTCTGTTTTTAGGTCTGATAATCAGTCTTAATGACTGATCGTAGGTAAAATAGTTCCATACCCAGTTAATGAAAACAAACAGTCGATTTTTCATTCCAATTAAAGAAAACAAGTGGACAAATAACCAAACAATCCAGGCGAAAAAGCCTTGAAATTTGAATCTTGGTAGATCAACTACCGCACGATTTCTTCCGATGGTAGCCATTGATCCAAGATCATTGTATACAAAAGGTTTAGGAGGCTTTCCTTTTGTTTGCAGTTTAAAATTATTAGCCAGGTTCTTCCCTTGTTGAATAGCGACTTGAGCAACCTGTGGATGGCCTTTTGGAAAATCCTCGTCTTCCATGTAAGCAATATCTCCAATGGCATATACATCCGAAACGCCCGCTACCCTATTTTCACGATCAACCTTTATTCTATTACCCCAAACGATTGTTTCTTCTGGCAACCCAGCAACAGTATTTCCTTTAATTCCGGCAGCCCAAATCACCTTATTCGCTTGAATTTTTTTCCCTCCTTTGATGTGCACATATTTACCGTCAAAGTCTTCTACGCGGGCATTTAATTTAATAATTACCCCAAGTTCTTTTAAAAACTCCTCCGCCTTTCTGGAAGATTCATCGGACATTCCTTTTAACAAACAGTCTCCCCCCTGAATTAAATAAATATCTATTTCATCCGTGTTTAATTCGGTATAGTCTTTTGGCAAGATATATTTTTTCATTTCTGCCAATGCACCCGCTACCTCCACGCCAGTAGGTCCGCCACCAACGATGACAATGTCGATCAATCCCTGTCTTTCTTTATAGTCCATCGTGGTAATCGCTAGCTCATAATCGGATAAAATTCTGTTTCTGAGCGTTAGAGCTTCCCCTACCGTTTTCATAGAAAAAGACTTACGGGCAATCTGTTCGTTACCAAAAAAATTGGTTTCTGCACCAATCGCTAAAACCAGGTAATCATAGCTCAATTCACCCAGTAAAGTATGAACTCGTTTTTGTTGGGTATCTACTTTCGTAACCGTCGTAACTCGGATAAATACATCTTTTCTTTTTTGGAATAGCTTCCGCAATGGAAATAAAATAGAAGAAGGTTCTAATCCCGCCATGGCCACCTGGTAAAACAGGGGTTGAAACTGATGAAAATTATTCTTGTCAATCAACACCACCTGGTAGTTCATCTTCGACATCTTGTCCGCTAGATTAAGACCCGCAAAACCACCTCCGACCACCACCACGCGAGGTTGCTCAACTTCTGGGATATTTATATTAATAGCTGACATAAGGGTAGATTTTATGGTGATTGAAACTATTCTAACAAGAAACAAGGTAATTCGTTTTCGCTTGTAAAAGTAATAATTTTTGTATTTAAGCTGCGATTGTACTATCTTTCGGATCGGATACAAGAAGTTGTTTAATAAACAACTTCAATTTTCAATCTTTTAAAAACCAAAAAAACATGGCGGACGAATTAAATACGCAATTAAAAAATATTAAGAAAAATCTGGCGACTAAACTAAAAGATGCCGCCCTCGATTTTACAACGCTGGAAGTGACCACCCTCTCTGGTAAAGTAAGCCATATCATGGACGGAGGTAGCAAAAAATTTCTTAAAACAGAAGATATTCTCAAAAAAATCAAAGGAACGGCCGACGGAGAAATCGACTTGATTGCACATACTCAGATTCACTTTGACCACGATACTATTAACTTTGTCAAGGCAGGGATGGGAGAATCTGAAAAAGAGTTATTTATGCTACACCAGGATGCAATCCGCTCCGCTAACGAAGGAAGAAATGGATTCCTGGGATTATTACAAAAAATAATCGTTTAATTACATTTTAAAACTAACCAAATAGGCAGCAATCTTCCAAGGGGATTGCTGCCTGTCTTATTAATACGGATGTTATCAAATGTACCTTCGCTTGTGGTACATTGAATTAGACTTCTGTTTCAACCATATTTTATATGATTCCTATCAAACACACCGTAAGAGATCGCTTTTTGCGATATGTGAAAATTGATACCCAGTCAGATCCTAATTCTGAAACCATTCCTTCCACTCCTAAACAAAAAAACCTGGGAAAGATTTTGGTAGCGGAACTACAGGAAATGGGGATCACGGATGCTCATCTCGACGAATGGGGATACGTATATGCTACCATTCCAGCCACCACGGATAAAGAAAACGTTCCTGTTCTCTGCTTTTGTTCTCACATGGATACGGCACCTGATTGTACAGGAACAAATGTTCGCCCTATAATACACGAAAAATGGGACGGCCAGGATATCGCACTACCCGATGATCCAGAAATTTTGATCAGCACTAAAAAACGACCTGCTCTCAAAGATCAAATCGGAAAAGATCTGATCACCGCCAGCGGTACTACCCTACTCGGTGCCGATAATAAATCTGGTCTTGCTGCCATTATGGACGCCGCTAATCATCTGATGGCACATCCGGAAATCAAACACGGAAAGATTCGATTGTTATTTACACCAGATGAAGAAATTGGTCGAGGGGTACAAAAAGTAGACATGGAAAAACTGGGAGCGGACTTTGGGTATACAGTGGATGGAGAAGCAGTAGGTTCTTTAGAAAACGAAACCTTTAGCGCGGATGCGGCAAAAATTGAAATTGAGGGCGTTAGTATTCATCCCGGATTTGCGAAAGGGAAGATGGAGCATGCCATCAAGATTGCCTCCGCAATTATCGATCGTTTACCAAAGGATCGCTTATCTCCCGAGTCGACTTCGGACAAAGAAGGGTTTCTGCATCCAACTTCTATCAACGGAATGCTGGAAAAAGCAACCATCACTTTTATTATCCGAGATTTTGTAACGGCTAATTTAAAAAAACATGCTGACCTGCTACAAAAAATCACCGATGAAGTAATGGAGGCATATCCAAACTCGACTGCCAAGCTGACCGTATCAGAGCAATACCGTAATATGAAAGAAATTTTGGATCAACATCCACAGGTCGTAGCAAACGCGGCAAAAGCGATTGAGCGAATTGGCCTGACTCCCAAACCTTCCAGCATCAGAGGTGGAACGGATGGTTCGAGGTTGTCTTTTATGGGACTACCCTGTCCAAATATTTTTGCGGGAGAATATGCCTTCCACGGAAAAGAGGAATATACTTCGGTTCAGGATATGGAAAAATCTGCAGAGATGATCGTAGAAATTACGAAAGTCTGGGAAGAAGGAACATAATTTGTCACGAATTTGCCAGTTGGGTGATTTGCTTGTTAGCCAGCAAAATCCGGGTTCTCTAGAAACCACCATATCAAATGATTATGATGAAAATTTTCATGAATCATATTTAAAAAATATGGTCAAAGTTCGTGAACTGAATCACAGACTTTGACCATTTAAAACCACTAATCAATATTTTTCTAATACAAAACGTATTTAGTCTTTTTGTACAAAGTTGGTCTCCGGAAATGCGGGAGAATTCAACTTTTTGATTTTAAATATTTCGATATCATTCTCTAGTTTCAGTGCTAACTGATAAGTACCCATTGATAATTCACTGGTAGGAATTTCAATTTCATTGATACCCTTCACTACGGCAGTTTCTCCTTTGATTAAAAGATCTCCCATATTGGTCATCACTCGGTAAGAAAAAGATCCGGCAGATTTACAATCTACCTTTGCACGATAGTTTTCGTGGGTAGCAGAAGCAGCCACTTCATTCATGAAAAATTTAGCATTTTCTCCTTTTTCACTAAGTACTATTTCGTGTGAAAAATTACCCTCTCCGGTTTTTTCTACATTGGCTAAACGGTAGAAAACTCTCATTCCTTTTTCCTGCTTATCTAAATAATGATATTCTCGACTATTATCATCAGAATCAGTCGCTGGCAAGGTCGCTAAGGTAGAGTAATGAATTCCATCACGCGATTTTTCTACCATAAATATGGCGCAATCAATCTCACTGGAAGTAGTCCAGGTCAATTTATTCCCTTCTGTGGTCTTTTCTCCTTTCAATAAAGAAGTAAATACTACAGAAGCAGGGGTAAAAGACAATAGAAATAGGGACAACGTGCAAAAGGCACAAGCATACATAGACATACTACGAGCGCTAAAAGGATAATTCATGTTCGGGATATTTAGTTTGATAATTAGTTTGATAATAACAACTTTTATCCTGAAAAAACTATGCCACCTATTTTATACTTTCAAACAAATAATTTATATTTTATATTTATAAGTACCTAAAAAAATGTATTTTATACTTTATTCTTAAAAAAATGTATTTTTTTTCGAAAAATCGTCTTTTTTTACCTTTATTTTTCTATGTCACATCTGTCAAAACTTGACTTTTTTTCGATTTTCATTCTATGTCACATCCGTCTTGGTTTCTGTTTTTTGGTAAACTTCTTTCTGATGATTAATCGATTCCTGATGAATGGCGTGTAAGTAAGTAGTAATAAATCCCTGACTTAATCCCTTAGACTCCCCTTGGGTGATGGCATGTTCTAAAATATCGTTGAATCGACTTGATTGTAAAATAGAAATATTGTTACGCTTTTTATAGGCTCCAATAGCATCTGCTAGCTTCATCCGGCTAGAGATCAAGTTGATAATTTCTTCGTCCAGTTCGTCGATTTGATTTCTTAAATCCCCAATATTTTGATTAACCTGAAGATCCTGAGAATTTTCCTGCCGTATCACCAGATTGTCTACTAGATCTTTTAAAACTGCCGGAGTAATTTGCTGCGCCGCATCACTCCAGGCCTCGTCGGGTGTACAATGCGTCTCGGTCATGACTCCGGCGTAGTTTAAATCCATCGCTTGCTGGGCAATTTCCCCCAAGGTATCCCGCCGACCACAGATATGGCTATTATCACAGAACATCAGCAAATCCGGAAAACGTCGCTTGAGTTCAATTGCAATCTGCCAACGGGGTACGTTTCTAAATTTTGTTTCTCCGTGCGAAGAAAATCCCCGGTGAATTACCCCAATGCGATGTAAACCGGCCTTATAGATTCTTTCGATGGCACCAATCCACAATCCCAAATCCGGATTAATCGGGTTTTTGATAAGAATAGGTTTGTCGACCCCTTCTAGCGCATCCGCAATTTCCTGTACCGAAAATGGATTAACCGTCGTACGGGCACCCAACCAGAGTAAATCTACGTCGCTTTTCAAGGCGTGAAAAACGTGGGCGGTATTGGCGACCTCGGTACATGTTTTAAAGCCAAATTCAGCTTTCACTTTTTTGAGCCACTGCAACCCTTCTTTTCCCACACCTTCAAATGAATTGGGTCGAGTTCGAGGTTTCCAGATTCCAGCGCGAAAGAAGTCTACTTCCTGCCCTGCTTCTTTTAGTTGACGGGCCGTCTCCATCACTTGTACTTCTGTTTCAGCGCTACAAGGTCCGGCAATAACAACGGGACGCTTGATCGGCTGCGGCAATAAGGGTTTAAAATTCATTTCCATTATTTCAAAATTTTTCGGATTGAGTTTGCTTTCTCAATCAGTTCGTAAATTTGTGTAAAATCTTTTTTTATTAAACAAGTTCTAAATTTAGCTAACGTATTAATGTGTTCGTCCAGTACATCCAGGAGGTTTTCCTGATTTTGCGCAAAAATGGGTACCCACATCTTGGGGGTACTTTTGGCCAACCGAACGGTCGAGGAAAATCCACCACTGGCCAACTCAAATATTCTGGCTTCGTTTTTTTCCTTTTCCAGTACCGTTAATGCCAATGCAAAAGCGGATAAGTGAGAAATATGAGAAACGTAAGCGGCGTGAACATCGTGTTCCACCGGGTTCATCCGTACCATTTTCATATCCATAGTTCGGTACATTTTTTCTACTAGTTCTACTGCGGCTGGATCACTTTTTTCCACTTCACTTAACACACAGGCTTTGTGATCAAAGAGGTTTGGGATAGCTGCCTCCGGTCCGGAGTGTTCTGTTCCCGCCATTGGATGCGTACCTACAAACCGATTCCGACGGGGATGATCTGCTACGGCGTGCAATATTTTTTCTTTAGTGGATCCCACGTCGATTACAATCTGAGTAGTTACTTGATCAAGTATCTTGGGTAATAAAGTTACCATACTATCCACCGGAATAGCTACCACAATCAAATCTGCCCGGCGGATTCCTTCGGCCAGATCCATGGTTTCATCCAATAACCGACGCCGAAATGCTTTATCTATATTTTCGGGATTATGGTCTACACCAATAATGGTTTTTGCAAATCCGTTTTCTTTTAAACTAATTGCCAGTGATCCACCAATGAGCCCCAATCCGATAATTGTAACAACCATGTTTTTTTGCTTGTTGGCTAGTTAGGAATGAGTTAATAATAAATTTACGTTTTTGGCTTGATCTATTAATACCTCATTCCTTAGCTAATTTTTCTTTCTCTAATTAATTCGTAGGCTTTTGTAAGGGTCTCTTCATTGGCACAGAGTGAAATTCGGATATAATGGTCTCCCTGACTTCCAAAAATTCCGCCCGGAGTTACGAAAACTCCAGTTTCTGCTAACAGTTTATCTACTAATTCAAATCCATTTTTCTGTGCATCTTTAATTTTCGCCCAGACAAATAACCCGACTCCATCTCGATTATAGACACAGTTTAGAGCGTCCATAATTTTATATACTACCGCTCTTCGTTTACGATAAACGGTATTTAAATTTTCGTACCAACTGGATGGATTACCCAACGCTTCTACCGCAGCCAACATTGCCGGACGGAACATTCCAGAATCCATGTTACTCTTAAATTTCATCACCTCCTGTAAATAGGCACTATCGCCAGCCAGCATCCCCATCCGCCAACCCGCCATGTTATGTGATTTGCTGAGTGAATTAAGTTCCAGGGCAACGCTTTTGGCTCCGGGCACAGACAAGATACTCCGTGGATGATCATTAAGAATAAAACTATAAGGATTGTCATTGACCAACAGAATTTTATGATGCTGCGCAAAATCTACCAGTTCTTTAAAAAGACTAGCCGTTGCGGAAGCTCCGGTAGGCATGTGTGGGTAATTGATCCACATTATTTTGACTTTCGTCAAATCAGTTTGGGCCAAGCCTTTCAAGTCTGGTAACCAGTTCTGTTCTTCTGACAAATGATAATATCTCACGGTCGCTCCTGCCAAACGAGCCGTGGCTGCGTAGGCTGGATATCCGGGATTAGGAATCAATACTTCGTCGCCAGCTTCCAAAAAGGTCATTGACAAATGCATGATCCCTTCCTTGGACCCAATCAAGGGTAGAATTTCGGATTCGGATTTCAGCACTACGGAAAAATATTTTTTGTACCAATCTGCGTAAGCGACTCTTAATTCCGGAATCCCTCGGTAAGACTGGTAACCATGACTACTCGAAGATGTACTTTTGGTACCTAACGCCGCTATCACCGCCGGAGCGGGTGGTAGATCCGGGCTTCCAATTCCCAGATTGATAATATGTTGACCCTTTTGTCTTAGCTGATCCAATTCTTTCAGCTTACGCGAAAAATAATACTCTTCGACTGTATTGATTCTAGCAGCAGTATTAATAATCATATTGTTTAATTAAAAACTTTAATGTAAGTACAAGGACAAATTAAATGAGGAATGAGTTAATAATAAATTTACGTTTTTGGCTTGATCTTTTTGCCGCTAGTTTCGTTAAAAAGCCTCGTGATAGCGCGGCTATGGCAGCCCGACCGTTCCGGTTCCTTCACATGGT
>Ga0114957_1005572_pt1 | contig 10397 bp, 10 predicted proteins | sample BantaG_FD_87175 | JGI IMG/M metagenome (GOLD analysis project Ga0114957, IMG submission 87175) | Marine algal microbial communities from Bantry Bay, Ireland - BantryBay_4 metaG | ecosystem: Host-associated > Algae > Red algae > Unclassified | place: Bantry Bay, Ireland | collected 2014-11-21 | reverse complement strand
GGACTAAACTCCTACTTGTGTTCAAAAACCTTATCATGAACGGAATAAAGTATAATCGAAATGAAGAACCTCAGGTAGATGTCACTTATAGTGAAGTAGATGGCTTTCATCAGTTTTGTGTAAAAGATAATGGCATAGGTATAGATACCGCATATCACGAGTCAGTTTTTGAAATGTTTAAAAGGCTCCATAATCGAACTGAATACGAAGGTAGCGGACTCGGACTTGCTTTTTGCAAAAAAGTAATAAACAAAATGGGTGGACAGATTTGGTTAACTAATGCTGACCAAGGCAGCTGTTTTTATTTTACCATACCAATGCGATCAAATGCTCAAGTGCGATAATATAACTTAAGCTTCAATACATGGATAAAGCTTGCATAATCAGTAAATGATCTACCACACCCACCCAAAGGTTAGGGAGGGATAAAAATTTAAAAGATATTAAATCAGATAATAGTCAAATAAATATTCTACATTTGCTTTGAAATTAAAATATGTTAAAGACTACACTACATCATTATCACCATCTAATATGCCTTCAGGCTAGGAAGCGATAGTATGTAGTATTATAATATATATTGTAAACCCTGTCTGAGTAAATTGGACAGGGTTTTCTCTTTTAGTCCGATTATTACTCAGAAAAATTATACGTTATGAGTAAACTGAAATTAGCTGTACAAAAAAGCGGAAGACTAAATGAAGGATCTCTCGCATTATTAAAAAAGTGTGGAATTGTAATTGATAATGGCAAAGATCAATTAAAAGTCTCTGTTCCAAATTTTCCATTAGAAATATTCTATCTAAGAAACGCTGATATTCCTCAGTATCTTGAAGATGGGGTAGTAGACTTAGGAATACTTGGAGAAAACTTGCTTATCGAGAAAGAAATAAACCTTGAAATAGTTGAGAAATTGGGATTTTCAAAATGTAGAGTAAGTCTAGCCATACCAAAGGAGATTGAAGCAACATCTCCATCTTATTTTCAAAACAAGAAAATTGCAACCTCTTACCCTAATACGCTTAAAGAATATTTAGAAAAGCAAAATATAGAATGCGATATCCATAATATTTCAGGTTCAGTAGAAATAGCTCCCAACATAGGTCTAGCAGATGGAATCTGTGATATTGTAAGTTCAGGAAGCACACTTTTTAAAAATGGATTAAAAGAGATGCAAGTGATTTTAAGATCTGAGGCTGTATTGGCTAAGTCACCAAGAATAAATCAACAAAAAGAGCAGATACTCGATAAGCTTCTTTTTAGAATCAGAGCAGTTTTGCGTGCAAAAAATTCAAAGTATATTCTGATGAATGTTCCAAATGAAAAGATTGAAGAAGTTACTAATATACTTCCAGTTTTAAAAAGTCCTACTATCCTCCCACTAGCACAAGATGGTTGGAGTTCTCTGCACTCTGTTATAGATGAAAATCAATTTTGGAATGTCATAGATAAATTGAAATCTGCAGGAGCTGAAGACATTCTGATTATTCCAATAGACAAAATGGTATTATGATAGAATTAAATAATCCTGAGAGATCTCAATGGGACAAACTAACGCAAAGACCCTCATTGCCAAGTGAGGATCTTGAGAATAAAGTGAAAGATATCTTAGAAACTGTACGTCAAAGAGGTGATGCCGCACTGATAGAGTATGCTCTGCAATTTGACCATGTTACTTTAGAAAAACTACAAGTAACAAATGAAGAAATACACTTAGCGATAGATAGCATTGAATATACTCTTAAGAATGCTATAAAACTTGCTAAAGAAAATATCCACGCCTTTCATAACTCTCAGAAAGAAGAAGAGAAAATTATTAAGACTCGACCTGGGGTCAGCTGCTGGCGCAAATCTATTGCAATTGAAAAAGTGGGCATTTATATTCCTGGGGGCACTGCACCATTATTCTCTACCGTATTAATGCTAGGTATACCAGCAAAAATTGCAGGTTGCAAAGAAATAATTATTTGTACTCCTCCTAATAGTCAAGGCCAAGTTCACCCTGCAATATTATATACGGCTAATCTCTTAGGTATAGAAAAAATATATAAAGTAGGCGGTGCTCAAGCCATAGCTGCTATGAGTTTTGGAACAGAAACAATCCCAAGTGTTAGTAAGCTTTTTGGTCCAGGAAATCAATATGTAACGAAAGCCAAAAAATTGGCCTTGAACCATGGACTAGCAATTGATATGCCAGCCGGACCTAGCGAAGTACTGGTTATTGCAGACGGCACTAGCAATTCCGATTTTATTGCGGCAGACCTTTTATCTCAAGCAGAACATGGAACCGATAGCCAAGTGATATTACTCAGCACAAATGATGATATTACTAGAAAGACTTTAATGGCGATCAAGTCTCAGACAATCAATTTGCCAAGAAGGTCAATTGTCGAAAAAGCCCTAGAGAGTAGTTATGCTATAACATTTGATGATATAAACTCTTGTATTGATTTTAGCAACCTTTATGCTCCGGAACACCTGATTATTGCCTCAGACAACGCGGACGATTATGTCGATAAAATTATCAATGCTGGCTCAGTCTTTTTAGGAAATTATAGTTGTGAATCTGCAGGCGACTATGCGAGTGGAACCAATCATACTTTACCTACTAGTGGATATGCTAAACAATACAGTGGCACTTCTTTAGATAGTTTTATAAAGAAAATAACCTTTCAGAAGATAAGTAAAACAGGACTTGAAAACATCGGAAGTGCAATAGAAGTCATGGCAGAAGCGGAGGGATTAATGGCTCATAAGAATGCTGTTTCAATAAGATTAAAATCCTAAGCGTATGTTTGATTTAGAAAAAATAATAAGACCTAATATAAAAATGCTTACCCCCTACAGCTCTGCTAGAGATGAATACAAAGGTGGCGCAGATATCTTCTTGGACGCAAATGAGAACCCATACGATTCTGCCTTTAACAGATATCCAGACCCTTACCAATCAGAGCTCAAAAAAGCAATTGGAAAGGCAAAAGAAATTGAAGTCCCAAATATCTTTATCGGAAATGGAAGTGACGAGGCTATAGATCTGTTATTCAGAGCCTACTGCGAACCTAAGGTAGACAAAGCCTATATTTTTAGCCCTACATATGGAATGTATAAAGTCTCAGCCCAGATTAACAATGTAGAACTTGTAGAGTTACCATTAACTGCTGAGTTTGAATTGCCTTCGATAGATTTAATAAAGGCAAGCATAACTTCGAGAGGATTACTTTTCATCTGTTCTCCTAACAATCCAACGGGCAATATCTATTCATTGGAGGTGATATCAGAAATAGCAAAGGCATTTGATGGATTAGTTATTTTGGATGAAGCTTATATCGACTTCTCATACGCTGAGAGTGGCACTAGCTTGTTGGACAAAATAGACAACTTGGTCGTATTGCAAACAATGAGTAAAGCCTATGGTCTTGCAGGTTTACGATTAGGTATCGCTTACGCAAATAAAAAGATCATAAGTGTACTTAACAAAATCAAACCACCATACAATGTCAATACTCTTAGTCAGGAAAAAGGACTAGAAGTACTGAACGAAAAAAATAGTAAAATACGTGAGAAACAAATCTCCGAAATAATCAGTCAACGAGAACGAATGTTCAAGGCATTGAATGAACTCCCTTGTACGGTTAATGTCTTTCCTTCTCAAGGAAATTTCATACTTGCAATTTTTACAAACCCACAGCAAATATTAGAAAGTCTTAGAAGGGTAGGTATCATAATAAGAGATCGACGTAGTCAGATTAAGAATGGACTCCGTATAAGCATAGGTAATCCTGAAGAAAACACCAAGTTGATAAATGCTTTAAATGAATTATGCAAATGAAGAAAGTTCTATTCATAGATAGAGATGGTACATTGGTAATAGAACCACCTATAGATTTTCAATTAGATAGTTTAGAAAAGCTTGTGTTTTATCCTGGAGTATTCAACTGGTTGTATAAGATTGTTACGGAGCTTGATTACGAGCTAGTTATGGTAACTAATCAAGATGGCTTAGGTACAGACTCTTTTCCTGAAGACACTTTCTGGCCTGCCCATAATAAGATGCTCCAAGCATTTGCTAACGAAGGTATAGAATTTCAAGAGGTCCATATCGACAGAAGTTTCCCTGAAGACAATGCCCCTACCAGAAAACCCCGTACTGGACTTTTAAATAAATATATTCACGGTAACTATGACCTAAAGAATTCCTACGTGATAGGTGACAGAGCATCCGATATAGAACTTGCATCTAACTTGCAAGCTAAGGGCATATTCATTGGAAAGGAAAACGCTGAAGCTGTACTCTGTAGCCTTAGTTGGAAAGAAATTTATGAGTATCTAAAAGCAATACCACGGAAAGCAACTTGCATAAGAAACACCAATGAAACCAAGATAGAGGCGACTGTAAATCTTGACGGTAATGAAAATACTAATATTGATACGGGTATAGGTTTTTTTGATCATATGCTAGAACAGATTGCTAAGCATGGAGGTATTGGTCTGAATATAAAAGTTGCCGGAGATCTAGATATAGATGAGCATCATACAATAGAAGATACAGCTCTAGCATTAGGAGAGGCCTTTAGAAAAGCCCTAGGGACTAAAAGAGGAATACAGAGGTATGGTTTCTTACTCCCTATGGATGATTGTTTAGCACAAGTAGCTATTGATCTTGGAGGACGACCATGGTTGGTGTGGGATGCCGAGTTTAACCGAGAACTGATAGGTGAGATGCCTACAGAAATGTTCTTCCATTTTTTTAAGTCATTTAGTGATGCAGCGTTATGCAATCTCAACATAAAAGTTGAAGGAGAAAATGAGCATCATAAAATAGAATCCATATTTAAGGCATTTGCAAAAGCACTAAAAATGGCAGTCCAATTGACAGACAATTTTGATATTCCAAGCACTAAAGGGAGCCTATGATTGCAATTATAAAATATAATGCGGGCAATATCCGCTCAGTCCAAAATGCCTTAACTAGAATAGGGCAAGCCAGCATTGTTACAGATGATCTGACGGTCTTAGCGGAGGCATCAAAGGTAATCTTACCAGGTGTTGGAGAAGCGGCTACAGCTATGCAATATCTTATGGAACGGAAACTAGATCGTTTTATACTTAATACAAAGAGGCCATTTCTCGGTATCTGCTTGGGCTTACAACTTATGTGTAAGCATAGTGAAGAAGGTGATACGACTTGTCTTGGAATTTTCGATACCATGGTAAAGAAATTTTCGGACAAGGATAAGGTACCTCATATGGGATGGAATAATTTTGAAAAATTGGAGAGTCCTATCTTTAACAAGGTAGATATCTTAGACGATGTTTATTATGTACACTCTTACTACGCAGATATTTGTCAAGATACGGTAGCATCTTGCGATTATATCACTCCGTTTAGTTCTGCATTACAAAAAGACAACTACTATGCAACACAATTTCACCTAGAAAAGTCAGCTAGTGTAGGAGAACAAATTCTGAGAAACTTTATGAAATTATGAGATTAATACCAGCAATTGATATTATCGATGGAAAATGCGTAAGACTGTCTAAAGGAGATTACAGCACAAAAATAGTCTATGGTGACGACCCATTAGAAATGGCTAAAAGATTTGAAGATTCTGGCATAGAATATCTACACATTGTAGATCTTGATGGTGCAAAATCTAAGCAGATAGTCAATCATAAAATACTAGAATCAATTTGTAAAGAAACAAGATTGAACGTGGATTTTGGAGGTGGGCTCAAGTCACAAAGCGATTTAAAAATAGCATTTGAATCTGGTGCAAGTCAAGTAACCATAGGAAGCCTAGCTGTTTCCAATCCTCAACTAGTACGACAATGGCTCGCAGATTATAGTGCCGATAAAATCATGCTAGGAGCAGATTGCTACAATAGAAAAATCGCCACTAACGGGTGGACAGAATCTTCGGACCTGGAAGTCTTATCCTTTATACAAGAGTACAATAATGATGGGATAAAATATGTAGTCTGTACAGATATCAGCAGGGATGGAATGTTAACAGGTCCTTCGCTAGATCTTTACAAAGATATCTTAACTCAGACCTCTGTCAACTTGATTGCTAGTGGCGGAGTTAGTAAAATTGAGGACCTGAAAAGACTTAAAGCCATTGGTTGTGAAGGAGCTATCATAGGAAAGGCTATCTACGAAGGCAGGATCACGTTAAAAGAACTTCGAGAACTATGCTAAAAAAAAGAATTATACCGTGCCTTGACATCAACAATGGCAGAACCGTAAAAGGTGTGAATTTTGTCAATATCAAAGATGCAGGTGATCCTGTAGAACTTGCTAAACGGTACAGCACAGATGGGGCAGATGAGTTGGTTTTTTTAGATATTTCCGCTACAGTCGAAAAGAGAAAAACGTTGATTTCTCTCGTAGAAAAAGTAGCATTACAAATCGATATTCCATTTACCGTTGGTGGAGGGATTAGCTCTGTAGAAGACGTTAGTGCTTTAATAGGCGCAGGAGCAGATAAGGTAAGTATTAACTCCTCTGCAATACAAAATCCTAAACTCATCGAAGAAATAGCGAATGAGTTTGGTAGTCAATGTCTCATTGTTGCAATAGATACCAAACGAGTCAAAGATATATGGAAGGTTTTTGTTCGCGGTGGTAGAACAGAAACCAAACATGAAACTCTAGCTTGGGCCAAACAAGTAGAAGAACTAGGAGCGGGAGAAATCCTATTAACCTCTATGAGTAATGATGGTACAGAAAGTGGATTTGCTATTAATTTGACTAAGCAAGTAGCTCAGCAACTCAGCATACCGGTTATTGCATCAGGTGGTGCTGGTAAAGAAGAAGATTTCAAAAGTCTCTTCCTAGAAACTGAAGCCACTGGAGGATTGGCAGCTAGCATATTTCACTACAATAAAATCCCTATTCCTAAACTAAAAACATATCTCAAAAACCAACAAATACCAATAAGATGAATATAGATTTTAATAAAGGAAATGGATTAATACCTGTTATTGTACAAGATTATAATACGCTTCAGGTCCTTATGCTTGGCTATATGAATGAAGAAGCATTTATCAAAACCAACGAGGATAGAGTTGTTACATTCTTTAGTAGATCGAAAAACAGATTATGGACTAAGGGAGAAACATCTGATAATACACTTGTTGTTAAAGACATATTTATCGATTGTGACAATGATACTTTACTTATAAAGGCTCAACCTAATGGCCCAACTTGTCACAAGGGAAGTACTTCATGTTTTGATGATAATACTAATAAAGGATTTCTTTACAAATTAGAATCAATAATAAATAGAAGGATTGAACAAGATGTAGAAGAATCCTACACTAACAAACTGTTTAAAGAAGGCATCAATAAAGTAGCTCAAAAAGTTGGAGAAGAAGCCGTAGAACTTATAATTGAAGCCAAAGATGACAACATAGATTTGTTCAAAAATGAAGCTGCTGACTTAATGTATCACTTATTGATTCTACTTAGGAGTAAAAATATCACATTAGAACAAGTGGAATTGGTTTTAAAGAATAGGCAATAGAAAAAATCAGAAATATCATTGAGACTCAGAACAAGCTTTTTGGATAAAAAAATACAATAAGTAAATGCTGTTCAATTATAGCACACTGACGTCCTCGTGTCAGCCGACGACAGAGAGCTATAAGACAACCCACAAAAGAAATCGCATATTGAAAAAATGGTATTGGAATAAACTTACAGGTTGCTAATCCAAACTATAAAGCCATAAACCTAAACATCTTTATTAAAGTTTAGTGTCCAATTATTTCTTATAGACAGGTATCTGATCAGGATAACAATACAAATAGAAATAATAAAATTAAGATTATCCAAAGGGATAAATTGAGATAACAACAAATAGCTAATTCCTCCTATCATGCAAGCTGAGGCATAAATCTGCTGCCTAAAAATTAAAGGAATTTCACTGGTCAACACATCCCTTATAACACCTCCAAAGCATGCAGAGACTACTCCCAAAATGAGACATACTATTTTACTGAACCCATTATTCAATCCTACATTGATGCCAATCAGTGTAAATAAGCCAATGCCTATTGTATCAAATAAAAACATACCTTTTCTGAGTTTGATGATTTTCTTTTCAAAAGTGTATGCTAAAGCATAACCCAATAATATAGCATAGATATAACTGATATCCACTATCCAGCCAACAGGTAATCTTCCTATCAGAGTATCTCTCAATGTTCCTCCGCCAATTGCAGTTACAAATCCAATAACCAAGGTTCCAACGAGATCAAATTTCTTTTCGATAGCGGTGATTACACCTGATATAGCAAACACCATCGTACCAAATAAATCAAAGAATATAATCCAAGTCACTCCTATATTTTAAACTCTTGAAGAAAATGCAAATATCTAATTATAAACTATAGCTTAGATTCACTTATTGCCATCAATCAGTTCATGCGACATGTCCTACCCGTACTTACAGAAATCTAGACTCTATGGATTACATGCTCAGCAGACCTGGGAGAAACATAGAGACAACATCCCAAAGAGTATCAAACGTAATACCGAAACAGTCAAAAATCTCTTTGTCCTCATCAACGCATTACTCGGTCTCGAACCTGTACAATGTGAGCATTGTGGCCATCAAGAGTTTGATGAGACTATAGTCGCATCTGACCCAACATGAATCTTCAATTTTATTACTTTGCCAAGTCTCAGAGCTCCATCTTATCAATCAAATAAGTCTGTAATACATTCATGAAACTCACAAATTCAATAGCCACATCTATGCCTAATTCCATCAAAAAAACACCTATTTGAGACCAATCACAACACTATCAGATTGTTACAGAGCACTCAATTAACCACTCGTAACAAATTATCGCTATATTAACATCCATCTTTCAGATAATTAAGCTATTTTGAGAGGAGAATAGCACTATGAGTTACCTCCTTGCAGGTTCAACTCAAATGTATGCTGATTAAAAAACAGATCTCCATTCAGAACAACAAAGACTATCGATTTATAAATTGCTAAATGCTATGGAATAAGCTGACCCACAGCATGGGCTATTTACTATGAACGATAGAAGCACGATGAAATCTTCGGAGCAACACCCTATGAATGGAGAGTGCATGTTGATGAGTTAAGTTAGAGGTAAAGTAGTGTCAAAACAGAGAGGAAACAGTTTTCCCATTTAAATATATCCATTCTACTAACCTACAAAAGTAAAGTGATTTAGAACATCTTGTTAATATATTTGCATCCCATTGATTCTAAATAGATCAGCTTTTTATCGTCCCATCCCGAAAAAAAATCAGTCCATGAGTGATAATTTGCGTAGAAGAAAAATAGGTGCAGTATAAATTTGAAATTAAAGTAGAAGCAGATGCAACGTTTTTCCAAGATAGAACGAATAATAAAGTATCTTTTAAACAATCTAAACAAGCTAAATTAAAATGAAACAAATACTACTTTTTATAATTGCAATGGTAATGTCGAGCCATTCTATTTTCGCCCAAGAAACTCCAACTGTAGCTCCTAACTTCACCGTTACTGATATTAATGGTGAGACGCATGAGTTATATGATGTTTTAGCGAGTGGCAAGACAGTCGTAATAGATTTTTTCACGACATGGTGTCAGCCGTGTTGGGAATATCATAATGGTAAAGAACTATCAAAATTATGGGAAAGACATGGGCCTGATGGTTTTGATGACTACTTTATAATGGGAATAGAAAGCGATGGCAGTACAGGATTAGATGATATAAGAGGAACGGGTAACAACACAATAGGGGATTGGACTGATGATGTTGAGTACCCTATAATAGACAATGATCAGATTCGCCATTATTTTAATGTATCCTTTTACCCAACATTCTTACAAATTTGCACAGACAGATCTGTAGTTGTCATGGATAGAAACTTTTATAATCCAAATGGATTTGATCCTACTAATCCTCACGTTGAAGATTATGAAACAGAAAGGCTTAATTGTTCTATGCCAGAATCTCCGATTGACGTTACCGCTTTTGCTTATAATGGTTATGATGATAATATCTGCGATTCTGAGACATTTATGCCTAGCGTAGACTTCCGGAACAGTGGTTCAGACATATTAACTTCATGTAATGCAGAACTTTATGTAGATAATAATTTGATAGAAGAAATGACTTGGACGGGGTCATTGACACCATATGATCATGACCTAATTACATTTAGTGAGATTACTCTTAGTGAGAAATCAAAATTAGAAATAAAGCTATCAAGTCCCAATGGACAGTCAGATGATGACCTATCAGATAATACACTCATAAAAAATATTAATGAAGTCAATATTGCCAGCACGAGTAATCTCTTATTGGAGATAAGAACCAATATTTTTGGTAAAGAGACTTATTGGGCTATACTTGATGATTCTG
>Ga0114957_1005571_pt1 | contig 10399 bp, 9 predicted proteins | sample BantaG_FD_87175 | JGI IMG/M metagenome (GOLD analysis project Ga0114957, IMG submission 87175) | Marine algal microbial communities from Bantry Bay, Ireland - BantryBay_4 metaG | ecosystem: Host-associated > Algae > Red algae > Unclassified | place: Bantry Bay, Ireland | collected 2014-11-21 | reverse complement strand
GGAGTTTGGAAGCAGGTCGGGTCTGAAGCGCCGCAATCGATTCAAGTACGACCACTTCCGTCAGAGTCGTGTGAAATGACCATTGCACGAAGCCGCTGCCCGAAAATCGGCAAACGCCTGCAGGCCTTTCTGGATAAGGTCGGTATTCACAACGAAGTGCCTATGGGTTCTTCGTTGAAATCCTGTCTGGTTGCTGAAGGCGTTGCCGACCTGTATGTACGGCTTGGTCCTACCTCTGAATGGGATACCGGTGCTGCCCAATGCATTGTTGAGCAAGCGGGCGGATGCCTGACTGATACCAATATGCGGGGGCTGCGCTATAACACTCGCGAGTCATTGCTGAATCCGCATTTCATGGTGTTTGGGGACAAGACACACAATTGGCAAGCTTATTTGCCCGGTTGAGGCTGTTTCGATACGCCAACCTTGGCCGTGTACGTACATTGAAACGCTGAAACTGCGGTATCATCTGGATGTAAACATCAAGACATAACGTTGTGACACGAAAATTCGACACCCCGGAAGAAGCGGAAATTGCCTTTTATGAGGCAATTGAACGCTCAGATATCAAGGCATTGGGTCAGGTTTGGTCGAGTGACGACAATATCGTTTGTATTCATCCAGGTGCTAACCGCATAGAAGGTCGCGAACAGGTGCTGCAGAGCTTTTCTGACATGTTTGCCGAATCTCCGTCTATTGGATTTTCCCTTTCCGATGCATTGCACACTGAAAGCGATGGCCTTGCCATTCATCTGGTGCGCGAAGAAATTGAACTCGATGGTCAGCTGGCCAGCGTTATGGTTTCAACTAATATTTTCCATAAAGAGGATGGCGGCTGGCGCATGTTGCTGCATCATTCGTCGCATGAGCCGGAGTCCATGGTCGATACCGATTACGATGAAGATTTTGACGACTTCGACGACACCTTTGAGCCACCGCCGGTATTGCATTAATGCAGTCGATAGCATCCCGTTCTTTGCCCGAAGAAGAGGTTTTGTATCAACGCAAGAAAGTCACGGTGACACCGTCGTGGCTTGAGGTTAAAAACACCAGCTACGCGGTACGGTATATCCAGAAACTGACACTCAATAGCCTCACACCTCCGCGCATTGCCGCAGGAATTGTATTCGTTATTGCCGTTGTGCTTACTGCATGGCAGGTGTTTCGAATTGTCAATGAAACCGGTGTCGTTGCACTGAACTGGGTGTTACTGATTTTTTGTTTGTTGCTTCTGTTGGTTTCATCCTTTGTCGCTTTCGCTATGCAAGCAAAATATCGACTTGATATTGTGCTGGCAAATGAAGTTAAACCACTGCGAATTCAACGGGCGTCGCGGGCTGATATTCTCGAATTGCATGAAGCTCTGGCACTTGCAATGGATTGGTATCGCGGCGATGCTGAGCCCTTGGCTTCTCGGACAGAAGAGACTGAAGTCTGAAATTACACGTTTCAGGTTTAGCCAGACATAGCGGTGGTGCGCCTGATAAGCCAATTACCTGAGTTATTCTGTCTTCCTTGTTTCGTTCAATTCTTTTTTGCCACCAAGTATGGCTATTAGTAAGCCGCAAACGATAATCGAGCTGCTGACGTAAAACAGAGTACTGGGGACTTCCTGATAGATCAGAAAACCGGCAATACCGGCGACAACGAACTGCAGAAGGTTAGTCAATGTGACCGTTTGTCCGCGCAGTTTCTGCATTGCGTAATTCAACGCGGTATGACCTATAACCGTGGATAATGCGGCCAGCAAGAAAACCATAAGCAGGTTGTAGGGTGTCAAGGTTGGCATTACAGGCCCAGTGGCTGCGGCAATCAACAAAGAGATTAATCCGGCAATGGCGTACATCGGAACCACATAAAGCCATATATTTGGAACCGCGCTCATGCGTTTGCGGGCAAATGTCAGATAAGCCGCAAACAGTATCATTGAACCAAAGCAAAGCACATCACCGTGAAAATGTGTGCGGCTGATTTGGACGTCATTAAGGGTCAATATTGCAACCCCGACCATGGCCAACGCCGTGCCGATCAATTCGCGGCGCTGTAACTGCTCTTTAAACATAAAGTACATAAAGAATGGCATAACCACCGGCATCAGACAAACAATGAGCGTGGCATTGGCGCCAGGCGTTAAGCGGGCACCGGCAACCCAGGCCATGAAATGTACTGCCAGTATCGCACCTGGAATTACAGAGCGTTTTAGAATATCTACGAGCGATGCGTCGCCGTACCGTTTTCGTGCATGCAGGTACAGCGGCAACATGATGATCGCAGCAAGCAGTACACGCCACGATGCCAGCATTATCGAACGTTCTACGCTCTCTCGAATAAACACGAACGACACGGCAGAACACGACATACCGAACAGCAGAATAGCGAACACCAATGCCGGATTTGTTTTGGCTGTGTTCGATTGTAGCGGTGACATGCGTTAATCATTTGTTGGTTGGTTCAAGGTAGCTTCCTGCTGAGGTTAATCTCGCCACCCTGAGGGCAATTCGCTGCGGTCCATGAACCGGCGAGTACCGAAGCGTCACCGGCGAGCGACAATGCCATGCCGTAACACGCATTGCGAACGATGCTGGTGCGCTCGCTGTCGCGGTTGTATGGGTAACTTGCTGATACATCGAGCTGACCTTGAACCCACGCGCCCCGGATACGTCGATGCTGGGTCCAATCCTCGGTAACGATGATCATTTCACCAGATACGCTTTCATCGCACCATCGTAGTGACAGTTCCATATCCCAAAGCAGTCGAGCATCGGGATTGGTCAGCGAACCGCTGAACAATTCACTGAATTGTGTTGTCTCGCAAACAAGACTGCCGGCGCCGATGTCACCTGAGATTTCGGCCCCGACAATAGTGGTAGCAAGGTTTTCCTGTGCGTCGAGGATTCCATCTATAAAAAGGGTTTCCCCTGAGAGCACTAAATCGAGAATACAGCTTTCCAGCAATTGTTCATTAGTTACGCCGGCCAAAGTGCATTGTGTTCGGGCCAAGGCAATATCGTTTTCATCCAGATCATCGAATGTAACCGCGCTACTCGGGAATAGTAAATTGGTAAAGCTGTCGGTATTTTGTCCATCAAAATAATCAAACAGGCTGCTGTCGTTGGTCACGCGCCAACTGTCTGCATAGATCCCGTACAGGTCGCTCGCTGCAGGGTTGGTTGTTATGTTGGTACCGTTCGATGTCGTCAGATCGTTTTCTGTATCATCGTCGAAATTTCCAAGTAAACCGGTTATACGACCAGCATGTTGATCTGCCAGGCCAAGCGATAGATTTAAAAACGAGCGCCGGTCTTTAATAATCGCTCTGGTGCCATCAACCCAGCGAATTTGGAATGTGTCGGGATTAATTTCCACAGAACCACCTTCTGGCAGATCGATCAAGCCTGGTGCGAACTGAGGTTCGCCATTGATGTAAGCGGTAAGCACCTCTTCTGGTGAATTGACGATGGACACGCGAGTGCCATGAATATCAAATGCAAAGCCCGTATTGACAGAAGCCTGACTGGTCCTGCCGCCGTACTGGCTCTGTCGGGCCTGTATCTCATAGCCTTCAATTTCTGACTTCATCAATACAAATTCGCCGACCGCCTGAAAGCTATAGCCGAGACCATCAATCGTTACCAGATGAGGGTCGGTGTAGGAAACAGAAACAACAGGAATATCCGGGTCGTTGTTATCAATAATCGGTGATGGCGTATCATCTTCGTTGCCAGGTGCCATTGGAAGTTCTGAGATTGGACTTGCGGCGATAATGTCGCTGCAGGTGAGTGATTCACTTGCCTGAGGCGGTAATACGCTGATTCGATTTGACGGGCATGAGTTGCCATTGTTAGGCGGATACTGTTCAAGATACGTGGCACAAGCAACTTCGCTGAAGGGGACAACATCATTGATGTAGTGAATGGGTCCCTGAAACTCTTCGAAATAATCTATTTTATTTTTCCCCGGCGATCTTGTGTCGGGTGTTCCTGCGGCCAGACCTTCAGTGATTAACTTTTTATTTGAATCGTATGTGCATTGTTGTCCGGCACCAGAGGCATCTGGCACCCATCGAGCTTCGTAGGTTGCTCCGGGATGAAAATCGTCTCTTACGTCAAGTTGCGCCCATTGCCCGGGTCGGCCGAATATGTCACGGATTGGCGTTCCGTTTCTGATTTGTGCCTCTGGATAGTCGCAAGGGCAATCGGGTAGTAACTCATGCCAGATACTGGTAATGGGTTCTTCCGTCCATGTGGCATAGATAACACCATGCACACAATCTAAAACGCTTGCCTCAGGGTTTTTTTGGGCCAGCAACGGACCATCGCTTGTCATGTTTACTTCAAATTCGATAACGGCAAGACAATCTAACTCGGGAGAGGACGTAACAGCCTCGCGCGCGGCTGGTTCGCGCTGTTGCTGTGTTTCAAGTATCGCTAATTCGGTAACCACCAGTGCATTGTCGGCATAGCTTGCGTTAACGGAGTAACGCGCGAGTACGTCGTTTGTTTCAAGTGTGCGAATCGTACTGGTACCTGAATACTGATTTTCCCCCGTACTTTCCAGCGTCAGTGCGTATCGCCGTGTAATAGTAATTTCTCTGCCATTTGCTGTTACCGGGGACGTCACGAGACCCGTTATATTGCCGCTTAAATCGGGCCCGGGTGTAGTGGCAGTTGCTGGATCGTTCTGTGTATTGGCATCTGCCTGAGATTCGGCATTGGGCGGCTGCTCACCTGAAGAGCCGCCGCATGCAACTAATACCATGAGCGATGCCAGCGTAAAGATTTTTATTTTTCTCACAAGTAACGAGCGCATATGCGATGCTCCAAGATACAGAAGGTCCATCATGGACAATATTGAATTGAGGTGCAATAGCCAGAGGTTGGTTTAGACGAACGCGAACATTGAAGGTTATTAAGCCGTCTGACATGACCCTTCATTGGGCTCTTTGTTGGGTTCTTCGTTGGGTTCTTCGTTGGGCTGGCTTTTGTGCCTAAGCAACAATGTCTATGTCATAGTCGATGGTAAGCGGCGCATGATCTGAAAAACGCTTACTTCGGTAAATCCTGGTTTTACTCACTTTCCTGGCAAGGTCGTCGCTGATGATGTGATAATCAATACGCCAGCCAACATTTTTATCCCACGATTGCCCCCGATTCGACCACCACGTGTATTCGTGTTCTTTTTGCGGTAGTTGCCGGAACGCATCGGCATATTTATGTTTGGTAAACAGGTCCGTTAACCATTGCCTTTCCTCTGGCAAAAATCCTGAGTTTTTCTTGTTGCCTTTCCAGTTGCGAATATCGGCATTCGTGTGGGCAATATTCCAGTCACCACAAACAATCTGTGATTTTCTGGATCGTCGGCGCTTTTGCAGGAGCGGAAGATAGGCATCCATCATCTTGTATTTGTAGGCCTGTCGTTCATCGCCACTGGAACCCGATGGCATGTACAGTGACACAACGCTAAGATTGCCAAATTGGGCTTCCAGGTAGCGACCCTCGCGATCAATCCAGTCAACGCCAAGTCCCCTGATCAGTTTGCGAGGTTCAATGCGACTGTACAGCGCTGTACCGCTGTAGCCCTTTTTCTCAGCGTCGTGGTAATAGCAATAATAGCCCCGAGGGTGGAATACCGGGTCTGCGAGCTGGTCGATCTGGGCTTTGGTTTCCTGTACACAGATCACATCGGCTTTTTGTCTGGAAAGCCAGGTAAAAAAGCCCTTCTTGGCGGCAGATCGGATGCCGTTCACGTTTACGGTCACTATTCGCATAGGCTGAATTGTACACGTGGTACGACTTGTTGAACGCGGCATTGACCCTGTCCACAGAAAAGTGACTCCGGTCTTAACCGTTTTTTTCAGTGGACGCTATCAGGTTGTGAGTGTGGTTTTGACCACTTTCCAGAGCATAAGAATGAGAATAATTTCTCGAAAACTCACGCAGACGACATTCGGAACAATGCATGAACAATAACATGAAACCGTTTTTCACTATCTCGGTACCGGTATTACTCGTTGGCATGCTTGTGGTGCCAAGTACCACCTTAGCTGATCGCGTATACCGCTGGGAAGATCGTGGCCTGACGACTTACCAGGACCGAGCACCGAGTTCCAATCAGGATGATGGCCATGCTATTTTAAGTAAGCAGGGCGTCGTCATGGAGAATATCCTGAGCCGCGAAGAGCGACGTGAACGGCGGCGACAGGAACGTGACGAAGAACTGGCTCGCATTCGCGACAGAGCACTGTTGGCAACGTTTACGACTGAAGACGATTTGATCAGGACCCGTGATGACCGTGTGGGTATGATCGACGGATTGATTAGTCGACTCGATGATCGTATTCGAATTTTGTCAGATCGTCTTTCTGTGGTAGAAAAACGAATCCAGATTCAGGAAAAATCGCGTGGTGAAGATAAAGCACAGGAATCACTTTACGCCGAACAACACAGTATTCAGCGAAACATCGAAAACGCCTGGTCACTTATAGATTCAAAAGCTGCCGAACGTAAAGTGGTGTCTGAAAAATTCGAAGATGATCTGTCTCGGTACCGCGAACTCAAAACCGAATTGGGTCGGGACTGACAACACGCCAAGTGCCCGGTACTAACCAGTATGAATCAATGTACCGACGCCCTGGTCCGTAAATAATTCCAGCAATACCGCGTGTTCTACTCGTCCGTCGATTATCGGCACGCTGCCAACACCAGCAATGACTGCGTCGAGTGCACACTGCACCTTCGGTAGCATACCGCCTTGAATCGTTCCATCGGCAATAAGCGCGTCGACCTGAGCGGGGGTAACGCTGGTAATGAGTTCGCCGTTCTTGTCCAAAATGCCGGGTGTGTTGGTCAGTAACAAAAGACGAGCCGCCTGCAATGCCGAGGCAACTGCACTGGCAACCAAGTCTGCATTGATGTTATAGCTTGAACCAGCGTCGTCGGTGCCGATCGGTGCAATCACTGGAATAAAGTCATTCTGCTGCAGGTGATTGATGATGTCACAGTTTACCTTTTTCACTTCACCAACGAACCCCAGTGCGTCGGCAGGTCGGTTTGGTAGCTGTAGAGTTTCTGCATATATTAGATTGGCGTCTTTTCCTGTCAGGCCGACGGCTTTACCGCCCACCTGATTCAATAGCGACACAATACTTTTATTCACTGTGCCGCCGAGTACCATCTCAACCACCTCCATGGTGGTGGCATCGGTTCTTCGCATGCCGTCCAGAAATTCGCTTTTGATGTCGAGTCGATCGAGCAGGTTAGCGATTTGCGGTCCGCCACCGTGAACCACGACAGGATTAATGCCGACATGCTGCATCATCACAATGTTCTGGGCAAAACACCGCTTTAGATGTTCATCGGTCATGGCATTACCGCCATATTTAATCACGACCGTTTGCCCTGTGTAACGTTGTAAATAGGGCAGCGTTTCATTCAAAACACGCGCTGTATCACTCGCGTTGGCCGGGTTCACGGCATGTTCGTTTTTCTTGTCGGGGTGCTTGCTGTCGGTCATTGTGCGGGTGATTACGCCTAGAACGGGACTTCGACACTTGCGTCAGTCCGTTGCATGGTATCGCGAAACAGGGTTTGGATGCGATTCATGGCCGCATCGGTATCGGCTTCAAAGCGTATAACCAGTGATGGTGTCGTGTTGGATGCACGCACCAGCCCCCAACCATCGTTGAAATCTGCTCTTAGACCGTCAATAGTCGTCAGCTCGGCATCGTCAAATGAGGCATTTTTGGCAAAGGCCTCCATGAATTCGTGGTGTGCGCCATCACGCTCGAATTTGACGTTAAGTTCCGGCGTGTTGATGCTGTTAGGAATGGCATCAAAAATCTCGCTCGCCGATTTGTCAGTATTCGACAATATTTCCAACAGCCGTGCTGCTGCATAAAGCGCATCGTCGAAACCGTACCAGCGTTCTTTGAAAAACAAGTGCCCGCTCATTTCTCCGCCAAGCAGTGCACCGGTTTCCTTAATGCGTGCCTTGATGAACGAGTGGCCTGTTTTCCACATATCGGGTTCGCCACCAGCAGCTTTGATTGCGTCGGGTAACACTTTTGAACACTTTACGTCGTAAATTATTCGTGCACCCGGGTTGCGAGACAGCACATCTTGTGCGAACAGTACCATTTGTCTGTCGGGCCAGATAACGTTGCCGTTGTTGTCAACCACGCCTACTCGATCACCGTCTCCGTCGAATGCAAGACCTACTTCGGCCTTGTTCTCTTTAACCGCTTTAATGAGATCTTCAAGGTTTTCAAGTTTTGCCGGGTCGGGGTGATGGTTTGGAAAGTTACCGTCGACTTCAGTAAACATAGCGGTACTCTCGCAACCAAGTGCATCAAACAATTGCGGTGCGGCGGCACCGGCAACACCGTTGCCACAGTCGTAAGCAATTTTGACCGGCCTTTTCAGTTTAATACCGGATGTTATTTCGTTTAGATAAGCGTCGAGTATGTTTTGCGAAGATTGCTTGCCGTGGCCAGTTTGCAGCTTGTTCGCCTGTATGCGTTCGTAGAGTGCAGTAATACCGTCACCGAACAGTGCACCGCTATCAACGACCATCTTTAGTCCGTTGTACTCTGGCGGATTGTGGCTGCCTGTGACCATAATGCCGGTACCGGTTTTTAAGTGGAACGTGGCAAAGTACAACACGGGTGTGGGTACCATGCCAATGTCGATAACATTGGTGCCCGTTGAAGCGATACCATTACTTAACGCCTCAATTAATGCTGGCCCCGACAACCGCCCATCGCGAGCCACGACTGCCGTCTCGATGTCACGTTCCACACACAATGACCCGAACGCACGACCAATTTCATGGACTACCTCTGGCGTGAGTGTGTCTGTAACAACACCGCGAATATCGTAAGCTCGGAAAATGGCAGGAGATATGGTCATGATGGCGAAACTCTAATCAAAAGTTATACAGTGAAATTATGGCGAGATTGGTTGCAACACCCATGCCTTGCTGTGTCAATTTTGACACAGTTCACGACACACAATTGACGCTGCTTAGTCTGGTCGGCACGACTAGGAACGGCCCGTAGAGCCGAAACCGCCTTCGCCACGTGCACTACTGGTGAATGAGTCGACTCGATTAAAACCAACCTGTGCAACCGGTACAATAACGAGCTGCGCCATGCGTTCGCCGATGCTCATGGTGAAGTCGTTACTGCTGCGATTCCAACATGAAACGAACAGCTGCCCCTGATAGTCAGAGTCGATGAGTCCGACCAGATTGCCCAGCACGATACCGTGCTTATGCCCAAGTCCTGAGCGCGGCACGATGAGTCCGGCAAAGCCCGGGTCACGAATGTATATGGCGATACCCGTGGGAATAAGCTGTGTTTCGCCGGGCTTTATGAGTAGATCATTGTCGAGGCAGGCCCGCAAGTCCAAACCGGCTGAACCGTCGCTTGCATAGGATGGTAGATCGATGCTGTCACCAATACGCGAGTCTAGAATGGTGTAGTCGATCGATTGCATGATGTTGTCTCAGTTGTTGGCCAGTTGCTCCGCAATTATATCGAGTAACTCCGCCGCAACCTGTTTTTTTGGGGCTGAAGGAATATGTTGATGTCCGTTTTCAGGCCAGTATACGTGCAATGCGTTGGTGTCGGAACCAAACACTGGATTGTCGGCCTGGGCGACATGATTGGCAGCGATCATATCAAGTTTCTTTTTCTCCAGTTTGCCACGGGCATATTTCTCGACATGCTCCGTTTCTGCAGCAAAACCAACGCAAAAAGGTTTCTCAGGCATGGCGGCAATGCTGGCGAGAATGTCCGGGTTTCGTACCAGGGTTAATGTCATCGATTTATCGCTTTTCTTTATTTTTTCCTCGGAGATTTGTTCGACCCGATAGTCTGCCACTGCTGCAACACTAATAAAAACGTCGGCATTATGGACAGCAGCGAGGGCCGCTGCATGCATCGATTTTGCGGTATCGACATCGATACGATTAACGTTAGCTGGCGTGCTCAATGAAACCGGTCCGGCAATAAGCGTTACATCAGCGCCCTGATTTACTGCGGCGCTCGCCAGCGCAAACCCCATTTTCCCTGAGCTGCGATTGGTCAAATACCGGACTGGGTCTATGGGCTCAACGGTTGGGCCAGCAGTTATAATGATGGTTAATCCGGCCAATGATCGATGATTGTCAGACCAGGCGCTGGGCTGATTGGCGGCTGGGTTATGTTGTGCTGCTGCTGGTAGCGACTGTTGTCTGTTGTGCGGCAGAAGTGCCTGATTGCTTTTGTTAATGTACTGGATGACCAGTTCGGTAATGTGTTCCGGCTCCAGCATTCGACCAGCACCGGTTTCACCGCAGGCTTGTATACCTTCTCCTGGTCCGAGTAAAGTCATGCCCCTCTCGGCCAATATTCGTGCGT
>Ga0114957_1005569_pt1 | contig 10400 bp, 8 predicted proteins | sample BantaG_FD_87175 | JGI IMG/M metagenome (GOLD analysis project Ga0114957, IMG submission 87175) | Marine algal microbial communities from Bantry Bay, Ireland - BantryBay_4 metaG | ecosystem: Host-associated > Algae > Red algae > Unclassified | place: Bantry Bay, Ireland | collected 2014-11-21 | reverse complement strand
TTTTTGAGTAATCTGCACTAATAAAATTTGACTAGTCAAATTTATTTAAATTTTCACGAAACCATAAAATTTGCTATGTGCTAAAATTTAACCTTGTAGATTCGTGAAAATTCGGATATTTCGGCTTGCCGAAATTTTTTCGTGAAAATAATTAGCGATTGTTTTTTTCGTGTAATTTGTGAAAATTCGTGGCTAAAAAATCATCAGTATTTTGTACCGCTAAAAACCATCGGATAGAGTATCTTAAATTTTATCTTCTTAATTCTTTTTTCTAATACATTCGTAAATAACGAATTTCGCATTTTCAGCGACAATATTTGTTTGGGAAAATATTTTTTCTAAATGAGTTTTAAAGTTTAGATGCTGACTGGCAACTAGTTGAAAACGACCGTCTTTTTTTAAACACCTTTTGACATCATTAAAAAGTCGAATAGCAACTTCAATATTAGTTTCATGTTCAAAATGAAATGGTGGATTAGAAATCACTAAATCAAAATATTGATCCTCAAAGATTTCCAAGGAATCATTGTAGTGAAAAAATGTATTTTCTTTCTCTAAATTTAATACCGCAGATTGAACAGCAAGGAAAGAGTCATCCATCAAATGGATTTCACAATTTGGATTTTGAAGTTGAATCATTTTTCCTAACACTCCATTTCCGCAGGCTAAATCTAATATTCGATTTTCTTCTTTGAGGGTTAAATGTTCAATAAAAAACTGACTGGCATAGTCAATATTTTTTGCGGAGAAAACACCGAAGTATTGTTGGAAATCAATTTCTTGAAACGGAATAGTATGAATAAGATTGATTTTTTTTACTTGTTTCTTTTTTTGTAAAATTATTACCCTAGATTTTTTCCATGCTCTACTTTGTTCGACTGATTCAAAAAATTCATTGGCAATAGATAATATTTGAGGGGAAAAATATTTGGTCATAAATGCTGCAAAAACGATCCCATCATCTTCTAAATTTTCTGATAAATGAGATAATTGTAATCGTAATAAATCTAATGATTTAGGAATTTTGATGATTCCAGTTTTTAATTTTTTGATCTTATCGGAAAAGGGAGAAATGAATTCTAAAGTGCTGAAATTCAATTGATTAGCTTCTACGTTTTTGTAAATTGCTTTTTCTTGACTTTTATAATTAACTACTATGGATGGAGAATAGGAGTGCAAAAAACAGGTTAAAAATCCGAATCGATCATTATAAATCGCCATAGATTTTTGCTCGATTTCCAAATCTTTAATATGTTGCAAAAGATGTTCATCTGCTGCATTCCATGCTTTTAGAGACCGATTAGTTGTCGCAGGATAGCGACTAAAAAGTAACGAACTGTCTTCTTTGTAAGAAAAGATATTTTCACTCATTTATAATATTTCAGTAGCCCAAATATAGTAGATGTCGAGTATTACGGATTGTCCCTTTTTACCTTTAATCTCAAAATCAAGTATGGGATGATCCCTAACGAAATCTCCTTTTAATTTGACCATGGCCAACATTCCTCCTCTTTCGTCCCAAACATAAGGAGCCGTAAGTTCAATTTTTGTATTCTTTGGGAAATTGAATATTCCTCTTGATATTGCCTCTACGGGGAATTGGAATGTATTTTTAAAATATATTTCCCAATTTTCTTCATCAGTTTTTTCAGGAAAATTTGTCATTATTTGAAACATCAAATCTTTTTCTTTTTTCCCTAAATCATTCCAGCGGTGTTTGTGAAAAGCAGTACGATGTGCAGCAAGTGCTTCCTCTTTGGTATCTCTTGGTTTACAAGTTTCTAGCTCATTGGGAGATGCTTCATATTCAGAGAAATCCTCACCACCTTCTATTAATTTAATAATGAATTCTGAAGTCATATATTGGCTAATGGTAATGCTATCAAAATCAATAACATAAATTTCTTCCCCTTCATCATCACGTAATGCTTGAGATACTCTACCTACCCAACCTTTGAAACGATTCTCGGTTTTTAATTTAACAGAAGAACCAATTTTGAATTTGGGATTTTCTATTTCTTCATAACCATCGTAATCATCCATTCCAAATTCTTCAAACATTTCCCTCATGCTATTTATCATTTCCATTCCTTCCTCAGTATCTAATCCAAGATCAGCAAACGGAGAATCCTCTCCAATTTCGGAAATCATACTTTCATAAAGAGGGATCAGATTACCTTCATTTTCTGCTTTGGCGAGTGCCTCTTTGAGGGTAGTCATGTGTTCAAGAGATTGTTCCATTTCTACAATCGCTTCGTCCATTCCATGCCCTTCTCGATCTGCCTTATTGATATCAGTAAGCATTTTGCCTAAGTCAGATTTTCGAAGTTGTTTAATCTCGATTCGAGTTCTTTCAATTTGATTTTTGAGATGATCCAACTCTATTTCCAATCTGTTAATCTCTTGTTGTAGCATATCAACGGTGATCGCTTTAGATTGGAAATCAATCATTTCTGTTTCTAAATTTAAACGTTCCAATTCCAATAGGCGATCAATATCTCCTTGTTGATAAGCTTCATTAATCTCTTGCATGAGTCCATGAAAAATTTCTGCTTCTTTTTTATTTTTAGCTTTGTCAGTATGAAAATGAGTAGATAGTTTGATAAATACTTTTCGAATATTTCGTTGTTCTATTTCATCAGGTTGTACTTTGAATTCAGCAAAGAGGTCTCTCATTTTAGCTCTTTGATTTTCGTCAAAGTCAAATTCTCCGCTTTCCATTTTAGCCTTCTTTTCTCGTAATGCCTCAAATTCTTTACCCATACCTTCTTCAATCATTTCTTCAGCAAGCATTTCTACTTGCTTTTTTTCTTCAGGCAATAAGTTTTTTAGTTTCTTCAACTTTTTTAAACTGGCAATAATTTCTTGACGAATTTCATCAAGCTTTAACATCAGATCAAAGTACCTTCCAGAAAATTTTCTTTGAACATCTGAGATTTCTTGTTGAGTATTGGCAAGACGAGTTTTCAAACCTTTTAATGTGCTACGAGTTTTTTTGATTTGTTTTTGAAGAGAAAGTACCATCTCTTCTTTTTGAATCATTTCAGGACTTTTGCTAATTTCTTTGCTCATTTTCTTATATGTTTATTTTTTATGTGTTCCGCATTGATTATTTAAGTGCAAAAGTAGAGATAAAATTTGATACGTTTTAAATAGTTTTATTTGTACCTCCGTGGTAACTTTATCGTCTTTAAAAATATATAATCAACCAATACATTCTATTTTGAAAAATACGACTAAGCCAATCTATAGATCCATAGTCCAATCCAAATTCCTTGATGTTTTTGCAGTAGTATTTATTTTAGGTATTTGTTATTGGAGGGATTTTCAAGGAACCATTTTTTATCAAGGTGAAATCCAATTTGGGATTCCAATGAAAGAGCTATGGAATTATATGCAGAGAGCGAAGCGAACGTACGTCAAACGAAGTGTACGTCAAGCGTAGCGTCCGTAAAAAAAGCGTCCGTAAAAAAAAGAAGTACCTGCGGGGGGGCAAGTACTTCATTCTACACATACTATGAGAAAACAAAGTGATAAAGGGTAACACTTTGAATTTTTATTGGATTAGGCTGTTTGACCTTTATTAGTAAGGAAATATAAACTGTAAGGAATTTCTGGTTGATCCCCTGTTCTTTTCCCACCAATAATGTTAGCTTTTTCGTTTTCATCAAGCACTTCATGTTCTGCTAAAGTAGAACCAAGTGAGATGAATGATCTTGCTTTTTTTGTAGCCATATGAAGATCAAGTGCTTTGAAGGAATTTAGATTATTTTTTTGGATAATCAGTTGAAGTCCTTTCAAACAACTAGCAGTCATCATATTTGAAAATGTTCCTATTTTGTAAAACATATCTTGATCGTTATTAAAGAGATAATTGAAAATGTATCCATGCAATTCTTCTTTCTTAAAAGAAAAAAGTTGATTATATCTAGGATAAGTCACACTCAATATTTCTTCAACAACTTCAGAAGATATATTTTTTATACTTCGTTTTTGAAGATGGTTTTTTGGAACAGTAGTAGCTAAATCTTTCATAGTTGTGCTTTCAAATAAAAAAATTAATAGTGTTTGTAAATGTATGAGGGTCTAATTAATTTGCTATTTTTTCTTTTATCTTTATCCGTATTCGTCTGAAATTAGTTCCTACCGTATTTGCAGATTGATCAAATCTTTCTGCTATTTCCTTATTCTTCCAACCTCTTTCAGTACGAAGATAAAAGGCAACTCTCAAAACCTTATCAGATTGAGAAAGTACTTCATGATAGGCGTGTCGAATAATTTTAATATTCTCCTTAGCAACATAAGCCGCTTCAGGTGAATCCTCAAAACCTTGCCCAAAATCTTTAGAATAATTTTGGAGCAAAAGTTTTTGTCTATTCTTTTTCCTGTAGTTGTCTTTGTGTGTATTTGATACTGTTGTCGCTAAATAGCTAAAAATAGAAGGCGCATCCCATAAAATAATTTTGTTAAGACGCTTGTCAGACCAAAAACAAATTTTAGTAAAAGTCAACGAAACTAGTTCATCAGCTTCATTTTCGTTTTGCGTTAAAACCATTGCAAACGGTTTTAATGTATTATAATACTGTTGATGCAGCATTTTAATAATGGCATTTCGATTTATGGTCGAAAGTGTTTTCTCTTTTCCCATAGTCATCGCTTTGATTCAATATTTAGAAAATAGTATGTTTAATGCTTGCTTATTTTTTATTTTCCCGATGAAAAACTTTGAAGCATTTATGTAATACACGAATCTGAAATCAATTCATTTCAGAAAAGTGCAAAAAAATATTTTAACAATGTTGGTTGTTTGATGTGTGTAAGGGCAAGATGTTATGATTCGTATGTTTAATTTTCTTAACTCAAAGATAATGATTTTTTATAATATGTTTTATTTTCTATGCATTTTTTTTGAAAAAACCAAATCCTTAAAATTATATTAAAACTAATCGTAACTATTCAGCATTATAATAAAAACAGAAAGTGGATTAGTAAATTTGTTTATTGGTTAACCAGGCTAATGCGAATTCAAAATATTTTGAAAAGGTTAATCCAATAAAGAAACTCCATTCAAGTCCGTCGTCAATACATCACTCATATAATTAAAGAAGGGGCGCAATGCTTTATAAGTTTTTACAACTTCTTTGATGAATTTTGGATCAGTTACTTCTTTGTCTGTAAAATTTCGATGAACGATATATTGCTTGTATTGTAACAAATCAATTGCGGGATGATCTTTTGGAAAACCTCGTGGAGCAGTTTTAACTTTTTTACCATCAAGTGTTCCGAATGTCTTTTTAAAGTTAGCGGCATTGATTATTTTTCGAAGTGATTTATCATCTGCTGCAATTTCTTCACGAACCCGTTTAAGGTCAGGTGGACTCGGTGCCCAAAATCCTCCAGCAATCATAGAATTACCAGGTTCAATATGAAAATAATATCCTCCACGTAGTCGAGCAGTTGCACGTTTTAGTCCGCCTGCAAAATGAACTTTATAAGGTGTTTTATCTTTTGAAAAACGAGAGTCTCGATAAATTCGAAAAACTTTGACATCTTCAATATGGTCAGTTTTACTCATCTCATCCATCAAGTTTTGAGCAAATAATTTGAATTGTCCATGTTCTTCTTGATATCGAGGTTTGTTTTTTGCAAACCATTCTCGGTTATTATTTTTCTTAATGTCTTTAAGAAATTTTAAAGTAGAGGGTTGAATATGAGTTAATTTCATTCTGATGTTTTTTGCAAATGTATCTGTTTTTTACAAAAAACAAATACATGACCTAGTTGTTCATGGAGTGTTTAACAAGTTCACGGGTTGACTTTTTGTGTCTTGGGTCACAAAGTTATGACCGAAAGAATCGCCATAAAGTTGTAGCTGTTTGAAAATCAGCCTTAGTTTTACAAAAAAAGACCATTTAGTAAAAGAGATTATATTTTTCTATAAAAAGAAAAGGTCAGGAGTTAATCTCCTGACCTTTTTGCTTAAAACACCTAAAACCCTTTGATTTAATTTTTTTAAAGAGCCTGTTGTAATTATCTATAACAAACAATCTACAACAGGCTAACGCTTTAATTCACTTCAATCGATCTCGCAGGTAATTCCTTTGCTTCTTCTTTTTTAGGTAAAACAATTTCCAAAATTCCGTCCTCGTAAACTGCTCCGATAGCATCACTTTTTACGCCTTCAGGTAAATGAAAACTTCTTTCAAAAGAACTGTAGTTAAATTCTTTTCGAGTAAATTTTTCATCCTTTACTTCATTGGATACTTCTTTTTTGGCGGAGATTACGAGTTGATCTTTTTCTATATTAAGATCAAAGTCACCTTTCTCTAATCCCGGTGCTGCTAGTTCGATTTTGAAATCATCCCCTGTTTCAGAAATATTTACGGAGGGTATATTCGATACAAAATCAGAACCGACGAAATTTGTAAGGCTATTGTTAAAAAAGTCGTCAAAGAAATTATTAATATTTGAATTGAAATTTATTAAGTGGCTCATGTCTTTTTTTTTTTGGTTAAAAAATAATTTTATAAATGAAATTGATTGTGTCGCTGCGCTAATTGTTTAATTGTTCCGCTTCGCTGATGGTTTCGAAAATCGGTGTTTCACCAGTTTTTGATAACAATCGAACAATCGAACAATATCGCAGCGAGCGAAGCGAAACAATCAATTAACTAATTGCAATCTTTCTAGCAGGAAGCTCTTTCGCTTCTTCTTTTTTTGCCAAAGTCAAAGTCAAAATTCCATTATTGAAATTAGCATCAATTTTAGTAGTGTCAATAGTCTTGGGCAATTGGAAAGTTCTTTTGAATTCATTGTAGTTGAATTCTCTTCGAGAGTACTTTATTTTCTCCGCATCGTCCTTTTCAACTTTAGAAGAAATGGTTAAAACATTTTTTTCGACATTGATATCGAAGTCAGATTTATTCAAACCTGGAGCTGCAATTTCTAATCGGAAATCTTCTTTTCCTTCAATTACATTTACCGCAGGTCGAGATTTAACAATGTTTTTTTCCAATTCATTTGCAGAAGTATGCAAAATGTCATTTACCAAATTGAAAAATGGATTAACTGAAGTGTGTCTTCTTCTTCGTGGATTTACATTTACAAAAGTCATAATGTTATATTTTTTTAGTTTTAAAAATCATTTACACTTCCTTCTTATCAATCCATGTTCCATTGCGTTTTCCACGCCGAAATTTCAGGAATGTGGAAAATTAAATGCCAAAATGGCACTTGTGTTTAATTTTAAGTGTCAAAATGGCTTAAAAGCGTAAACTCAGAGAGTTATCCACAATGTGTTGTTAATATTGAAAATTTTGTAAAAAACGATTTTTGAAGAATGAAAAGTTAAAAAAGGAAAGAAAATAGGGCCTTAAACTCACTTTCAAATGAGAAAAAATTTTATGTTTTAAACAAAACATAAAACTAACTTTTGCCTCATTTTATAATTACCACACAAGTCATTGATATTGTGAGAAATACACATTTAAAATTTATGACAAAATGTAAAATTCCCTTACTTTTGCCATCCGAACGAAAAGCCTCATTGGGGTAGGGAATGGCGATTGGTCAATCCCTTTTATTATTTTATAAAACCAATAAATTAAAATCAACGAGATTATGGGTAGTAACATTATTTATGCAATTCCAGCTTTAGGAGCAATAGCCTTGCTCTTTACTTTCTGGAAATCTTCTTGGGTAACAAAACAAGAAGTAGGTACCGATAAAATGGCAAGGATTGCCAAGAATATTGAAGATGGTGCCATGGCATTCTTAAAAGCCGAATATAGAGTACTCGCAATATTTGTAGTAGTTGTAGCAGGAATCTTAGCATTTACTGCAAATGCAGAAAATTCTTCATGGATGGTTGCAGTTTCTTTTATTTTAGGAGCAATCTGTTCTGCATTAGCAGGATTCATCGGAATGAAAGTAGCGACTAAAGCAAACGTAAGAACAACCAATGCAGCACGAACTAGTTTAGGAAAAGCATTAGAAGTCGCTTTTGCAGGAGGAGCAGTCATGGGATTAGGAGTAGTTGGATTAGGGGTTTTAGGATTGAGTCTTTTATTTATCTTCTTTAGTGGACAATTTGATGTAGCAGAAATGATAGCAGGAGGTGACCAAAAGTCTGCAAAAGCTGTCGTAACGAGAGTAATTACAGTATTAACTGGGTTCTCATTTGGAGCGTCTTCGATTGCATTATTTGCAAGAGTAGGTGGAGGTATTTATACTAAAGCTGCCGATGTAGGAGCGGATTTGGTAGGGAAAGTAGAAGCAGGTATTCCTGAAGATCACCCATTGAATCCAGCAACTATTGCGGATAACGTAGGTGATAATGTAGGTGATGTTGCTGGTATGGGAGCTGACCTTTTTGAATCATATGTAGGATCTATTATTGGAACAATGGTATTGGGAGCAGCATTTATGGTTTCAGGTGCATTTGCAACAAGTAACGAATTTGGAGGATTAAATGCAGTTTTATTACCATTAGTATTAGCTGCGACAGGTATTCTTACTTCTATTCTAGGAACATTCTTAGTAAAAGTAAAAGATGGTGGAGATCCTCATAAAGCATTAAACTTAGGAGAGTTTTCTTCTGCTGGATTAATGTTGATATTGACCTTTTTTATTATTCAATGGATGTTGCCTGAATCATGGGCAGTAGCAGGAGATGAAACAGCATATACTTCTATGGGAGTTTTCTATGCTGTAATCATAGGTCTAGTTTCAGGATTAGCAATTGGTAAAATCACAGAATATTATACAGGTACAGGTACTGGACCAGTTCAAGGTATTGTAGATCAATCTGTAACAGGTGCAGCTACAAATATTATTGCAGGTTTAGGAGTAGGTATGATGTCAACCATGTTTCCGACTTTGATTTTAGCAGCAGCTATTATTGGAGCACATCACTTTGCTGGATTATATGGTATTGCGATTGCTGCAGTAGGAATGCTTTCTAATACTGGTATTCAGTTAGCTGTAGATGCTTACGGCCCTATTTCTGATAATGCAGGTGGTATTGCTGAGATGGCAGAATTACCAAAAGAAGTTCGTCAACGTACCGATAAATTAGATGCAGTAGGAAATACAACTGCCGCTATCGGAAAAGGATTTGCAATTGGTTCAGCAGCATTGACTGCTTTGGCTTTATTTGCAGCATTTATGGTTACTGCAAATATTCAATCTATTGATATTTCAAAACCAATAGTAATGGCTGGATTATTAATCGGAGGTATGTTACCATTCGTATTCTCAGCGATGTCAATGGGAGCAGTTGGACGAGCAGCAATGGATATGATTCAAGAGGTACGTCGTCAGTTCAAAGATATTCCTGAATTGAAAGCAGCACTAGCTATGATGAGAAAAAATGACGGAAAAGAAATGAGTGAATGGTCAGCTGCTGATAGAAAGGTTTTCGATGCAGCAGATGGAAAAGCAGATTATAACAAATGTGTTGAAATCTCAACAGCAGCGTCTATTCGTGAAATGGTTGTTCCTGGTTTATTAGCAGTTATTAGTCCAGTTGTAATTGGATTTGCTGGTGGAGCAGAGATGTTGGGAGGATTATTAGCAGGTGTTACAGTTTGTGGTGTATTGATGGCGATCTTCCAATCGAACGCAGGTGGTGCTTGGGATAATGCTAAGAAAATGTTTGAAGAAGGGGTTACGATTCAAGGTGAAAAACACTACAAAGGATCTGAAGCTCATAAGGCAGCAGTTGTAGGTGATACAGTTGGTGATCCATTTAAAGATACTTCTGGACCATCATTGAATATTTTATTGAAATTGATGTCAGTAGTAGCATTGGTAATTGCACCATTCATTTAATGAATAATTAAAAATGAATAATTAATAATTTTCAAATTACGGTGAATTCACATCTATTCGATATTATTCATTCTTAATTGTTAATTATTCACTAAAATAAGTGGCTGCGCCCTTTTTGATTCGTCAAAAAGGGCGTTGGCTTTTAATGAATAATTAAAAATGAATAATTAATAATTTCGAATACCATGTATTTTTTGTATTCGAAATTATTAATTAACATACTGATTGAACAATAATTGAAATCTATAAGTTATTATATTACAGTATTGTGAACAATTATTTAATCTTAATTATTCATTGTTCATTATAAAGTTTTACTTCGTTATTATTTCGTTAAAGCGTCCATTTGGCAAGGTTATCGCCTAATTTTTCAAGGAAAATAGCCTATATTTATTGACTCAAAGCAATTTTCCAGTAAATATTTTGTCTTTGTTGTTATATTTGAAAAAAGAAAAAATGTTTTAGGTTAATTTTAAAGATGAATTAACAAAAAACTCAAAAACATAAAAAATCCACAATATGAAATTCAGAGGTCCCATTTTATTTTCACTTATCATAGTTGCAATGGT
>Ga0114957_1005567_pt1 | contig 10403 bp, 8 predicted proteins | sample BantaG_FD_87175 | JGI IMG/M metagenome (GOLD analysis project Ga0114957, IMG submission 87175) | Marine algal microbial communities from Bantry Bay, Ireland - BantryBay_4 metaG | ecosystem: Host-associated > Algae > Red algae > Unclassified | place: Bantry Bay, Ireland | collected 2014-11-21 | reverse complement strand
TGTTCGTCGAAATACCGCCATTCGGGGATCACCAGCCACGGACGCCCCCGCGCGGCGATCTGGTGGACGGTGGTATTGCCCGCCGACCCGATCACCACATCCGCCGCCGCCAGATACGTCTCGATCTCCTCGACCCAGCCCAGCGGGCGCAGGTTCGGCACGTCCGTCTCGTGCCACTCCGAGGCGGTCTTGCCCACCGTCAGGAACAGCGTTTCGGGCATCGCCCGCGCGGCCATGGTCAAGGGTGCGGTCGGCGTGCCGACACCGCCCCCGCCCGCGATGACGAGGGCGATTTGCCCCGTCCCCGGCAGATCGAGGCGACGGCGCGCAGCCTCGCGATCCGGCGCGGCAGTGTCGGGGGGCGGAGTGCCGATCCCGGCGAAGTATCCGGTCTTTCTCCGAAAGATGTCCGGCCTGTCCTCCCGCTCCAGCGCTTCGGCAAAGGGGGCGAGAAGGGCGGTACTCGATTCGTAGGCGGCGCGGTGGCCCGGATCGGTGCGGTCGCCATGCTGCACCACGGCCACCACGGGCACCGACGCGATGCGCAGCATCTGGCACAGCTCCGCCGAGACATCGACCACGAACAGCGCCGGGTCCGCCTGCGCCGTCCACGCGGTGATCGTCGCCACCGCCGCGCGTATGCTCGCCCAGCCCAGCGGCACGCAATGCATCGTCGCGGGGGTCCCGGCGGCGTCGAGGGCGGGAGGCGTCGGTCCCTGCCGTTCGAACAGCGAGGGGATGGCCTGCACGGTGACGTGGTCCGGCAGGTCGTGCAGGATGTCGGGCCGCGCGCAGAACACCGTCGCGGGCCGCGTGGACGGCAGGGCGCGCAGGATCGCCGCGCACCGCTCCGCATGGCCGCGCCCCTGATGATGGACGAAGTAGCCGATGGGCCGGGTCACGAGGCCACCTCCCGCACCAGTCCGAAGTGCCGCAACCCCTCCAGCACCCCCGCCGCGTGATGCGCGCGGGCGCGATAGACATTGGGCGCGGGGATCAGAGGGGTCAGATCGTCGTGGTGATTGCCGACCATCACCGACCGCGCCGATCGCGACAGCATGTCGAAATCATTGCCCGAATCCCCCGCCGCAACGATCCGCGAAGCGGGTATCCCGAGCCGGGCGGCGACATGATGCGCTGCCTGTGCCTTGCCGACTCCGACAGGCAGAACATCGAGCAGCGTATCGTGCGAGACGATGATTTCCGCCGCGATTCCGGCTTTCTCCAACGCGCGATGCGACCGGTCGGCGGCTTGTGCACAGGTCAGCGTATAGCTGCGCTTCCACGGGGTTCGCTCGGATCGGGGCTGGGGGACCACACCGGGGACATGAGCCAAGGCCCGCTCGACCGCCTGCGTGTTCCATGGTTCGCGCATTTCGGGGCGATAGGAGACTTCGGACCGGGCATGGCTCGCGAGCCACAGGATTTCGGTGCCGACGGCCCCGATCAGCACGTCGGGACGGGGCAGGTGCCACGCATCCAGAACGGCCAGCGCATCCGCCGCCCGCCGCCCCGTCGCCATTGCCAGCACGACATCGGGATGGGCCGCGCGCCATTGGCAAAACGCCGCTGCCCCCGCCCGGTCGCCGGTCAGGGTATCGTCGATATCGCTGACGAGCAGAGCTTGCGCGAGAGGCAGCGCCCTTGCGGGCGGCACCTGCATCGCCTCGACGATCTCGACGAACCGGTCCGCATAGGCCGCCCAGCTATATCGCCCGACATTCGCCACGGCCTTTCGCGACGCCGCATCCCAAGCCGCACCATCGCCGATCAGCCGCTCGATGGCCCCGGCAAAGGCCGTGCCGTCCGCCGGATCCGCGACCGTGCCGTGGCCGATGGCGGCGACCGTCTCGGGCGGGCCGCCGCGATTGGTCACGACCACCGGCAATCCCGCCTGCGCCGCCTCGATGATCGTCAGGCCGAACGGCTCGCTGCTGGCCGGATTGACGAAGACGCCCCCCGTTTGCGCCGCGATGCGATACAATCCGTGGGCCTGAGCCGGGGTATGCGTTTCCGGGCAGGCGATCTGCCCGTGCAGGGCGTGCCGCTCGATCGCGCGGGCCATATCCCGCCAGACCTGACGCTGTTCGGATGGGCCATTCTCGACATCCGTGCGACGGCCCGCCAGAATCGCCAGATTCGCCCCTGCGCGCAAACCGGCGGATTGTCCGAACATCCCGATCAGCGGAGCCAGATTCTTGCGCAGCACCGGGCGGGCAATCGCCAGTACGAGCGGGCGGTCCGGATGGCGCAGGAACGGGCCGAGCAACCCCCGCGCCCCCTCGATATCCGCCGCCCCGGCATGGGCCTCGTATCCCGGCGGAATCACGTGAATGCGCTCGGTGCCCCTGACGTTATAGGCGGCAATCTGGCGATCCGCCTCGTCGCGTGACGAGACGACGATGGCGTCCGCCTCCTGGATCACCCGGCGCTCCTGCGCGATCCGGGCCGAGATTTCGGCGCTTACCGTCGAACTGCTGCCCGCCTTTTCCAGCCCGAGAGAATGGGGCGTGTAGATCAGGGGAACGGGGTGCGCGTCGCGGATGCGCAGGGCCACCATGCCCGCATCGGCGAAATGCGCGTGGATCGCATCCGGGCGTCTGTCCTGCCGCGACAGATGCGCGGCCAATGCCGCCGCAAAGCTGTCGATCTCCGCCGAAAGGCAATCCTTGCCCAGATAGCCCGGAGTCGCGGTAGGCAAGCGGATGATTCGGCAATTGGGCGCGATGATGTCGCATTCCTGTCGATAGCGCCGGGTTGTGCCGGGGCCGTCGAACTGGCGCGTATAGATCGTGACCGTATGGGCCGGGCTGCGCGCCGCCATCGCCCGCGCCGCGCCGAGGGCATAGACGAGATGCCCGCCCGTATCGGGGGTCGCTCCGATATCGAGCGTCGGAGCCTTGAGGCACCCGCCAAGGACAATATGAACGATATGCACGGTCTATTCTTCCCCCCCGACAATAACGAATGTCGATTTTAGACGAGGGCAGAATCAAGGCATTAAAGTTTGATAATGAATTAGTCGAAATCCGACGTTACAAAATCGTTTATTTGGAGTTGACTTTCCATGGTGCGATATATCTTCGTCGGCGGGCTTCACCGTAGTGGAACATCCCTGATTTCCCGCGCCATTGCGGCCCATCCGTCGGTCGAGGGCATCGACGGGTCGCCCGCACCCGAAGACGAAGGCGTCTATCTTCAGGGCGCGATACCCCATACTGCCCGCGATGGTCGACCGGGGGCATTTGCCCTTGATCCCGTCCAGCACCTGACCGAGGCGAGCCGCTTCAACACGCTGGATACCCTGCGCCATATCGAGGCGCAGTGGGACGGGTGGTATCCCCGCGCCCTGCCCTGGCGGGTCGAGAAATCGCCCGTGAACCTGCTGCGCGCGCGACTGTATCAGCAGATGTTTCCGTCATCGGTCTTCGTGTTCGTGGTGCGGCATCCGGTTGCGGTCAGTATGGCGACCCGGAAATGGTCGGACAGGTCACTCCCGGAACTGATGGATCACTGGCAGGCGGCCCATGCCCTGCTGCTGGACGATCTGACCTTCCTGCATCGCTGGGCCATCGTCCGATACGAGGATTTCGTCCGCGACCCGGACGCGCAGTTGCAGCGGATCGCCGCTCTGGCCGAACTTTCCGGTTTCGCGCCCTGCGGGGAGGAAGTGACGAACCGCAACGCGGCCTATCTGGCCGAAGCCCCCGAGCTGGTTCTGCCCGCTGTTGCCGAAGCGTTCGGGTATATCGCGGATTCGGTATGCAATACCCCGATGCCCGCCCCGGCTGGTCGTCATGTCTATCACAGCGTCACGCGGCGCATCGCGTCGTCTCATCGGGCGTCGGGAAACCACGTCGTGTCGAGTTCGTCGTACCGGTCGTGAAAATCGCATCGCTCCACGAGATCCGTCTCGCGCGCGACCGTCACCTCACGACCCTGACGGGTTATCAACCCGAGGGAGTCCAGTTCCCTGAACGCCCGATTGACCGACACGAAGGAAATGCCGATCGTATCCCCGACCATCGCCTGACTCATCGGCAGATCGAAAGCCGTTCGGTCCGCCGAGGTGCCGATGCGCAGCCGGGCCAGCGTATCGAGCAGGAAATAGCCCAGCCTTTCCTCGGCGTTCATGCGGCCCAACATGCGGATCGTGTCCCGCAACGCCACCTTGTCCCGCATCGCGATGGCCATGAACAGCGCTCCCAGGCGGGGCGATTCCTCGAACAGCGTCGCGATCCGCTTCTTGGGAAAGGGGCAGACGGTCGTATCGGTCATCGCGTCGATATGGATGGTCTGGTGGCTGTAGGCGATACTGGACAGCGCCATCACGTCGCCGGGCAGATGAACGCGGATATTCTGTCGCCTCCCGTCAGGGAACAGCGTGTAGCTGACCGCCCAGCCTTCCTTGACCACGAAGATATTGTCGACCTTGCCCCCTGCATCGACAATCGACATGCGGGCAGGGAAGTGCTTTTCGTCCTGCTCGAAGACCGCGAGCATCTGCTGATCACTGTCGGAAAGATCGACGTAATGGCCCAGCTTCGCGAGAAAGCAGCTTTCGTACTTCTGTTCACCCGATCGAGCCATGCCCGCTACCGCCTTGCTTGATGGCCCCCACAGCATGGGTCGATCCGCCAGATAGCAGCCGATGACGCATGAAAGCCGTGTTCTCCGGAAACGAAATAGCTGGAATGTGTGTTTATGCCACCCCGGACGAGCACTTTCCAGGCAGTGCGGGGATTGGAGAGCAGTCCTGCGGAACTGATGCCGGTGTTCGGGTCCGGTGAGGGCGAGAAGCCGGATGCGGCACGACACGACAGGGCCGGTCGCCCTGCCATCGGGCACCAACCGGGATGCGATTCTTCGGTACGACAGATATTGGTATGCGTGGCAGGTGCCTTCTGCACCGGATCGGGCAGCCATGAAACGCCCCCCTCGATTCCGCAGCCGAACGAGATGACAGTGTATACTGAGAAAAATTGCTGTTATATAACAGTTATTTGAATAATATTCACCCATGCCGCCGCCATGGTCCCATGATCCCGGCCTGCAAGAGCGCGGCTTCGCGATGCCCGTCAGGGCGGCATAAATTTCCGCTTCTCAAGCATCCATGTGTGAGTTACGCTTAAAGGCGTAAATCATCGAGATGAGCGTAACTCATCCGACACGCGGGGCAGCACGATGCAGCAGATCAGAATCGATGAACTTGTCGCAACCCATGCCCGAGTATTGTCCGCTCGCTTGCAGGCTCATCGCGAACAGCTTTATCCCCCCGACGCCCGCAAGCAGATGCGGCGGTTCACGTCGGGCGAGGTCGCCAGACTCATCGGGGTGAACGACGGATACCTTCGGAAACTCCATCTCGACGGGCGCGGCCCGAAACCCGAGACCGGGTCGAACGGACGGCGTTTCTACTCGACGGAGGACATCCGGGCACTGCGCGAGATGCTCGAGGAAGGGGCCAAGTCTCCGGGGCAATACCTGCCGGGGCGGCGAGAGGGCGATCACCTTCAGGTCATCACCGTCATCAACTTCAAGGGGGGTAGCGCAAAGACCACGACCGCTGCCCATATGGCCCAGAAATGCGCCCTCGACGGCTATCGGGTGCTCGCGATCGATCTCGACCCCCAGGCGTCGCTGTCGGCCTTGCACGGTGTCCAGCCCGAACTCGACCTCGAGGACGGGGGAACGCTCTACGATGCGATCCGCTATGAAGACCCCCTGCCCTTCCGGGATCTCATCCGTCCGACCTATGTTGCCGGGCTCGATCTCGTGCCGGGCAATCTCGATCTCATGGAGTTCGAGCACGATACGCCGCGCGTTCTGGCCAATCGCAGTGCTCTTTCTTCGCCCTTCTTCACCCGGATCGGAGAAGTGCTGGCAACGGTCGAAGCCGATTACGATCTGGTCATCATCGATTGTCCACCCCAATTGGGCTTTCTGACCATGGCCGCGCTTTCTGCCGCGACGGCGGTGCTGGTGACGATCCATCCGCAGATGCTCGACATGATGTCGATGTGCCAGTTCCTCCTGATGACATCCGATCTCCTGGGCGTCGTGGCCGATGCCGGTGGCGACATGACCTATGACTGGTTTCGCTATCTCGTGACCCGCTACGAGCCGGGAGACGGACCCCAGAACCAGATGGTCGGATTCATGCGGTCGCTTTTCGGTGATTACGTGCTGACGAACGAGGTTCTGAAATCTACCGCGATTTCCGACGCCGGCATGACCAAGCAGACCCTCTACGAGGTCGAGAAGGGGAATTTCACCCGGTCCACCTACGAACGGGCCATCGAAAGTCTCGATGCGGTGAATGCCGAAGTCGGGACGTTGATCCAGGAAGCATGGGGACGTTGAGATGGCGAAGAAAGATCGCAAGACGATGCTTGCCGGCCTGATGGATGCCGGTCCCGACACCGGATCGATGGCCAGGGCGCCCTCCCCTCCTCCCGCACGTCGCGGTGCCATCGGGGCGATCTCTTCTGTCGTTGCGGATATGCGCGCCAATGCCGTTCTCGAACTTGACCCCGGCACCGTGCGCTCCGGCGGCCTCGCTGACCGCGTGGAGACGATCGACAAGGACGACGCGGAACTGAAGCGCTCGATGCAGGCCCATGGCCAGCAGGTTCCGATTCTCGTGCGACCGGATCCCGAGAACGCCAGAGCGTGGCAGATCGTCTATGGCCGCCGCCGCCTTCGGGCCGCCCGCGAACTCGGGGTCAAGGTCAAGGCACTCGTGCGCGAACTCGATGACGAAGCGCTCGTCATCGCCCAGGGTCAGGAGAACGCGGCGCGGCGCGATCTGAGCTTTATCGAGAAAGCGAATTTCGCGCGCCAGATGGTCGAGGCCGGGTATGCCCGAACGGCGATCTGCGATGCACTGGCGATCGACAAGACCCTCGTTTCACGAATGCTGTCTGTCGCCGAACGGTTGCCCGAAGACCTCATCCGGATGATCGGCGCGGCACATGGTATCGGGCGACCACGCTGGCTCGAACTGGTGGAACTTCTGAACGACCGCATGACATCGCTCGATGATCTGCGGGCTGTCATCGAAAGCAACGAGGGGATCGACTCCGTTGCACGGTTTGAACTGGTGCTGATGCATCTCAAGGGGCGCGTGCCCAAGCCGAAGCGCAAGTTGACAGCTGTCAACTCGATCGAGGTGAAGGCCGGCGACGGTACGCGCATCGCATCCGCAAGACGGACCGGACGGGCAGGGCGTCTTGCCATCTCTCTCGACAAGGCGGACGGGTTCGATGACTGGCTTCTCGAACAGATCCCGGATCTTCATGCCCGGTGGCAAGCGCGGGAAAAGTGACCGACAGGCAGCTTCAGCCGGTTCTCTGTTTCGCGAGTTGACAGCTGTCAACTTCATGGCGGCTCCGGGCGCGTCGCTGGCAGGCTGCAGGGCGCCATCGCTGCAAGGCCGCTTCCGGAAACATCCGTCCCGCCGAAGGGGTGCGGCCCGTCACAAAGGGCAGAACGGGATGGTCGCTGTCCCATCGACACTCCCCCGCGCATCGACGCCCTCCGCAAGGGCATGTGGTGCCGGCGAGCCTATGGCCCCGGCTTTTTGCCCCGCCCCCGGCCTCGAACAGGGGAGGGGAGGGGATACGATTTTACCGGCTTGCTGGCATGACGCGCACAGATGGTGCAGCAGATTGCAATAGCGGTTCGGCCCCTGTTCCACGTCCGCTCTCGTCGTTTTCGTGGCGAGCATCGTAGTCGCCTCAACGAGCCATGTAATAGAAGTAACAACCTGTATCACAGTAGGTATGTTGAGTGATTTATTCAGGAATTTTCCGTTTCTTGTACGTATTCGCCGTCGTTTCGATTCCAAAAGATCGGAATACTGTATTGCGAAGAGAAAATAACCGACGCCGAATAGTTTATCAGCGTGCGAACATTGCAGAATGAAGCCATTCATATCGCACATTACTTTATTTCTTGCGTTCCTATACCGTTCGTAAACAAATAGTAGCATGGAAGAATCGCATGACATCGAAGGGACGGCGGGCTTCTGTGCGAGCAGGCGATTGCGCGAATTGTGCAGCGATCTCGCGCAGGAAAAGTTTGGCCCGCGCATCGGGATGAAGGGTGTGACCCTCGCGTTCCTGGAGATGGACGGGAAGGCACTCGCTGTCCCGCCGTCGACATTCATCTTCCATGACGACAAAGACGCATACCCGCCTTCCATCGAAGGTCGGGAAGAGTGCGACGGAAAGAAAGGAGAAAACGCAGGCCTCGATATGTAATCCCCCCGGAAAGCGGGGCTCTCCGAGGGGGAAACCGGAAGATATTTTCGATTGCTTGCACTTTCGAATCTAGTTCGGTTTCTCCTGATAATCAAGCGACTTTCGCGCTTTCGCGCCACGGGAAAGCTGTGCGCGGTGGAGACCTGACGCCCTCCGGGGATCAACCCTTGGAGAAAAACGTGACTTATGCCGACTCAGCGGCGCCGAAATCGGCGTTGCACCGAACCGTGCGCCATGTAGCCATGGCGCGCCTGAACCTCGGCCTCTCGCGAGCCGCCGTCGATTATCTGCGCCGTGCAACGGAATGCGTTTCGCCCGGCGACCTCGTGGACGGGCGCACGCCGTGGTGCTACGAGCGCGTCGACGACATGGCGTTGCAGCTCGGTGTCGATCCGCGCACGGTCCATAATATCGAAAAGCGCCTGCATGACCTCGGATTGGTCGAGCGCAAGCCCATGGCCAATGGACATCGTTGGGCAAAGCGCTGCCGGAATACCGGAGAACTTCTCTGGGTGCACGGCATCTCGCTGGCCCCGCTGATCGAGCGCTGCGACGAGCTTGCTGCACTGGCGACCCGGATCGCGGACAGGGAGCGCGCCTATCGTATGACCCGCCAGAAAGTCCACGCTCTGCGTGCGCGTCTGAAAGAGGCGCTGGCGGCGGCGCTGGATCTTCCGGCGCTGGATGACCTGCGAGAGCGGACATGGGCGATCTACGATGCCGCGCCCGCGCGCCTTACGCGTCAGGTCTTCGATATCGACGATCTGACGCGTATCGAGGCCGGACTGGCCCTTGCTCTCCACAGCTTGACCGAGGCGCTCGAAACGTCGGAAGCGACCCCGTGTCGGGGTGTGGATAACCGTCCCGATCACACTGGAATTTCCGACGCGCCCGAAATTCTACCGGCACATGAATACGATACAACTCCGATACTGTATTCCTGTAGTCGGGCAGATGCCCGAACCTGCATGGAAATAAAGGAGGCGAAGGGCGAGACCGGACATAACCCCGAATGCCGCACCGAACCGCAGATGACGGCGCGACAGTTGCTCGACCTTGCCCCTGACCGATGGCGTGATGCGTTGGAGGGAGCCGAAACGGTCGACTGGCGGACCATCGGCTTCGTCGCTGCAACGAGACGGGCAGAGCTTGGGGTTTCCGAACATGCCTGGAGGGCAGGGGTTGATGGCATGGGGCCGCGCCGCGCCGCGATCTGCCTTGCCGTGCTCGACACCAACCGCGAGCATCCGACCAAACCCGTTCGGTCGGTCGGTGGCGCATTCGTCGCGATGACGCGCCGCGCGGAAACTGGCTCGCTGCATCTCGAACCCTCGATCCGGTGGATCGGCGCGAGGAGGGCAGGGGCTGTACCGGCCGCTGTCGATCATGCCGGTGCGTAGCGGTCGAGGCGGGGCGGCCATGTCGCGGGTCCGGTCCGGGCGCAGGGGAGGGCGCAGGAAACCGGTATTTCGATCATGGGGCGTTCCATTCGGTCTGCCACGTCTCGAATTGGGACGGCTTAATCCGGTAGCGGGCGAAGTTTCCTGCGTGCAATGCGAGAAGTTCGTCCTCGACGATCCGATGAAACGTTTCGCGGTCGGCTGCCGGAACATGCTGCTGCGCGTGGTTTCTGATTTCCGATATCGCCTCGGGGCGGGAGAGGAGGGTGCAGACGATCCGGGCAATCACCTCGCCCAGGTCCCTGCGGTACTGCAAAAGGAATGGGTCCGGTTCACCGAGGGATTGCCTGACGGCGGCATAGGATTGCACCGACCGTCGATAGGCGAAGGCGAAGACATCGCGCAACAGCGACAGATCCTGCCTTTCGTAGATCGCCAGCATCGCTTTCGTATAGAGATCCTGCGGCACCCCTTCGAAGGAGAGGGGCGCAAGATTGGCGCGGATCAGCGGGATGTTCGCCGCGAGCCGGGCGACCCGTTTGTTCACGTCCTCGAAGGGTTGCAGGTATGGCAGATGCGCGAGCACGAAGAATGCCTGCTCAAGCGGGTCCGCGATCCCGGAGGCTTTGGCGAGAACGGTATCGAAGCACGACTCGATCAGATCGGGGACTTCGAGCGGATGAAAACTCGACGCCTCGATTCCGACCGCGATCTGCCGCAAGCGACCCGGCGCGGACGG
>Ga0114957_1005565_pt1 | contig 10405 bp, 8 predicted proteins | sample BantaG_FD_87175 | JGI IMG/M metagenome (GOLD analysis project Ga0114957, IMG submission 87175) | Marine algal microbial communities from Bantry Bay, Ireland - BantryBay_4 metaG | ecosystem: Host-associated > Algae > Red algae > Unclassified | place: Bantry Bay, Ireland | collected 2014-11-21 | reverse complement strand
TCCGAAAATCAATATCCTGGGCTGCCTAGAGCTGTTCTTCATAGAATAGAAAGTCCTGAATCATTTGAAATTAGTGGTCATATAGTAACCCCTATACAAGTTATGCATGGGAATCTTCCAATTTTAGGATATAGATTTGGAGATTTTTCATTTATTACTGATGCTTCTTATATTAATAGAGAAAATATAGAACGTTTAAAAGGAACTAAGATCCTTACTATAAATGCATTACAGAAAAAAAATCACCACAGTCATTTTACATTAGATGAAGCTTTAGATTTGATAGCCCAAGTAAATCCGGACAGAGCATATGTAACTCATATAAGTCACAGAATGGGAAAAACCATTGAATGGGAAAAAGAATTACCTAAAAATGTGTTTCCTGCATTTGACGGATTACAATTTTTTATCTAGGCTGCAATTGAATTAAATTGTCAATTAAAAGCAATTCTATTGTTTTATAATCAAAGTATTTGTCTTATAAGATTAATTCTCCTACATTTAACGAAGAGAGAATTGATTGCTATACATAATCATATTTGATAACTTGAAGAAAAAGTACCTTTTAATATTCGCATGTTTTTTGGTTTGGTCTACAGTAGTTGGCCAACAACAAAATCAGTACACTCAATTTGCATTGAACAAGTATGTTTTTAATCCCGCATATGCAGGATTAGATTTCTCTTTAAGTGCAAATCTTATGTACAGAAATCAATGGGATGGCATCGAAGGTAATCCAAGAGATTTAAGTTTAAGCGTCCATCTTCCTTTTTATTTGTGGAGCGGAGCGATCGGGGGCATAGTGGAAAGACAATCTTTTGGGGTTCTTTCTCAGACTAGTTTGTCAGGGTCATATAATTATGTTGCGAGTTTACAATATGGTTTACTTTCTTTTGGTGGTAGAATAGGTTTGACTCAACTAAATATTGATGGATCTCGAATTATTACACCTGAAGGTGATTACAGTGGAATTTTTTCTCATAACGATCCAATTTTACTAGAAAATACTGATTTAGGGATAGGATTGAAGTGGGATGCAGGAGTATTTTTTTACAATAAAAAAATAGAAACTGGAATCGCAATAAGTCATTTTCCTCAAAATTTTATCCCTTTAGAGCGTACTTCTTTTGGCCAAATGACACATGTAAATAGTTTTTTTCAATATAATTTTAATTTTTTTGAAAATGTTGAACTCCTTCAAAGTATCTTAATTAAAACTGATTTTAATCAAATTCAGAGCGACATTTCTTCTATCATTAGAATAGATGGCAATATTTTTGGAGGTATAAATATGCGTGGATATGATTCTCGCTCTCTTGATGCAGTTGCTATAATTGCTGGTATGAAACTAGGAGATAATTATACCATAAGTTATAGCTACGATATTGGCGTATCAGGCTTGCGTAGGGCACATGAGGGTACTCATGAGATATTACTCAACTATAATCTTAGAAAGATTTTGGGTTCTGGTGAGTTGCCAAAGATTATATATAATCCTAGATATTTGTAAGTCAGCTATATATGGCGATTTATTAAATATGAGAAATGAATAAAAAATTGGCTTTTGAGGAAATAAGATGAGAAAATGATCGTTTTAAATTCTCAAAGTTTTATAAATACGTTATGAAATACGAAATATCAAAATATAATTTTTGATAATTCAAATGCAGGCTTATCTTTACAGCCTAGAAAATAAATGGGGCACATTATTACATTAATGTTTATTACACTTTAACAAAATGAGTAGAAATATTTTATCAAGAATTGGGGTTCTTGCGATGGTAGTCTTAATAACATCGTGTGGGGTAAAAGAATCAGGTCAACTAACAGGTGCGTTAGATAGGCCAAATTGGACAGGAATTAATCCCTTTGGGATGGTATATGTTCCTTCTGGAACATTGCATATCGGTCAGAGTGATCAAGATGTATTTAGTACATATACACAGCGTCCTAGAGCTGTAAGTATCCAAGGGTTTTTTATGGATGATACCGAAGTTACGAATAATGAATACAGGCAGTTCGTTGATTGGGTGCAGGATTCAATAGCTCATACAATAATGGGTGATTTCATAGAAGACGATTATGGGAACGAAAGACTTGATTGGGAATACGAATTAGATTATTCTGATGAAACTTTAGATGAAATGTATTACCAAGGCGATATGGCTTTTGATGGTACTAGATCTTTTGATATTTCAAAATTCAACTATAAATATGAATGGATCGATTGGAAAAAAGCATCTACATATACTGAATACGGTGTAGAAGGTTCTAGAACTAATCTTATCCAAGAGGAAACAGCAAATATTTATCCTGATACATTAGTATGGATAAGAGATTTTGGCTATTCTTATAATGAGCCAATGACTAGAAACTATTTCACACACCCAGCTTTTGACGATTATCCTGTAGTAGGTGTTGATTGGAAGCAAGCAAAAGCGTTCTGCCATTGGAGGACTAAGCTATGGAATACTTACAAAGGTGAAAGTGAACCTAATTCTGAAGAGTTTAGACTTCCAACAGAAATAGAGTGGGAGCATGCTGCGAGAGGGGGTAACGAACTAGCACCTTATCCATGGGGTGGATACTATGTAAGGAATGCAAAAGGATGTTTATTGGCAAACTTTAAGCCAGGTAGAGGAAACTATCCAGAGGATGGTGGACAATATACTGTTAAAGCTGATGCATACTTTCCTAACGATTATGGTCTATACTGTATGTCAGGTAATGTAGCTGAATGGACTGAAGACGCATATGCTGAAAACAGTTACACTCACGAACATGATCTTAATCCTAATTATAAATATGATGCCAAGGATGAAGATCCTGAAGTATACAAACGTAAGGTAATTAGAGGTGGGTCATGGAAAGATATTTCTTACTTCTTACAGACAGGAACAAGACACTGGGAATATCAAGATACAGCTAAATCTTACATTGGGTTTAGGTGTGCACTTACTTTCTTAGGTAGATCTATTAGCGACTTCTAAAAATATAATCATTAAAAATATTACTATTAATATACTAAGTTGTCCATATTCTTGGTTCTTGTATATTAATAGTAGTTTTTTGGATACCATTGTTGATTGGTGTTTTGTAATTGGGGAAAATTTGCAAAGCAACTCTAGATGGAAATTCAAACACTATTTTATACTTAATTATTAACTAATCCGTAATCTTTTAAATTTAACAAAATGAGTTTTATCAAATCTTCTGGTTTTAAATATTTTAAAAATCTAGTCATTGGTGTTGGTGCCGCTGTAGTAATGGTCGGTGCATTGATGAAAATTACTTCTCACCCTCTTGGTAATACATTTATTACTATTGGTCTGTTGACAGAGGCATTTCTATTCTTAATGTTAGGTCTTTTACCACCCGAAAAAGATTACTATTGGGATAAATTATACCCTGGACTAGATAAGTACAATGCAAATATATCTCCACTTACCGCTGGTGGAGCTGGTGCAGCAGCAAGAAATCTTGACGCTGATGTTGTAGAAAATAAATTAGGTGGTATGTTAGATGAGCTTCAAGGAATGTCAAAAAGCCTTGGATCATTAAAAGCACTTCAAGAAGTAGATTTTTCTCAGGCTGGAGATCAGCTTAAAGGAATGAACAATTTCTACTCAAGAATGCAAGAAGCTATGAAAAATATGGATGCTAGTGTAGAAGATACTAAAGCATACAAAGATCAAATGGCTGCTCTTAATAAAAATCTTTCTTCTCTTAACGGAGTATACGGAAATGTATTAAATGCATTTTCTGTAAATAAAGGATAATCCAAACAAGATTATTCCAAAAGAAAGCTTTAATTAAATAACATACTAAAATATTATAAAATGTCAATACCAAAGGAACCCAGGCAACTGATGATTAACATCATGTACCTGGTACTAACGGCGCTGTTAGCCCTCAATGTATCTGCTGAAATTTTCAATGCATTTGAAATGGTAGATGGAGGACTTAAATCAGCAAATTCAGCTTTGGATGCTAGTAATGCAGCATTACCTGAGGCAATAAAAGAGCAAGCAAAAGCAAAAGCTTCATTCCAAACATATGCAGATAGACTCGATGGGTTGAAAAGTACTTCTAAAGAAGGAACTGCATACATAGATGAAATTCTAAATGTACTTATAGATGAATCAGGAACACCTGATGGTGTAGTTGATGATTTGGATTACGTATATGTAGGAGCTCAAAATAAAAAGGAGCTTAAAGGAAAGAAAAACTATGATGGTACAACAAGAATCATGGTTGATGCTGATAAAGGAACAGAGCTTTTAGAGAAAATGAAAGAGTTAAAAACGAAGTTTTTATCTTTCGTAGATGAAGCAGACAGACCTGGAATAGCTAAAAATCTTCCAATTAATATAGATGAAGAGGCGTGGAAAGATTCTCCAAATGCAAAGAAAAATTGGGCTGATTTTACTTTTGGTCATATGCCATTAGGAGCAACTATGCCAATTTTCTCTAAATTCAAAAATGATATTAAAGCTTCTGAAGCAGAGATATTAGGTTATCTTTCTTCTAAGGTAGGAGTTGGTGGTGCTACAGTAGTACTTGATAAGTATACAGTAGTATCTGCACCAAAGAAGTCTTACATTATAAAAGGTGAAAAATTCGAAACAGATGTATTCTTATCTGCATCTGCAGGTAAAGATTCTCAAACAGGATTATCAATTTCCGTTAATGGACAATCATTGAGACCTGATGCTGATGGTGTTGCTAAGTTTTCACAATCTGCAAATGGCGTTGGAATCAAAAAGTACAATGCGTCTATAACTATTACAGATCCAGTAACTGGTGATAGAAAAACATTCAAAAAAGAATTCGAATACGAAGTAGGAGAAAGATCAGTTGCTATATCAGCAACAAAAATGAATGTATTCTATATGGGCGTTGATAACCCAGTAGAAGTTTCAGCTGCAGGAGTAGCTTCAGACAAAGTTAAAGTAAGCATGGACGGTGGTTCAATCAGAAAAAATGGAGACGGAACGTATACAGTTACAGCAACTAAGCCTACTAAAAACGCTAAGATAAACGTTTCTGCGCCTGGTATGACTGCAAGTAAGGTATTTAGAGTAAAAAGATTCCCTACTCCAGTACCAAAGCTTAACACAAAATCTGGTGGAGTTATTTCTCCAGGAGAGTTGAAAGGTGTACAAGGAGTACTTCCTGTATTAGAAAATTTTGATTTTGAGGCTAAATGTAATGTAGTTGGATTTAGAATGGTAAGAGTAGCACCTAGATCGGATGCAGAACCTGTTCCTAATCAAGGTGGTAGATTCAAAGGTCCAGCATCAGCTATACTTAAAAAGGCTAAGCCAGGAGATAGATATTTCTTTGAAGATATCAAATGTAAGTGCCCAGGAGATAAAGGTCCAAGAGATATCGGATCAATGTCTTTCTTAGTTAGATAATAATATTAAAGAGAATTAGATAAATACATTCGAGATGAATAAAATCTTAAAATTTGCAGTCTTTTCTTTCTTCCTTTTCGGAACGATAGTAATGAATGCACAGACAAAGCTTGGAGCAGAAGACATCATTACTGAGTCTAGTGAACCAGCTGAAGATATCTACGTTGATGATATCGTATCAAAAAGATTGATTACTGAAAATAGAGTACTTCAATATGAGCCAATCAGAGAAGCTGATATCGCTTGGCAAAAAACTATTTATAGAGTTATAGAAACTAGAGAAAAAATGAATCTAGCATTTAGAACTCCGATAAAACCGTTCTTTGAGATTTTAAGAGAACTAGCTATGAATGGGGATATAACCCTATTCAGACATGATGGAGTTGCGCCTGATTTTAAATCGCCTTTTAATGCTTCAGATGTTGAAAGTGCATTCTTTAGTACAGATACATCTTCTACAATAGATTATGATACTTACGAAGAGACTGTAGCTATTAATAAAAGTGAAGTATACTACGAAGATATCAACAGATATCGTCTGAAGGAGATTTGGTTCTTTGATGAAGAAGCTTCTATGTTAAAAGTAAGAATAATAGGAGTTGCTCCTGTAAAGGATAATATAGATCCTGAAACAGGAATAGTTAAATACCCAGAAGTATTATTTTGGATTTATTATCCTACCGCTCGTGAGTTCTTGTCAAAGTATAGAGTTATCAATGATAATAATGATATAGCACCTATGACCTGGTCAGACCTATTCGAATCAAGATTCTTCGCTAGTTATATTTATAAAATAACGAATGTATTAGATAAAAGGGTTCAGGATAATTATTCTGCACAAGATGAAAGAGCTGGTATTAATGCCTTGCTCGAGTCAGAGCAGATAAAAGCCGAACTGTTTAACTTCGAACATGATCTTTGGGAATATTAATATTGCCTAAGAAAATATGATATAAAACCTGCACAATTAATTTTGTGCAGGTTTTTTTAATCTATAAACTTTATAGAATTGTCATTAAGCAAAACTTAAGCGGTCTGTTAAATTTCACACAAATCGTGGTTTGTGAATTTACCTTTTCAGTTGGACATCGTCTTAGTTAGACATTACTCATAAAATTAGATATCATGCAATACTTCAAAATTCTTTCTTTCGCAATTATTAGTGCTATAGTCATCACTTCATGTAGCCCTAAATTATACCCGTTTACTGACAACGTTTATGAAGAGTTTGATTCTTCTTCGGAAGCATTATCTAAGGTTCAATTTTACTTGTCAGGTGATATAGTGTTGTATCGAGACTTTGGTGGCAAGAGTACCTCAGTAGAAAACGGTACTATTAAAATAGTAGATGGAAGGAAGATAGAAGAGGTTATTTTCAAAAAAGGAACGCCAGGTGTATTTGTTTTTTCACCTAAAAGAGATAGAGTGGCTATCAGTTTCGAAGCAGAAGATGATAAATATCTGATGTTTGGTCCAAATCAAAAAGCTGGAGGCAGATTTGTATTATTAGCAAAGGAGTGGAAAAAGAAAAGAGGCAAAGTTACTTATGCTGGTCAAACATGGAATACAACAACAGAAAGTGCTTATGCTAACTTGCTTGTAGACTTGGATAAGGCAAGAAAGACAAAAATTAGGAAGACAACTGTTAGGGGGAGAAAAATATGACTTCGGCTTCGCTCAGTCACATTTTTTTTTCGGCTTCGCTCAGTCACATTTTCTTTGGGCTTCGGTCAGTCTTATTTTCTTTTGACTTCGGTCAATCACATTTTCTTTGGCTTCGTTCAGTCGCAGTTTCTTTCTGTGCTACGCTTTTAATTTTTTGTATTTAGTTTTTATTTTTATCTGAAACATAATCCCAAATAAACGATCCTCAGAGGAACTACAGTCATCAATTAGACTGAGCGCAGCCGAAGTCGATTGCCCAAAGATAAAGGCAAGCCACTGTACGATGTGGCTGCCATTTCTTGGATAGCTTTTCCATTTTTAAATGAAGTTCTTTTTTCTCTTGTTTTAGACTGTATATTTCGACCATACTATGTTGTATTCCTAAATCTAAAACAGGAAATACATCTGGACGTTTGAGGACAAACATAAGGATCATCTGGACAGTCCATTTGCCAACACCTTTTATTTTTGTTAGAAGAGAAATAATTTCATTATCAGATAGTAAACTCCAATCTTTTTCGAATAAGCTATTTTCTTGAAAGAATAGTGCAACGTTTCTAACATATTTTGTTTTCTGCCTTGACAGACCTACACTTCTCATTTCGATATCTGTAAGGTTAGTAATTCTTTTGCATGTGGATATTCTGATTGGAAAAGACCAATAAATCTACCATGTATAGTCGAGGCAGCCTTCACGCTTAGTTGTTGTGAAATTATTGAGCTGATTAGTCCAGAATAGATATCTATAGATGGATTCCTTGGCGGAAGTTCTATCTTTTCAATATATGGTTTGAACTTCTCATCCTTAGATAGATGTTCTACTGCTGACTTATAATCTAAACCATCCATGCTAAGTATTGATAACTTCATGAGAGTGAGTCATATTAACGCCAGAGGCTAACATAATAGAAACTGAACAGTATTTGTCCATAGACATTTCAACAGCTTTCTTCGCTTTTTCTGGTTTGATATCGCCATATATTTTGTAATGTAGATGAATGTCAGAGAATATAGCTGGAACAGCATCAACACGTTGACCCTTTACCTCCACTTCAATCCTATCAAAAGGTTGTCTCATTTTTTCTAAAAAGATCTCTATGTCTATAGAACTGCAGGCTGCTGCTGCCATAAGTATTGATTCCATCGGTGACACGGATTCTTTATTACCACTAAACTGACATGATTGGCCTCTATCGTTAGTACCTTTATAGTTAAGTGATCCGTGGATTGATTCTAGTTTAATATTCATATCAATTAAATTTTATGCAAATTATTGATTATTTTTTAGAACCGTCTTTTTCACTAGATGAATTAGGGTTTATTTTGAAACGATGACATTTTATGTTACTATTCGTACTATTGAAAATCTTTTGTAATGTAATTTAAATCTGACAATCTGTTAAACTATTTCGTATCCCTAGTATTTCTTCTTAGACATATTGCTATTGTTAAGATAGTAACTCATGAATCCTTACATTCGCATATTAATAGAATTAGTACTTATTGGAATGGCAACATTAACGACGGCAGAGAAGAAAGCACGAAAAAAAGAAATAGCTGAACTGAGAAAGTTCATCCATATCAAAGGTGCTAATTCTAATAATCTCAAAAACATAGAACTTAAGATTCCCAAGAATGAATTGGTAGTAGTCACAGGTTTGTCTGGTTCGGGTAAGTCTTCATTGATTATGGATACTTTATATGCTGAAGGGCAAAGAAGATACGTAGAGTCTTTGTCTTCATATGCTAGACAGTTCTTATCTAGGATGAAAAAGCCTGAAGTAGAGTATATAAAAGGAATCTGCCCTGCTATTGCTATAGAACAAAAAGTATCATCTAGCAATGCAAGATCTACTGTTGGGTCATTAACTGAAATCTATGATTATTTAAGATTATTATTTGCTAGAATAGGAAAAACATATTCTCCTATTAGTGGAGAACTAGTGAAAAAGCATGAAGTGTCTGACGTAACTGATTTTATATTTAAACATAAAAAAGGAACGAAAATAGTACTAAGTATTCCACTTCAGAAAAAATATGAAAGAACATTAAAGGAAGACTTATCTCTACTTATCCAAAAAGGATTTACAAGAATAAAAGTTGCTGGACAATTAGAAAACATAGAGGAATTTCTAGAGTCTAAAAATAAAGATCTAGGTAAACAAACTACCGACGTAATTGATAAGTACAGGATATTAATTGATAGGTTTGTTGTAAATGACGATGAAGAAAACCGCAAAAGAATATCTGATTCAGTTCTTACAGCATTTCAAGATAGTGAAGGGGAATGTGAAGTAGAAATCTTAGACGGGGAAACAGAGATGTTCAACAATCGATTTGAGATGGATGGGATGATATTCTTAGAGCCAACTCATCAGTTATTTAACTACAACAATCCGTATGGTGCTTGCCCTAAATGTGAGGGATATGGTAGAGTTCTTGGTATTGATCCTAATAAGGTAATACCTGATGATAATAAGTCTGTGTATGATGATGCAATCGCTCCTTGGAGGGGAGAAAAGAGTAGTCTCTGGAAAGATCGATTAGTCAATGCGGCTCATAATTTTGATTTTCCAGTGCATAGACCAATCAAAGACTTGACTAAATCGGAGAAAAAAATTCTCTGGAAGGGAAACAAATGGTTCGAGGGTATAGACAGTTTCTTTGAAGATTTACAAGCGAAGACTTATAAGATTCAGAATAGAATAATTCTAGCAAGATTCAGAGGGAAGACAGACTGCCCATTATGCGAAGGAGGAAGAGTGAGAAAAGAAGCTACTTATGTAAAAGTAGATGGAAAGGATGTCACCAACCTGATCGATCTTCCTTTAGATCAATTGAAATCTTTCTTCGATTCAGTAAATCTTTCTGATCATGATCAACAAATAGCGGATAGAATATTACTTGAAGTAAATAATCGATTGCAAGTAATGAATGACGTTGGGTTGTCATATTTATCTCTTGATAGACAGGCATCTACCCTTAGTGGTGGAGAGACACAAAGAATAAATCTTACACGTACGCTAGGAAGTAATCTTACTAATTCACTGTATATTCTTGATGAGCCGAGTGTTGGGTTGCATCCAAAAGATACAGAGAAACTTGTAGAAGTGCTGAAAAAACTCAAAGCACTTGGTAACACAGTTGTTGTTGTAGAACATGAAGAAGAAGTGATAAAAAGTGCTGATTCTATTGTGGATATCGGTCCTAAAGCTGGTATTTATGGAGGTGAATTGATCTATTGTGGAAGTTATGAAAAGTTCATTTCTGGCAAAGTTAAAAGTTTAACTGCTGATTACTTAGTTGGGAATAAGGAGATA
>Ga0114957_1005560_pt1 | contig 10410 bp, 8 predicted proteins | sample BantaG_FD_87175 | JGI IMG/M metagenome (GOLD analysis project Ga0114957, IMG submission 87175) | Marine algal microbial communities from Bantry Bay, Ireland - BantryBay_4 metaG | ecosystem: Host-associated > Algae > Red algae > Unclassified | place: Bantry Bay, Ireland | collected 2014-11-21 | reverse complement strand
CGCCGCCGCCGCCGCGGGCGCCGCCGTTGCCGCCGCCGTGGCCGACGGCGCGCGCGCGGCCGACGCGGGGCGCCGCCGCCTCGCCGCGCCTGCGGCGGCGGCGGCGGCGGCGGCCGCCGCCGTCGCCTGCGCCGCGCCGCGCCGCGGGCGCGTGGGGGCGGCCGCAGGGCGGCGGCGCGGTCGCCGCCCGCCGCCGCGCGGCCGCTAAAGGGCCGGGGCCCCCCGCCGGCCGCTCCCGTCACTGGCCCGCCGCGCGGCGGTGGTGAGGAAGGCCGCGGCGGTGCGGGGGACGGCCGCCAGCTCGGGGGGGGTCAACCCGAGGGCGCCCGCGTCCGCCGCCCGCGCCGCGCCGCGGGTGCGGCTGAGCGCGGCGGCGGGGTGGAGCCAGTGGCGGTAGTGCGTCGACGTCCAAAAGTTGGCCGCCATGGCCGCGTGCGGGCGGGGTGGGAACACAAGGGAGACGACGAGAAAACACACGAAAGGGGGTACACACGCCACACTGGGGGTGGTCGGGCGGCAAGGGCGGACAGGGGGGTGAACTGGGAGGACGAGCGCGGCGCCAAGTCGATTGGGCGCGCCCGGGCCTCGGTGCGCGGCGCGAACTGTAAGCCTGGTCCGGACCGCGCGTGCTCCGCATCTCGGCCGCGGCGCGGCCGCGGCTCGCGGCCGCCATGACAACGGGGACAGGCGACTATGCGCAAAGCGCTGGTGGCAGCACGTGCGCACTACAACAGACGCGACACGCATAAGAAGGAAAGAGAAAGCAGGCAGCTATACCACATTTTGCACCTCTACCGCCGGCCGCTGCCGGGTCAGCGCCTTGAGCGCCACCTCCATCGCCCGCGCATTCTCCGCGTCTTGGATAGCCTCGTCCATCGACAGGGTGAGGGCGCGCAGGGCTGGCAGGTAGCACATCAAGAGGATGGCAGCGCTCATACCACAGGCTGCTCCGCCCGTCCACCCGACCAGCGCCAGCTCCGCGAGCGACGGGGACCGCTCCGTCAGGGCGGCGACGAGCGCGCCCGCGGCGCCGGCGGTGAAAGTCGGGTCGACGAGCTTGAGCGACACCAACTGCCAGAGCGCCACGTCGGCAACCCCCTCGGCTGTGACGCGCGCGCGCGACAGGGTGAGTCGGCGGAGGTCGGGCAACGCCGCGAGCGCCGCCCACACCGACGCGATGGGCGGCCTGCCGTCGCCAGCGCTGGCCTCGCCGCCGCTGCTCTCCTCCTCCCCTGTGCTCGCAGCGTGCGCTGACAGGCGTGGCCATGGCATGGTCAGCTCCTTGGTATGGTACAAGGCCAAACGCCACAGGGGCAGCGGGACGCCCTCCAGCCCGAGGTCGCCGCAGAACTCAACAACGCTTGGGGGCTCTATCCCCTGACACATCTGCGATAGGAAGTGGATGGCCCTTGGCGAGCGCATGGGTGGTAGCTGCAGGTAGTCGAGGGGGCAGAAAACGCACAAGCTCCCGACCGTCCACGCGCCGGCTCCGTGGCTGCCGCCCAGCTCCGCGGCCGTCAGGCGGGGAAAATGCGGCATCAACCGTCGCTGCCCTCCTGCGTCTGGCCCACGGTCGACGTGGTCGTCACAGAGGACGAGGCGGCGGAGTTGAGGGAGCCTGCCGAGGTCCTTCAGCAACCGCGCCACGTCCCCGTCGCCCTCAAGCCCGACGCTGGCCGCAAACGGGGGCGTCCACCGCAGCACCCGCAGCGTGGCCGCCACGCCCCGCAGCAGGCCGACCGCCGCGTCCCGTGGGGTGGGCTCCCCCGCCACCGCGGCCACGGCGCCGAGCGCCACCCGCTCGAGCGGCGCGCGCCCGAGCGCGACCAGCGCCGACGGGTGCACCGCCGCGCCCGCCCACCGCACCTCCCGCAGCGCCGGCACGGCCGACGCCGCCTCCAACAGCCGCCGGAACAGGAGGGGCACCACCCACGACGGCGCCCGCGGGGCGCCGTCGGGTGGGTCCCCGGCCACCGCCGCCGCCGCCGACACGTTTATGGAGCAGAGGTGGGGGAGCTTGGGGAGGACCGCCACCAAGGCGGTGCCGGCCGTCGCCCACGCTTGGGCCTCCCCGTCCCCGCCCGCCGAGGGGGGGGCGGGGGGGAGGGCCGCCACGCCGCCGCTGCGCCCGCCTCCAAAGGCCACGTCGAGGCCCACAACGGCGGCGAGGAAGGCGGCGTGGAAGCGCCGGCACGTGGCCGCGGCGGCAGCCGCCGCCGCCCACCCGTCGGCGGTGACCAGGTTGTTCTCCGCACTCTCCTTGTCATCGTCCAAGTTGCCCCACGGCTCGGCCCCGTGCGCAGCGGCCGCGCCGTGGAGTAGGTGCCGACACACGGCGCGGAGGGCCGCCGCGGGTAGCCGCCCGAGCGTCGGGGCGGTCGACGCGGCCGCCGAGGCCTGGCCGGCGGCACCCCCCGGTCGCCGCCGCTTGACAGCGGGGGGCTCTGTCTCCTCTTTGTCGCCGCCGCGCGCGGCCGCCGTGCCGCCGGTCCCGGCTGCCGCGTTGGCCGCGCCGCGGCGGTCGCCGCGGCCGCCGTCGCCACGACGGCCGCCGGTCGACAGGGCCATCGGTGCGGCTCGGCCGACGTAGTGAGTCTGGAAAGACGCAGCAAACCGCCGATGGCGCCTTTGGCGAGAGGACAAAGCGAGCAGAAGGGAACCATCTGGCGTCAGCAGCTGCCGGCACCTGCAGGTGCCGGCCTCCCGCTCGTGCAGCCGCGGCACGAGGCAGTCCCTCTGGTCTCCCCGTGAAGTCCACGTGGCGCTTGGTGGAGGGCACGTTTCGAATATTATTTTTGCAATATGTGCCACGTGTTCAGTCTGGTTCGAAAGCAGGATCCTGAGTGCCGCCATCTCTGGCTGGCTCATGCTCCCGACTGGCGTTCTCTGGGTCCCGTTTTTTGCGCAAATGGCCGTACTCTATCAGGTCGGCATGGTGGCTATATGGGTTTCGTGGAGCACAGAGGGGTACCTCGTTGACGACCTCGCGGTGCAGTTGAGACGGTGATGTCAGTGTCGCCATTTCGGGACGTGGCGGTCGGAATGAGGGTGGTCTTTGTTGCATCAGTTTCGGATGTCACCACGACTCACGGAATGTTTCGTCCGTGCCGCTGTGGACTGTACTCCGTGGGGGTTGGATGTGGAACTTGGGATCGAAAGGCAGGTGGATGGCGCCGAGTGTGGTCGAAGGAGGGGGCGCTCACAGGCGGTTCTGACGCTATTCCCTGTGGCACGCTTACAGCCAGAGGCTCCTACAGCCGTTCTCCCAAAATCCCACACTGCAACTGTCCCAAAAGTGTTCCAATTCGGCCTTTACGGAGTCGTAGAGACCGATTTGGAACTCTTTTGCAACAGTTGGAGTGAGGGATATTTTGGAGAACGGCCGTACTGTACAAGAGTTTTGTCAGGCCCGGTCCACCGTGCACGACCGCCACCTGGCGACAATACCATGGATTGATGCAGTTGCGCGGGGGTCACGTCCCTGGCGCGCGGCGGCGACAGTGACGGCGACCGTGGTGACGACGGCGGCGCGTACGTGCATTGAATTCCAGTCTTCGAAGTCGTGGGTGAAGAGGTTGGCAAAGAGCGCCGGCTCTCGGTCGCCTGACTTGCGCATGAAGCGTCCCTCGTTTGGCAGGTCCGTCGGGTACTGCAAGACGGCCGCCAACAGCTGCTTCAACGAGAAATTGTTGAACTCTACCTCAAACGTGTCGTCGCCCAGCGCGGCGCACAGTTGGCCAGTTTTTCCGACAGACTGCTCGTCCCGCACGCTGAGCAAGAGCACTGAGCCGTCGGAAAGCCATCTGAGCTTTGACGAAAGCTTTGTCATGGCCGTCTGCAGGAGGAGCGCCCCTCCGCGTCCGGCCGCACCACGCTGCGCAGCGCCGCGTCCCACCGAGTCGCCCGCCGCGGCTTTACGCCACCGCTCGCCACCCACCTCCAGGTTGCCCTCGTACAAGTAGCTCCTGGCCACGTCGCCCTCCCCCTCCGCACTCCTCTCGTCTCCTTGCCCCAAAACGCCGCCAGCCCAGCGTCGGTACATCTTTTCGCCGTTCCGCCGCGGGCGGTCTGACCGCGCGCGCGGAACTTTTTGCGGCGCGTTAGACGCCATCGTAGTGCCAGATGAGAAGTAGAATGTAAGAAGGTGGGTAGGGGGCTTGGGTCTGAAGTGCGGCGCTACGTGGAGTGTGGTGGCCTCGGAGGAGCACGCTGTCGGGGAGAGGGAGGAAGAAATCAATCACCCGATGCTCCCGACACTCATTGTCGAGCCAGGGGGCACCACGCAATGTCCGAAGGACAAACAGGCGCAGGGGCGGGAACGGTTTTCTATCGCGCGGATGAGCCGAGATGATGGTATAACGTTTCACCCCACCTGCTGCCAATGTTCAGCACACCATTACTCGCACGTCCACCCGTAGACCATCCCCCCTGCACCAACCCCAAAACCGGTTCACTCACGCAAAATTGTGCTCAGGCCCTATCACACAGATACCCCCACATGCGCCTCCCGGCTGGCCGGCATCATATGGGGTGTCAAAATTTTACATGCATGCGCTTCGTTTCTTAAGAAACTCGTGCGCGTGTGACAAGGTCTCGCGGGGGTGGGGAGCTGCGTGTTTCCCTACGTTTGCAGATTCCGGCAAGGCTCGTGGCATAGCGATGTGGGGCGGGTGGGTGGCTCTGTACCCCAGCGGCGGCCAGCGCATTGCCGTCCCCGCCCCCCCCTTCCCACAAGCGACGCGGTGCACGTTCACGTGCGTGCGGGACGCCCGCTGCTACCTCGCACGTGCGGTGGAGGGGAGAGTGCGGCCCCAACCGCGCTGCCAGACGCGGGACGTCCACAGCCCCGCAACTCCCGCCGCCGGCATGGCGCCGGTGGTGTCGGCGCCGGCGGCCGGAGCTGAAACGCCGCCGCTGCCGCCGTTGCTGCCATCTTCCACAGCAGTGGCGGCATCGGCAGCTGCTGGCTGCCGCCGCCGTCTCCGTCGCCAGCGCCGCTGCTACCGTCGACCACCTGGCGCCGCCGCCGCCCCGCGCGGACGCGGTTGTCGCCCGTTGCCCGTGCCACGAAGCGGCCGCCGCCGGGCGGTTTTTTGCACCGCGTCCTCCCGCAAGGAGAAAGAAATTCCGATTTCACCCCGCAGCGTCTTGCAACAGTCGTCGTTGCGGTCCGCAACCGGCAAGGAAACGATGGGACGTTCAACAAGACTTTGTGACGCCACCATGTGCGCGTATGTACAGAGAGGTTCCAGGAGGTTACGATTGGATGGGCCATTCCGCCCAGGAACCAGGTCAACCAATCGACACCTGGTCTAGGAAAAGGGGCCTCTAGAGGCTGTTTATCGCGATTGACTTGGTACTTGGTCGAGTGACCACTCGCTACCGCCAGAGCCCCCACCCTCCGAGGCATCCGCTACGTCAAACCCGCAAAGAGAGAGTCAGGCAGATGGTCCCACTCCTCGCACAAGGCATCAAGCAGCATGTCCAGCGTGGTGGGTGGCGTCGGGCGGGCACGCAGACGCCGCTCGAGGACGCTCCAAAAGTTCTCAATTGGGTTCATGTCTGGACTCTGAGGAGCCTAGTCGACGTGCTCCAGTCCGTGTAAAGCCATGTAGAAGCGCACCGCACCAGCCCTGTGGTGCCTACAGTTGTCGTCGGGCAGCTTGAAGATGCTTGTCCCACCGTGCTTGGCGTCCACAAAGGGGAGATCGTGGTCGTGCGAATTGTCGATATATTTGTGTCGGTTCAAGAGCCCCTCCACGCGTACCAGGGGCGTCCTGCCGCGCGCAGAGAAGCCCCTTCACACCCACAGGCTCAGACGACCCGACTTGAAGGATGGGCGGAGGCATGCGGGCAGGTAGTGCTCCGTAAGACGCCGCCAGACGTGTGCTTCGCCTCGCGCTGGTCGCACCGGAACGGTGTTCTCATCGGCAAAAGTAACGTTGCCCCAGTCCTCGGGTGTCCAGCTACTCTTGTCTCGCGCCCATTTGCGTCGCAGGGCCACGTGACGGGGCGTCAAGAACGGCTTAGTTACTGCGGCATAGCTCCGCAGGCAGGCTCGGTGGAGAAAGCTACACACGGTGCTCTCGCTCAGCGGGCGAGCCACCGATTGGTTGTAATCTTGTGTCAGCTGGGCCAGGGACCAGCTGCGGTGGCGGTAGCCCAGCAACTGCAACATGCGGGCGTCACGAGCGGAGAGGAGGCGGGGGCGACTGCTGCGGCGGCCGCACCCAGCCGTCCCCTCGCGCCGAACCCGCGCGGCAATGGTCGCCACAGTGCTCAAAGGCAACTTGAAATGGGAGGGAATGAAGACATGGGAAAAAGTTGAGTTTACCAAAACAGCTATGGCCGCCTGGGTGGCGGCGGGCACCTCCTTGAAGCCCTTGCGGCGCGGCATGGTGGCGACTAGGGAGGAAGACAACGGATCCCCCCCCCCCTTCCCCCCCCCTCAGTGGCATCGAATTAGGCGGATCTCCGGGGGTCGGGCGATCGTCTGAGCCTGGAAATCCGAGCGATCGTACACTTTTGGAATCCCCTGTACCCTTATCTGCCGCGACCAACGCCCCAGGACGTCCACGTGGCGCAACATGAAGTCAAACTCCTTCCCCATGTTCTTTGTCTGAATTTGCTTCGCTTGTATGACCAGACACGTAGTAACTGACACGTCATCGTGCGAAATTTCCCGGACCCCGAAGAAGCCCACCGCCCGCACGCCTCAACGATACGTGACCGATAGAAAGGCGCTCCACGGTTGCATCTTGTCTGCTCGCCACGCACGGTGTGAGTCATCATGTCACGTCAGGGAATGCATGCGTGTATGAATGAGGAGGCGGCAAGGGGGCTCCGTGAGTCACCAGTACATTGCACGCATATCACTATCACTTTCGCTGCCTGGCAAAGATTCATCGCATGGGTGGCGGACGAGGCTGACACTGCCGTGTTTGCGGCAAGCGACTGCTCGTGCACTCGGGGGAGGCGCGGGATTGGACCACAGCGAAGGTTGCCTGCAAGTAGGATATTTTACAAGAATGAGTCTGAATGGGTCGCTGCGCTGTGCTCACGAGGCTTGCTTCACAGAATCGCCTGCTGGTGTTTGTCAGGCACTCAGGCCCATCCCCTTTTCAGTGAAGCGGATTGGGGTGCTGGGGTGCTCACAGGTCCTTGTCCGTGTGACAATGCCCAGCCTGGGATTGTCGCCAAAGAGCATTCGTGCCCTGGAGTGGGCGGTCCACGTTGGAGGATCACCTGTCGAGAGACCGGGTCGGTGATGTCGGCGGCGACGAAATCTGTCACTGGTCCGCACCACGGGCCCTGACCCACCAGCCCACGGTGTGAGCTCGCCCACGTCACAATGATGAATCAACACTGGTCAAGCGCTACCATTGTGGCCACCGGATCGTGCGCGCGGGAGTGTCCGTACGTGTGACGGTGACGCAGCACGCGCAGTCATCGAATCTCCGGCCGTTTGTTGTCAGGATTGAAGCTGTGCCCCTGGGACCTTGATGCAGTTCTTCCTTTTTCGACGCTTATGGGCATATCATATGTGCCCATCATGGCTGGCGGGATGACGCAGCACTGGCTGTCCACAGCCTGTTGGTGGCCCAGGGTATCCTCTTCAAAGCGCACGCGTGGCGGAGACATTTTGGTGAAACCACGCCTCGTGGCCACCTGCAACGCCCGGCGGCCTGCGCGCCATCCTGGTGCCACATTCGGGCCTGCACGCCGCCGCCACGCACAGCGCCGAACCCCGCGCCCCCTGGCGGCCCGCGCCGCCCATCCAGGTCGGTGGGGGGCATCTTGCGCCCTGGCGCGGACAGCCCACTGTCAGCGACATTCGATCATCCGCTGGCGGGGCGAACCCGCCGCGCTCTCGGCGCGCCGAGTTTGCAAACGACGGTGGTGCGTTGGGACTGGGGCCCAGCGGGGCATTGGACCCCCCCCCGCCGCTTCCACTGCCAAGCAAACAAACGGGGAGGCCCCCTGACCATCGCCAATCCAAAGACGACGGGGGACCCCAAGCGCACCGCCCTTGCTCGGCAACGTCCCGGTCGGGGCCCGTGTCAGGCCTAGCACGGGGCCGGCCGCACTGGGGCGAGGCGCCGTCCCGCCGCGCCGCGATCGGCCGCGGGTGGGGTCGTCCGCGCCGCTGACCGGGCGCCCCCCGACGGCGGGGTGGTGCCAGGGTTAGGCAAAATGCCGGGAACAAAGAGCCCACCGGCGACACTGCGCGGGGTGGCTCTCGCGACAAATCGTGGTGTGACGCGTCCCGCCTTTGCGCTCCCACAAGGGGGGGTGGAAGGACGCGCCACGCAGGGCCAAACGCCGCGCCGAGGGGTCCCGCGAGGCGCCGGTACGCCGCCTTGCACCCCTGTCCGAGCGCAAAACGTCTGTGCTGGACGCTCGTCCCGCCGCCGTGAATCCCCGATCTGGAAACTGGTGGCAGGGTTAGCACGCGCGCCCCTGCTGATGGTGACACGAGTCGGGTGGCGGCCGGCGTCGACGGGTCGGCGCGCGCCGCCTGTCGTGGTGAGGGAGCGCAGGCGGTCGCCCCAGACACGCCCAGCAGGCGGGGCGCGCATGGTCCCCCGCCCCCCTCCCGTGAGCGAGCGTTTGCACATGCGAACGGGGCCGCGGCTGCGGCGCCGCAGCCGACCAGCGGGGCCGCCGCGAGCACGAGGCAGGTAGAAAAGCGGCGGCGGCGGCACCCAGAGGCAAAACGCACGCGCATTGACGAACATTTTGTTGGAGCCCGTCACCAGACCGCCGGTACAGTATTGTAGCTCGCCCCCGCGTCCCCAAAGGTGCCACATTGTCTCCTTGGCGCGCACAGACGGGCCGCCACTCGTGCCCCTCTGGCATTCTTCCCCCTCCCCCCACACTTCTCCTCCCATGGCTCGCCGACCGCTGCGGCGGGCGGCCGCCGCCGCCGCCGCCGCCGCTGCCGTCGTCACCGCGGCAACGACGGCGCTCCTCCCCCACCCCGCCGCGGGCGCCCCCACCGACGGCACGCCCTGGTTCTACGAGGGCCCCTCGGGCCCCGAGCACTGGCACGCGCTCGACGACAAGTTCACCGCCTGCGGCGCCGGCGACCGCCAATCCCCCATCAATGTCGTCGTGTCGCCGCCCGTCGCGACGCAGTGGACGATGCACAACCTCGCGCGGCCCGGGCCGGGCGCCCTCGCCGCCGCCCCCGGCCCCGCCAATGTGCCCCTGGCGTGCGACGACACGGGGCCGTGCGGGGTGCTCCGGTGGCACAATGCCACCTACGCGCTCGTCGACGTGCACGTGCACGTGCCGGCCGAGCACACGATGAACGGGCGGGCCTACCCGCTCGAAGTCCACTTTGTGCACGCGTCGGCCGACACGCAGGAGATTGCGGTCGTCGGCGTGCTCTTTGACTTTGTGGGTGGGGGGCAAACGCCGCACCCGGTGCTGCAGCGGCTGCTCGAAGCCAAGGCCGCCGCCGCCAACGTGTCAATTCCGGGGGCGGCGCCGGCGGCGGCGGCGGTGCCGGCGGCAGAGGCGGCGGCCGACGACGACAATGAGGGGCCCCGCGTCGCGATCAACACGACCGAGTGGGAGGCGGTCGTCCGCCCCGGCAGCGGCTTTTGCCACCTGGAAGGGAGTTTGACGACCCCCCCGTGCACCGAGGGCCTCTCCTGGTTCCTCCAAGCGGAAGTCCTCCCCGTGTCGCGCGTGCAGGTCAGCGCCTTTACGGCGATCCGCAACGCGGCGCCCACCGAGGGCAACGCGCGGCCGCTGCAAGACACCAACGGCCGCGAGGTGGTGTGCTACGGGCCCGTGGCGGAGTTGGCCGCCGCCGGCGCCGCCAGCCGCGCGTCGCCGTCGCCGTCGCCGTCGCCGCCGTCGTCGGGGGGCGGCGGTGGCGACGCGGCCGCCTGCTTCCCCGCGTCGGCGACCGTGACCACGGCAGCAGGGGCGACGGTGCGCATGGCCGACGTGGCCGTCGGCACCGTCGTCCGCACGGGGCCCGCGTCCACGTCGGCGGTGTACACGTGGTCCCACCGGCTGCCCGCCGGCCGCCACCCGTTTGTCCGCCTAACGACCGCCGACGGGCGGGCGTTGACGGCGTCCCCCGGGCACCTGGTGTACGCCAATGGGGTGCTGACGGCCGCCGCCGACGTGGCCGTGGGGGACACCCTGCCGGCCATTGCCGCCAACGCGTCGCTGACGTCGCGCCCCTTGTCGTCGTCGGCGGCGGCGGCGGCGGCCGTGACGACGCCCGCCCTCGTCGTGGCCGTCGACCGCGTCGTGGCCGACGGCTTGTTCCACCCCCACACACTCGACGGCGACTTGGTCGTCGACGGGTTTGTCGTCAGCACGTGGACGACGGCGGTGCCCGTGGCGGCGGCGCGCGCGGCGCTCGCGCCCGCCGCCGCCGTGTACCGG
>Ga0114957_1005559_pt1 | contig 10410 bp, 9 predicted proteins | sample BantaG_FD_87175 | JGI IMG/M metagenome (GOLD analysis project Ga0114957, IMG submission 87175) | Marine algal microbial communities from Bantry Bay, Ireland - BantryBay_4 metaG | ecosystem: Host-associated > Algae > Red algae > Unclassified | place: Bantry Bay, Ireland | collected 2014-11-21 | reverse complement strand
TTTTTAGATTTTTGTTGAGTTCTCCACAGACTATATCCACATATTTGGTATCCGATGGTAGCACTTCTTGTACTAGTGGCAGGCAATGCTGGCGCGTATTTTCATCCACCAACACAAATAAGGTAGAATACGATGTCTCCTCCAATAGCTTGCTCAGTGAAGACTGTACGCCATCAAAGTAGATTTGGTAAGTATGTAGGTCAAATTTCTTCATATATTTTGATCAAGACCAGGGGCTGTCATCTAATTCAGTGGTCCATGCTTCTGCAGGTGCAGCGAATAGGGCCTTGGTTTTAGGCCATACCTGTCCAAATAACTCCGAATGACGATACGCATTTAGGGCCTCTTCGGATTCCCAGATAGAGAAAGTAAAGAAAATATGATCCGGATTCTTGCAGCGGAGCAGCTCTACATGAAAACAACCCTCATTTGCTAGTATTTTCATCTTACTTTCCGCAAAAATTGATTGAAAAGCTTCAATTTTGTCAGATTTCAGTTCTATTTTTACAATTCGTTTTATCATGAACCGTTTTAATTATCTGACAAAAATGCACAATTAAAGGCAGTATCGAAACAATAGGCATATTAAATGCTTATATTAAATTACGTTTTAAGCATTTTAAATAAATTATATATTGAGCGAAATCAATTTAACTATAGAAGGAGTTGACCCCGTAGCCCTATACGGTGAAAAAAATAATAAACTCAACCTCCTTAAAAAAGCCTTTCCCGAAACACGTATCACTTCTAGAGGTAACAAACTCAAAATTGTAGGCGATAAGAAAGCCACACAGCAAGCCAAAGAAGCCTTTGAAAAAATGATTCGTATGCTCAAAGAGCACGATGAACTCTCGACTGAAACGGTCAAAGATATGCTAAATGGTAATAATCCATTCAAGGCTAAAATCAGCAAGGGGGATGCTTCTAGTACCATAGTCAATGGCAGAAATGGTAAACCCATCAAAGCCAAAACTGTCAATCAAAAGAAACTATTTGAATCTTCAGAAACGAATGATATCGTCTTCGCTATTGGCCCTGCAGGTACTGGTAAAACTTATACTGCTGTTGCCATAGCCGTGCGTGCACTCAAAAATAAATTAGTTAAGAAAATCATCTTGACTCGTCCTGCAGTAGAAGCGGGCGAAAATCTTGGTTTTTTACCTGGTGATTTAAAAGATAAAGTAGATCCTTATTTAAGACCGCTATATGATGCCCTTGATGATATGTTCCCTGCCGAAAAGCAAGAACACTTTATGGCAACACGTGTGATCGAAGTAGCACCATTAGCCTTCATGCGTGGACGAACGTTGGACAATGCATTTATCATTTTGGATGAAGCTCAAAATGCTTCTTCTATGCAACTCAAAATGTTCCTAACTCGACTCGGACCATCTGCAAAATGCATTATCACGGGTGATATTTCGCAAATAGATTTACCACACAATCAGCGTTCTGGTCTAAAACATAGTATCAATATACTTGAGGATACGGAAGGCATTGGTGTTGTATACCTCACTACAGATGATGTAGTCAGGCACCGTCTCGTAAAGGAGATCATCATCGCCTACAGCAAATCAGATGAAAAACGAAAGGCAGAAAAAGAAGCCAAAGAGGAAGAAAAAAAGAAGCGATGGGAGGCTAGAAATAAAGCCTCTGAAGAAGAGTAAAAAAGACCTCATAGAATGATTCTTTGAGGTCTTTTTTTTTAAATGTAGTATTCCTATCTACTTCACTAAATCAAAATTACAATCGGCGCCTATGTTTAAGTTCAAAGATAGGCTCGATTCGTTGATAAAACTAATGGATCCAGAAATCTCTAGGCCCCCTAAGCTTACTGGTGTAACTACTGCCGTATTATCCGAGGTGAGTGTTACATCCAGCCAAGTATTCGCTGCTATCTCTGCAGCTCGTATCCTTATACCATCACTATTAGCTAAGGCCTCAATCGTCCAGGTTGGCGATAAGTCACCCCCATTTTGATCAGTACAATTAGAACTGGTAGAGGACCAAATACCAATAAATTTAGATCTTGTTTCTATTTCACATCTTTCTCCTTCATACCAATCGTCACACATACAATTTCCTGAGTCTTCAGCGCAAGTGCCATTTGCACCGCAATCTACATCGTCGCAAGGGTCGCTACATGCGAATAGGAACATACTAAAAAACAAGAATAAAGTAATTTTATGCATAACAATTTGTTTTAGTTTAAATAATACTCAAATATAAGGAATTATTGGTTTTCGTAACCGCCTATCATGTTTGAGCATATGGATCCGACGCTATCTAGTCAAGTTGAAAATACAAGTTTCTTCATCAGAAAGACTAAAAGTCAGAGTAACTTCATCAACATAGGTGATATTCCCTAGAATTTCATCTACTGCCAATAGTTCTGCCATGTCATCAGAAGATAGTCCTGCTTCGAGCCATAAATTTGACAATATACCTTCTGCTCGAATTTTGATCCCATCAACATTATCAAGTGGTTCTATAGTCCAAAGAGGCAACAATTCCTCTCCATTTTGATTAGTGCAATCAGAATTACAAGTAGTCCAAGTACCGATGAACTTTGTTCTATTTTCTATTTTACAATTTTCTCCTTCGTACCATGTGTCACAGATACAAGTTTCGGTAAGTTCATCATAAGTTCCGTTTGTCCCACAAATATCTTCCACATTATCATCATCGCAAGCAAATAGAAAAACACTAAAACACAAGAATAAGCTTAATCTATGCAAAATGATTGTTTTATCTAAATATACAGATTTTAAAGATTAGTGTCTATCATACACTGTACATATCGTTAGATTGCGCATTTTATCCTGAAATTGATTTTACCTATCGAATTAGTTTGTTGATTACACCTCCAAGTGCGTATCTTCAACCCAAAATCATACACTTTGGACAAATTTTGGCTTATAGTACAACGCGAATACCTAAGTAGAGTAAAAAAGAAGACTTTTATCCTTACCACTTTGCTTACTCCATTTGCATTTGCCCTATTCTTTGTAGTTGTTTTCTACATCCTTTCTTACGAGGGAGACAAGGTTCTGAACATTGCCGTTCTTGATGAAGCAGGACTTCTTGAGGATCGAAATATGCCTTCTACTAAAGATGGATCTATTCATTTTATAAAGACTTCAGATTCTTTAGATTCACTCAAAGCTCAAACGGAGAGAAATAAATACTCCGCAATTCTAAAGTTGCCCCTGGTGCGAAATATCAAATCCCAGAACTATACTATTACTTATTATGCGGAGACCAACCCTGGACTAGAGGATGTTTCCAAAATTGAGTCTGCCGTCGACAAAGTTGTCAAAGACTATAAGATGGATAAGCTGGAGTTGGATAAGGAACAGCTCAAATACCTAGATACCAAAATCACTTTAGATCCTGATCCGCTTGACGAAACTGCAGAAGATAACTCTAGTTTTTCTGGAGTGGTGGGTGCTATGCTTGGTATGATGATGGGTATGCTGATGTACTTCGTGGTGATCATCTATGGCATGATGGTTATGCGATCAGTCATGGAAGAAAAAACCAATCGCATCGTAGAAGTTATGGTCAGCTCCGTCAAACCATTTCAACTGATGATGGGTAAGATCATTGGTGTAGGAGGCGTAGGTCTCACTCAGTTACTCATCTGGGCGATTTTAATCCCGTTGATGTATATCGGAGCAGCTTTTATATTTGGGATTGATGCTGATGCTATGAGCTCTATGAGTGTAGATGGTGCACAAATGGATGCAGATGATATGGAAGCTAAGGCTATGATGTTTATGGCTGAGCTTAGCAATATGAATTGGTGGAAAATATTACCGCTGTTTGTTTTTTATTTTCTAGGTGGTTATTTACTATATGCTTCTCTTTTTGCTGCCGTTGGTGCTGCCGTTGGTGATGACCTCGGAGAGAGCCAGTCGCTTTCTATGCCGGTCATGATTCCGATTGCTATGGCTATTTATATTATGGTCGCTGTGGTACGAACTCCAGATAGTTCGCTCGCATTATATTCGTCTATATTTCCCTTATTTTCCCCCATCGTAATGCCTGGACTTTTAGCTTTTGATCCGCCTTGGTGGCAAGTTATTTTATCTGTTGTCTTTTTGATTTTGGGTATTCTATTTTTCACCTGGTTGGCTGGTCGTATCTTCCGTATCGGTATCTTGCTATACGGTAAGAAGATTGGTTTTAAGGAAATTGGAAAGTGGATGTTTCGATCAGTATGATTTTTTGAATAAAAAATCATACTGATCGAAGTTAAAAGTTGAGAGTTAAAAATTAAAAGTTATTACTCTGAAGCGTCCTTTTATCTATATAAACTCTCATTTTTAATTTTTAACTAAAACCCGCGTAAGGGATCGCAGCGAGCACGAAGGTCGATAGCGACTGTGTGCATCCATGTCATGGGTGGCTCCAAGAGGAACGAGTGGAGACATATTTGACATTTGGATAAACCAGTCGGTAGTGATCGTAGTAAAGTGGAGAGCCCGACCAAAAAACAGTATTGAGTTTCGAGTATTGAGTTTCGAGCAAGAGCAAGAGCTAGAGCAAGAGCAAGAGCAAGAGCAAGAGCAAGAGCAAGAGCAAGAGCAAGAGCAAGAGCAAGAGATAAATACTAGCAAACTAACACCTTCACTTATATATCAAAATTGATCTCTATCTCAGAGGTCGTCGGGATAGCTTGGCAAGTCAAGATATAACCATCTGCCACTTCACTGTCGTCCAATGCATAGCAGACTTCCATCTCCACCTTGCCCTTCGTCATCTTGGCCATACAGGTAGAACAGGCGCCCGAAGTACAAGAATATGGTGGCTCCATCTTGAGGTCAATCATCGCTTGCAAAATGGTCTTGCCTTTATCAACTTGTACCGTGTGCTCTTCACTGCTGAGGATCACCTTGACCGTTGCACCTGATGAATTCACAGGGACAGTTTTTACGATGTCAGCTGCAGTGACAAAACGTTCGGTATGAATATTTCTCTTATCGATGCCCGCCCCTAGTAGAGATTGCTCAACGGTGTCTATCATCTTACCTGGTCCGCAAATAAAGCACTCCGCATTTTTAGAGTAGATGCTCTCGCACTCCTCTATAAATTTGCTCACTTTCGACTTGTCGATACGACCTGTCTTTCCTGGCCAGTTGATTTTCGCTTTTTTGAACATCCCCGAAAGGCCTCCTTTCTTCTCTTTCGTGGGTTGGCTGAGCATCGGACTATAAGTAAACTGCCCCTTATACTTTTGAGCCATCTCCTCTAAATCAGATTTAAAAATAACGGAGTCTTCATTTCTATTTCCGTAGAGAAGAGCAACACTACTTTGAGGTTCTTCCTCTAGTACTGTCTTGATGATCGACATGATCGGGGTAATACCACTACCCGCAGCAAACATGAAGTAAGTCTTGCGATGCGTCGGATCTAAGGGGGTAAAAAATCGCCCATCTGGTGGCATCACTTCAACCTCGCTGCCTGCCTTAATATTATCGTTGATATGATTCGAAACAAGACCACCAGCGAGTCGCTTTACAGTGACCGTAATATGCTCATCCAAGGGGCTAGAAGACATGGAATAGGCACGTCTTTCTTCTTTGCCATTAAGGCTGAATTTGAGGGTCAAGTATTGTCCCTGCTTATACTTAAATGTGTTTTTAAGCGATTCTGGAATTTCAAAACTAACAGATACCGTATCTGAAGTTTCTTGCTTCACTTTAGATACGGATAGGGTATGAAATGAATTACTCATATTTATTTATAGATGTTATTTGTGTAAATATACGATAGTCAGAGTCAGTAATAAAACGAACAGAGCGAAAGCGCTTATGTTTTATAATTTCTTCTTTTTCTTCTCAACCTTCGAGGACCATACCATAGCCAAAATCCGCTGATGATCATCACTACGAGACCCCAACCCAGGACATTCATGGAGATCAATTTAAACAACTCGCTGATGATAGATCCATCATGCAGGGATTCGATCCAGTCGGACCAACGAGGAGCTACAGAGAGCATCTCACCCGTCGCGCCATCTAACTGTATCTCAAGATTATTCTCCTTAAAGATCACTTTGACGATTCCTTTGCTTGGACGTACATCTAATCTATCTATACTATTTTTCGTATCAGAATTGATTTTTTGTGCCTCTTGTATGGCGATTAATTTTAGTTGATCTAGAGATTTCCACTTTGTCAAATCTGTGCTCTGGCCTATTTGCGTAGGTGGCTGCAGGATGTCAAATTTCTTTTTCAAGGACAAGAGTATTCCTGTCAGGGCACTGATCAATAAAAAGCCAGCCAAACTGATTCCAATCCACCGATGGAATACTCTAAATTTTCTTAATAATTTGACTATTTTTTTTCTTATCAATTTATTTATACCGTTTTACGAGCAGGATGAACCTTACTTCTACATTCCCCAAATCCGATGCGTAGACCATCCTTTTCACTGTAGGCTTTCATAATAACAGTGTCTCCATCTTGGATAAATTTTCGTGTCTCGCCATTCGCTAACTGAACTGGTTTGGTCCCTTTCCATGATAACTCCAACATGGAGCCATACATCTCTTTTTCTGGTCCACTGATGGTCCCCGAGCCATACATATCCCCTACCCTCACGTTGCATCCATTGACGGTGTGGTGTGCCAACTGCTGCGACATCGTCCAGTACATGTATTTAAAGTTTGAGTTGCAAACTGTGGTTGCCTCTTGTCCATCTGGCTGAATAGCAACCTCTAATTGAATATCATAATTCTTGATATCCTTTTGCTTGAGGTAAGGTAGCACTTCAGGTGTTTGCTTGTATCCATCTACCTTGAAAGGTTGTAGTGCATCTAGCGTCACTACCCATGCCGATATAGTGCTTTGGAAATTTTTCGCTAAGAAGGGTCCTAATGGAATATACTCCCACTTTTGGATATCGCGAGCGGACCAGTCATTGAGTATGACCATCCCAAAGATAAAGTCTTCTGCCTGATCTACAGGAACAGAGTTTCCCAACTGCGTCTCTTGACCGACGACAAACCCCATCTCCAATTCGAAATCTAAAAGCTTACTTGGACCAAAAACTGGTGGGCCATCAGTTGGCTTTTGCTGACCGTTAGGTCTGATCGTCGGTGTACCTGAAACCATGATCGAAGAAGAACGACCGTGGTAGCCTACTGGCAGGTGTTTCCAGTTTGGTAATAGAGCATTTTCTGGATCGCGGAACATCGTTCCTACATTAGTAGCGTGATCGATGCTGCTGTAAAAATCCGTGTAGTCTCCTATATGGATAGGCATCATCATCTCTGCCTGATCAATAGGAACCAAAAAATAGTCTTTGAGCTCACTTGCATCCCAGTCGTCAAATTCCATATCTAAAATCGCTGATAGTCTGTCTCTTACCTTGGCTGTTTTTGCCTTACCCGATCTGATAAAATCATTGAGCGTACTTTTTTCAAATACAAGCAAGTCGATACCAAGATCATCAAAAAAGCCATGCTCAGCGAGAATGCTCATATTGACCACGTAGTCTCCTATTCTTGAAACTACTTGAGGGTTTTCATTTTTTATCTTGGCTATACCAAAAGGCAAATTTTGTATTGGAAATTCACTGTTATCAGCTACTTCTACCCAAGAACTAATGCTTGGATCGTTGGCACGAATCATATTCTAAAATGTTTAACGTAAAAATAAGCTTTCTTGATTAGGAAGCCATATTATTGAACTACTATTCTACTTATCTGTACATAAGTCTGATAGTTCGCAGAAACAATATAGATGCCTGATGGCCAGTTCGAAACGGGAATAGAATAACTGCCGTCCCTAAATTGGACGGAGTTTTCATACATAATCTTACCATCTATGGTTTGAATCAGTAGATTAAACTCTCTCGCTTCATTATTCAAATCCTGAATCTGGATAAAGTCTTTGGTTGGGTTTGGAAAAATATTTAAACCTTTTGTGAAAGAACTTTGGATACTATTTGTCTGCTCAATAGAAAAACTTTTAGTCTCACTAATCTCGAATCCGCAACGATTCTTCGCTGTGATGACCCAATAATAAATTTGACCTTCAGCAAAAATTTTTGGCAACTCATAATTTGTTTGACTTACTGTATCTGCAAATACTACACTGTCAAAGTTTTTATCTAAACCAATTGTGATGATATATTCTTTAGCGAATGTAGATATTGACCAATCCAGTTCAAAATTTTGATTCTCCACGATAGTTTGGTCTATTGGTGATATCAATTCAAATGCGACTGGATCATCTATGATGATAACGTCCAACTTAAAAATAGCTCGATTTCCAAAAATATCTCGTACGCTGATAAGGATAGGGTAATTCCCTGGAGACGAATTACCAGATGGATTAATCGTCACATTAACACCGCCCTCCATCGGAGTAATTTCGGTAATACTTGGTTTATTACTTTCAAAAATTAGGTTCGTATCTGTATCAAATCCTGCACCTAAGAATAGTGGTAAATTGTACGTTTCGTTGGTACACATATTTAGTGTAGCGAACTCGCCAGTCAAACTAAAATCATTTGAAGAATTAATACAAATCTCAATCGACCATGATTGCAACATTCCGCCATCAAATTTATTTCTATCCTCTATTTTCAGGTTCCATTCTCCTAATGCAGATTCTCCTTTAAAAGTAGATAGTGCTTGAATGGGTTTGTAAATAATCTGGTTTGTCAATGGACAGATAATCTTTGCTGCCCCATCATCTGAAAAACCGAGATTGAAATCTTTGGTGAATGAACATTTATCTCCAACAAGCTGCACCTCCGTTCCTTCAGGGCTAATCAATGAGAAGCGTAGATCACTGACAAAAGAATGCTCTCCGCGTATATTGTTTACCTTTACGGTCATCACTGTCCCTTCGATATCATTGGAAATAGGAGCGTAAATAATGTTGGGAGTATCTTGTAGTATCTCTTGTGCTTCTAGGGATTGATCTTCAATACAAAACAGATTAATCGTCAAAAATTGGTACACGATAGACCATTCCGATTCTCCACAAAGATTTACACTTTTTACACGGTAGAAATAAGCTTGATTTGGTGTGAATATTTCTGAGGCATCATAAGCACTTCCTGAGAGCACTTGATCCACCAGCAAATCGGTAAAGTTTTCATCTCTAGCTATTTGAAGTTTATAAATATTTGTTGTGGGGTCTTCATCCCACTTCAGTAATGTTTCGCTAATATCTATGGTACTGCGTTGTTCAGGATACACTAATGTAGGAGGCTCAGAAACAGCAGATAAAATATTGAAGTGGAGTGGTATTCTTGTTGTCTGAATTTGACCTTTTGCTACGATATCAAAGTTATATGATCCAGCAGCAAGCTCATTTAGATTGCTGACTATAAGATTCGTAGTTTGGCCAGAATTGACAGTAGTCTGCTCGAAGAGGGCAAAAGCACCCATTGGCAAAGCTTCGAAGGTGAGCTCAATCGGGCCTTGAAAAGAATCTCCTACACTAACCGCTACCTCGAAAAATCCGTCCGTACTACACTTCGTAAAATTATTATCACTAAGTTCAATATTGAAAACACAGTTTCTTCCTGACAAACTGAGAGTGCCCAAATTACCTGGATCCAACCAATCTATAAGCCTATTCTCTGGCACCCCCCCTCCTGTCCATGAAGAAAATAGTCGACCAAAAGCATCATATTCATCGTTTCCACAACTGGCTAATCCCCCATGAAGCTGGCCTACTACCAATCCTTGTCTATTAAATAAGGGTGCTCCTGAGGATCCATCTTCAGTAGAACCCAAGTCCCAAGCATCTACTATAAGATGCTTTCCGTCTGCTACTGGAGTAGTCTCTTGCCCCCATTCGCCTAGATATAGGCTACTGTACTTAAAACTGATTCGCTTTTCTTCTAGATTAGGATGGTGGATCACTACGCCTCTACTCGGCAAATTGCTACTAATATCCCAGCCACAAAAGTAAGGGTTGACTTCTTCTGGAATAGCATCATCCATTTCTACCAATGTGAAATCACTTGGGCCCCAAGTTGATCTCAAGATGGCTCCTGTATTAAATTGAGATAAATCACCATCACCAGTTTCAGCGCTACTATAGCTTCCAGGTTCTCGACAGTTACTATTTTCATAATTCCAATAAGTTACCATGGATGCAGCATTACTCGCATTAAGGTTACAATGATTGGCGGTCATAAAATATGGTCTACAATCTTGGTTAGTATTATTAATCAGAAAGCCTGAGCAAATTGACACTCCTTGCAAAGTATATAAACCAACCGATCTGATTTGATCTCGAAAATCCTCCACTCCAGAATAGCCCGTGCTTTCTCCACATTTGACATCAATATGGCAGGCACCAGAGATTGATTTCTGCACATCCATAAAATCATGGTTGATATAATTTAGTACCAATTTCAAATGCTTGATATCTGCAC
>Ga0114957_1005558_pt1 | contig 10412 bp, 10 predicted proteins | sample BantaG_FD_87175 | JGI IMG/M metagenome (GOLD analysis project Ga0114957, IMG submission 87175) | Marine algal microbial communities from Bantry Bay, Ireland - BantryBay_4 metaG | ecosystem: Host-associated > Algae > Red algae > Unclassified | place: Bantry Bay, Ireland | collected 2014-11-21 | reverse complement strand
TTAAAAGAAGAAGTCGTAATGAAAGAAATAATGCAAAGTGAACAAGGAGTGCCAGCATGTAACAATATATATCAGATCATATCTCTTCGTTCCTCAGAGAGACGATCGATATAATTATCCGTTACTCATCATGCAAGGGTAAAGTTGCTCCGTAAAGAAAATAATTGTATCTTTATTATACAATATTGACATCTTGTATATTCTTGAAACAAAGACAAATAAGCTTATAAAAAGCCAAATTCTTAATCCAGCAAAGGATTTAGTGCCAAGGAAAAAGGAAAGTTGGTCATTCAATTGGCTAGATGTCCATAAGAAAGATGCGCAATCCATATTTGCTCTGAAAGAAGAGAATAAAGAAACTGTCCATGGCATGTTATATCTTATAAGTGATGGAGGTATGCTTGTTATGGAACTTATTGAATTGGCACCATTTAATATTGGTTCAAACAAGATGTATGATAATGTCGCAGGTTGTCTCATCGCTTATGCTTGTAGAAAGTCTTTAAAACTTGAAACGGCCTACAAAGGTTACTTAACTTTTGTCTCAAAAACTGAACTAATAAACTTATATAAGGAGAAATATTTTGCTACACAAACAATTGGAAACAGAATGTATATAGATCCATTATCAGGTGAAAAGCTTATAAATAATTATTTAGAAAATCATGAGTGATCAAAAGAGACTAATAACGGAACTAGAGAATGGTCTTCTAACAGAACCTATGGACTTTGGAACAGAGGAATACGAAAACTTCAAATTATTAATAAGAGGTAAAGTTTCTGAAACTCCTAAGAAGCAACGAATACACATATCGTTGCTTGGTCTTAAGTTTCATATGCAAGACTATTTAAAATCAAATATTAATAATAAAAAAGTTGGCAGCTTTATTAAACAGTTTATTGAGTTAGTTGAAATTAAACAAATAGATTTTGCAAATTATCTAGAACTCAGACCGTCCAATTTGAGCAAATTATTAAGTGGAGAGCGAAGACTAAATATTGAACTTGCACTTATTCTTGAAAAGTTGTCAAATATTGATGCAGACTTATGGTTAAGAGTCCAAAACCATAACGAATTACTTACAGCTCAAAAGACTCTCAGAAAAAAAGTGAACAAATACAAACTAGCTGAATTGATCAAATAAGCACGATGAGTTACACGCGATATGATGTCAGATTGGCTATCGCCAAATCCGCCACATATCACCGATCCGTTACCTGCAAGCAAATGAAAACAATCATATTATCAATAAATAAATGTAACTTTGGTTTAGTTATTACTAAACTTTATGCCTAAATTTGCGTTAACATTGAGTCAATTTGCGAGGGGAAGTGTAAAGGTATACAACCTCCTAATAGATAATATTGACCAATTTGAAGCATTTGAGGATGATTTAGAAGACAAATATTATTCTCAATTCATATCCTTCGCTGCCACTATCTCCCAGATAAGCGAGAACAAAAAGCCTCCTCCTAGAGGTAAAAGAAGGAAATTAGAAGGAATTGATGGTGCGGCTGAAATGAGATCAAACGACTTAAGGTTGTATTACCTAACATTGAAGAATCATGGTTATACTATCTGCTTTTGCGGCTACAAAAAGAATCAAAAGAAAGATATCCGCAAACTAAATAATTTAAAACGTAAGTTAGAAAATCAAATCTTGGAACATGGGAAACTCGAAATCAAAAAGATTAACAAGGGAAAATCTTCTTAGATCTTCAGAATTTTGGATTGAAAACATAAGAACAGAACTATATAATATGGTTCAAGAGTACATGGATGAAAACGACCTTTCAAGAAAAGATCTTGCTGATGAATTAGGTGTGTCAAAAGGATATATTTCACAAATATTAAACGGCAATAGCGATCATAGAATATCTAAACTAGCTTCACTTGCCACATCACTTGGAAAAGCACCATATGTATTTTTAAAAGACTTAGAAACAGTAATTGAAGAAGACAAATCAGATATTAACATTTATATAGATTTCGAAGAATTAGAATATAAAGCTGAAAGATGTGATTATTTAGATAGAGTATCTAGTGAAAAAACTGAATGGAACTTTAATTCTCTTCGTAATTCGAATTTACCATTCGATTATTTGGATATAAAAGCAACATGGCCATCTTACTGGGCTGTTGAAGAAGAACAATGGTCATCTTCAGTTATCATAAAACCCGAGATTAATGACGAGTCAATAAATCCTTTTGAAGAAAACTCATTAGCTGATGCAGCATAAAGTACCAAAAATATCAGAGGTTAATCTAGAATTAATTGACCCGAATTTTTATTTTGACACTGAACCATCGAATGAAAACATAATGGTGAGTCTTTCAACTAAATGTGCATTCAAGGACAATGTAATTGTTTTCTTTATTCATGTGAGATACATTTTAAATGACAATAAAACAAAGGAGGGAAGTGTTTTCCATACTGATTATTTATCATTAATAGAATGCGAAAAAGTAAAATGGAAGAATAAAAATGAGATTGAAATTGATAAGACTTTTCTTTCACATTTATTTGGAATGAGTTTTCTAATGGTAAGAGGAGCAATTTCAAATAGATTGGCCTCAAATGTTCTCTCAAGTATAGAAATACCAACTATTAATCCAAAATTGATACTAGAAGAAAGTCTAGATTCGATAGAAAACAAATTTAAACTAACAAAAGAATTGGAAGGACATACATCAAAGAAGCCAGCAGGTAACATTAGGTGAGCACGTCCATACAGCTAACCGCAAAAAGCCAACGCACAGTACGGCGGCTACCATGATACGTTACCTGTAACAAAAATGAAAAATGAATAACAGAATAAAGGAGAGATTTTTCAAGGAAGCATTTAGTAAATTGTTTAGTGATGATTCTGTAATACAGCCTTCTTCATCTGGGTATCATTCTTCTGGATCTGAATATAGTTTTAATATCCCGCCAAGCGAGTACTTTAATTTGTCAAAAGAATTTGAAATTAAAGATGAAGAAATAAGCCACTTTACAAGTTTGAGAGGCCTATTTGCTATTCTTAATTCAGAATCAATAAGACTTTATAATTTAGATAATGTAAATGACCCAACGGAATACTCCTATGCTCTTGATGACGAATACAAGTCAAACTTGGAAAGAAAGAAATCTAAAATTTATATTTTATCGACATGTATGTTTGAAGAGATGTCAGACGGTGAAAAATTTTCGATGTGGAATAATTATGGAGAATCTGGATTTGGAGCAAGATTAATTTTGGATTATTGTCAAGGTGAAAAATTTGAAATGAATTCTTCGTTTCTAAAGAAAGTTAAATATTCAAAACTTGATCTTACAAAATTTATTGAAGCAAAAATAAAAATAGAAACTGAAGAAAATATTCCAGCTATAGAATTTCTGGATACCATAAAAACACCTTGCATTTTGCATAAGAATAGGCAATATGAACTTGAAAAGGAAGCAAGGTTAGTTTATTTAAACGATTATGATGATGACAATCAACATATCTGTTTCGACCCAAAATCACCCTACTTTATGGAATATAGTTATACATCTAAAAAGCTATGCAAATTTTATAACTTAAAATTGAATGACGCCAATAGCTTTGCTAAACTTAGAATAAAGAAGATTGTACTTGGACCTAAACATTCAGAAGACAGTGTTATTCTCGACAAATTGAGGTGGATGTGCTTCTCAAAACAAAATAGAATTGGAAATACTGGAATTGTAATTTCAAAATTAGATCATGCTACATACTAAAAATGCTACAGGTAACAAGGCATGATCAGAGAATCACTCCTTTGTCGTGACTCTCGATATGCCCGATCCGTTACATGCAAGCTGTGGAAAAAAAACCATAAATGAATAAACAAGAAGAAATTGCCAAACCACAAAAAAAGCAAAGAGTCTATCAGACACATTGCTTTTTCTGCCACCCGCTTTCTTTACCCACCCACCACCCAAGTGGTAAATGAACTTAACTTAAATCGTTTGTCTTCAAAAGAAGTATCTTTAACAATATGGCTATAAAAGGATCAGAACTTAAATTTATTGACCTATTTGCAGGTCTTGGAGGTTTCCACGTAGCTCTTCAAAAACTTGGTCACAAATGTGTATTTGCAAGCGAAAAAAAGGAAAATCTTGCAAATTTATATTCAAAAAATTTTGATTTAAACCCTAATCGAGATATTACAACAGTTACTCCAAGTCAAATTCCTAAACATGATATTCTCTGTGCTGGATTCCCTTGTCAACCTTTTTCGAAGGCAGGAGATCAAAAAGGATTAAATGACGAATCAAATGGAAATTTATTTTACCATCTTTATGAAATACTAAAATACCATAAGCCTAAGTATTTCATTCTAGAGAATGTAGCAAATCTTGCAAAACATGATTCAGGAAACACATGGAATGTAATCTATGATCATCTTGCTAATAAGTTAGATTATTCAGTGGACAAAATGATATTGTCACCACATCAATTTAAAATACCACAACACCGAGAAAGATGTTTTATTGTAGGGTCGCTTAATGGGTTAGAGCACTTTTCATGGCCACAACAGAACAAGAACATCTCAAATATTTTTAACTATCTGGACAAGAATCCTGTTGAGGTCACAAAACTTGAAGAAGACAAAATTTATGTTCTTGATCTTTGGCAAGAATTTCTTGATAGATTACCCAAAGATGCAAAAATTCCAAGTTGGCCAATTTGGAGTATGGAATTTGGTGCGACGTACCCATTTGAAAATGAAAGTCCATTTGCATCTTCCTCACGAAAACTAGGAACAACCCTTGGAAGTTATGGACAACGATTAAATGGAATGTCTAGAATTGATAAGTTTGAAAAACTGCCAAGTTATGCAAGAACTGAACAATTAGAGTTTCCAACGTGGAAAAAACATTACATTAGAAGTAACAGAGCATTTTACTTACAACATAAGAAACATATTAATCCAGTTGTTAAAAAGTTACAAAAACTGAATGTTTCAAGTTGGCAAAAATTTGAATGGAATGTGCAAGGAGGTGAAAGAAAAGTCCGAAATTATCTAATTCAATTTAGAGGATCAGGTGTAAGACTTAAAAGGACAAATTTCTTTCCATCTCTAGTTACAGTGAGTACTCAAATACCAATCTTAGGATGGGAGGAGAGATATATCACTCCAAAAGAAGGTGCTAGAATTCAATCTCTAAATGGAATTAAATTACCATTAAATACGGGCACTTGTTTTTCCGCTTTAGGAAATGCTGTTAACGCCAAAATTGTAAAATTGATAGCCGAAAAACTCATCGAAAATACAATAAAAAGCAAAGATCATTTAGGCCAAAACAGAAAAGATTTATCTGTGCATAAACGAAGAAAAGTATTACAGCATGAGTAAAAACAAAGTCAATATAAGGCCCAATGTTTCAATGCTGTCGGTATTGCGTTTTCTAGAATACGAAACATGGTTCGCTTTAGCAGAATATGTCGACAATGCAATTGATAGTTATAATAGAAACAAAGAAAAGCTGATCAAACTTCATGGTAAAGACTTCAAGCTTAAAGTAGATATAGAGATAAATGATCCAGAAAGTAAAATTACAATTAGAGACAACGCTGCTGGCATAGAGGAAGAAAATTATGCTCGTGCTTTTAGGGCAGCTGAAATTCCAGAAGATACATCTGGATTATCCGAGTTTGGAATGGGTATGAAATCTGCGTCTTGTTGGTTTTCAGACTATTGGGTCGTGAGGACTACTGCAATTGGTGAAGATTTTGATAAGACAGTGAAATTTGATATGAATCAAATATTTGAAGACAAATTAGAGGAACTTGAATATACAACAAAACCCAAAAATAAATTAGACCATTACACAGTAATTGAATTAAGTAATGTCACGAAAATGCCAAGACGAAAGGGGTTGGGTAAAGTAAAGTCTCATCTCGCTAGTATATATCGCCAATTCATTAGAGATGGCCTTTTGATATTAAAAGTTGATAGCACAGTACTTGAATATGTTGAGCCTAATATTCTTAGAGAAAGATATCATAAGAAACCTTATAAGCCACAGGGAGATGCCATGTTATGGAAAAAGGATATTGATTTCGATATAGATGACAATTTAAGCGTTAAGGGATTTGTCGCAATAAGAGAAAAGGCTTCAACAAATTCAGCTGGATTTGCTTTGTTTAGAAGGGGAAGGGTTATTGAAGGCAGCTTTGACAATGGATTCAGACCTGATTTTATTTTTGGAGCACCAAATAGCTATAGATATCAGAGAGTATTTGGGGAGCTTCATCTTATTGGTTTTGATGTATCGTTTACAAAAAAAGGTATTCAATGGGATGAAAACTTAGATGTCTTTTTGCAATTATTAAAAGATGATATCAATAATGAAGAATTCCCACTTCTAAAGCAAGCAGAAAATTATAGAGTTCGTGCAAGCGAACAAGATTATCAGTACTCTGGAAAAAAAGCATTAAAGAATACAGTTAGTGATTTAGAAGAAAGGGCTCCGAAAGCAGTGGAAGAAACCTTTGAAGACGCAAAAGCTAATAAATCTGAAGAAGACTTGCCATTGACACCAACTGATAAATCCATATTTAAAGAATTCCAATTATCATTCAATAAGTTAGATTGGAATGTTACAGTAGAGTTGTCATTTGATCCGTCGCTTGAAAGTTTAATTGATGTTGGCCCTCACTTAGTCAAAAATGATAATCCCAATGCGAATATAAAATACGTCGGAATAAGATTGTCACTTACACATCCATTTATGGTTCAGTATGTAGGAACGGATAATCATAAAATTGAACCTGTTCTTAGATATACTGCAGCTTTAGGACTAGCAGAAATAATTGCCAAAGAAAGTGGTTCAAGAACTCAAGGCGAAATACGAAGAAACTTTAATCAACTTATCACAAAAATTTCGATCAACTAAAAATGTCAGAATTAATAGAAATAACAGGTAGCAGTAATGACAATAATGCAAAATGGAAACCATTTGTAGGAAGCGAAACAACAGAGCTAATTAAGTTCAAAGGATTTACAAACGCAGATGGCAGAGTTAATGAAATTGGTGACAGAATTATTGATGAAACATATCGAATACTTGAAATGTGTGGCAACCCAGCAGATTCAGCTCATAATGAAACAGGACTCGTAATAGGCTATGTTCAGAGTGGAAAAACAATGTCGTTTACAACACTTTCAGCAATGGCTAGTGATAACGACTATCAATTAATTATAATTATCGCTGGTATTTCCACAATTCTATCTCAACAATCATTTGATAGAATGTCCACTGACCTGCGAATTCATTCAAGATATGATCGTAAGTGGTCAATTATACAAAATCCAGAAACAGCTGCTAATAGAGACGCTATTGAAGCTAAACTTAGACAATGGAGCGATCCAACTTATCCTCGTGAAAGTTGTAGTACAATGCTCATTACAGTGATGAAGCAAACACATCGGCTTGAGACTTTAACTAGGTTGCTCGGAAGTTTAGTTCTAAACGGTGTGCCAACTCTTATAATTGATGATGAAAGTGATCAAGCTAGCTTAAATACAAGAGCACGTGGAAATTCAAGAGATGGAATAAGAGTTAATGAAGGTGAAGCATCAACAATATATAGAAGAATAAATAATCTAAGAGCAGTATTTAATCACCATACATTTTTGCAATATACTGCAACACCGCAAGCCAATCTATTTATCAACATCATGGATCGGCTTTCACCAAATTTTATAAAACTGTTGACCCCAGGCGAAGGCTATACAGGAGGTAATTCATTTTTTGTTGATAATCCAAATTTAGTACGAATAATTCCTGCTGCTGATATACCTACTAACAATATTCCACTTCAAGAACCACCTGATAGTTTACGGTATTCAATTATGATATTCATTCTTGGTGTTGTTGCTGGTGATATAAGAAGAGATCAGCGAAATAGATCAATGATGATTCATCCTTCAAGATTGACTGATTCACAACGAACTTACTATGGTTGGGTTCAAAATATTAGCGAAGGCTGGAAGCGACTTTTGCAAAGTAACGATGAAGATGAAAAAGAACTGTTACTTGCAGAATTTAAAGCAGCATACGATGATCTTACATTTACAGTAAGTGATTTACCATCTTTTGAAGAATTAACTGGAAATCGACTTATTCATGCTCTTCGAGACACAATAATTATTGAAGTTAATGCCAGAAGAGGATCAACACCTCAAGTTAGTTGGAGTGATTTCTATTCACATATTTTAATAGGAGGACAAGCAATGTCCAGAGGCTTTACTGTAGAGGGGTTAACTGTAACGTACATGCCGAGAAATTTAGCGACAGGTCAAGTTGATACAACTTTGCAAAGAGCTCGTTTCTTTGGTTATAAAGGATCTTATCTAGGTTATTGTAGAGTTTGGATTGACCAAGCAAATGTAGACGCTTTTACTGCAATAGTTGAACATGAAGAAGATGTAAGAGTTAGATTAGAGGAATTCAATGTTAACAATAAACATCTAAATGAATGGGATCGAGAATTAGTTCTTGCTCAGATGCTCAGACTTAATAGGCCTAATGTTTTATATGATAACTTAGATAGAGATTATTTTGGTTCACAGTGGTTTACTATTCGTGCACCACATGATACAGATAGATTAATAAACGAAAATTCTCAGATCATTAATCGATTTAAAATTGACCATTATGATCATTTCCACTTAAATCAAGGTCATACTAATAGAACTGATTTGCAACAACATCTCGTGGCGGAAGTATCCCTTAGTTCAACTTTAAACGAATTACTAAACAAGTTGAGATTTACAAAGGAAACTGACAGCCAAACATTCTCAAGCTTACGAGGTATACTCAATGGTTATGTTGTAGAAAACCCAGATGAGACTTGCTTGATATACTGCATAAGTTCTTCAAAAGACAATGAGGAAATTAGTCAATCAATAAGACAAAGAAGGTTAAATCGTAATGACGAGATACAACAGCTTTTTCAAGGTAAGCAACCAACAAAGGCTAATGCTACATATCAAATTGGTGAAGTTTATCCAGGGGATAGAGAAATTCGAGAAACTCAAAAAATTACAATCCAACTACACAGATTACAATTACTTGATCAAGATGGTGAAGAACTAATTAATGAAGACGACAAAGTTATTTATAATGATGTCCCAAGTATTGCCATTTGGGTTCCAGAGCAAATTGGTCGAGATATTATAAGGCAACCAAATAACCAATGAATTTATTAAGCGATTTTAGTGGACTTAAGGCTCCAACAGGAGTCTCTGACAATGTGTTTAACGCAAAGACAATACAAGATTATAGTTTTGCTAAAATCGGAATAAATATATTTTCATTTCCAGTTATTTTAATTAGGTCAAAGAATGATGGCACCTTTCTAAATTGCAAAAATATTCGTCTGAAATATCTTGAGTTGGCCCACAATGTTGAATGCAAAATAACTGAGATGTCAAAAAATAAATTGGACTTCTATTCTGTAGTAGTATTTAGAAGTGAAAACCAAAATTTACTAAGTTATTTTCTGGGAGTTTCAGAGATACTAATAAGATCTCTATCGAAAGAACCTACGCAAAAAGAAATACTAAATCACTTTGAAAATTTTATTGAAGTGTTTCACTCCATCTCCGATTCTCCCCAAAAATCATTACAAGGGCTTTGGGCTGAGCTGTTTTTAATTGCAATTTCAAAATCACCTGAAAATCTAATTAATTATTGGCATACAAATCCACAGGAGAAGTTTGACTTTAACGCCGCTACTGAGAAGTTGGAAGTCAAAAGTTCATCTAACTTAGAGAGGATACATACATTCTCTTCCGAACAGCTCAATCCCCAAAACAATAGTCAAATAATTATAGCCTCGATATTCACAAAGCAAAATCCTAAAGGAAAAAACATAGAAGAATTAATTGAAGGAATAAAAAAGAAACTTAATTCATCAGAAACCGAGGAGAGACTTTATAATATAATATCTAAGACCTTAGGTAATAGTATTGAGCAGTCACTAAAAGTTAAGTACGATTATGAAATAGCCATTAATTCGCTAAGATATTATGATGTTTCTAACATATCAAAAATTGAAAAAATTAATATACCGTACAACGTGACAGAGGTTCGTTATAAATCAAATTTGTCAGAATCAGACTTTATAGAGCATACCAGATTAAAAGAGTATGGCCAATTTTATGAATCGATTTAAAATTAACTTTCAGTGCATAAAGAAAAAGTATCAGCACTGTTGCAGCACACTGCCGTCCTCGTAACTGCGGGCGACAGAGAGCTACAAGCCAACCCTTAAAAGAAGAAGTCGTAATGAAAGAAATAATGCAAAGTGAACAAGGAGTGCCAGCATGTAACAATATATATCAGATCATATCTCTTCGTTCCTCAGAGAGACGATCGATATAATTATCCGTT
>Ga0114957_1005557_pt1 | contig 10413 bp, 1 predicted proteins | sample BantaG_FD_87175 | JGI IMG/M metagenome (GOLD analysis project Ga0114957, IMG submission 87175) | Marine algal microbial communities from Bantry Bay, Ireland - BantryBay_4 metaG | ecosystem: Host-associated > Algae > Red algae > Unclassified | place: Bantry Bay, Ireland | collected 2014-11-21 | reverse complement strand
CGCCTATTCCAGTTGCAGTTGTTGGAGTTGAGCCACTTCCAAATCTCCAATCATAAGAAGCTCCTACTCCTGCATCAACTGCTGAAAATGAAAAATTCTCATTAACACATGCATCGGTTAATGAACTATTTATGCTTGCAACTGGTGCACAATCAGGATCATCACAATCTACCAATCCATCATCATCATTATCTATTCCATCTCCACAATCCTCTTCAGGACAAACTTTTAAAGTCAAAGCATTTGACAAATCATAACAATCCGCAGTCACCGTATTTAAGTCATTTCCAATAGCCAAATTTGAAATACTTCCATTGTCCTCATAATTGATAGCAACTATCATATATTTCCCTGGAGTAGTAATCGCAAATTCAGGAATCAACGCAGTATCTACAATAACTCCATTGCTATCTGCTAAAATATAAACTGTAATATAAGTTGGATCATAATTTACTCCAGAAGTATCAATCGTGACCGTATCTGTAACTTTAAATTCACAGGAATCAGGGAAACCACAGCCATATGTATTTAATGATAAAAGTAAAGACGCATCACAGAAACAGTAATCTGAATCATCTGCTACACCATCATTATCACAATCCGTACATCCTTCATATGCTGCACAATCCGAATCATCACAATCAACATCTCCATCCCCATCATCATCTAATCCATTTCCACATATTTCACATAAAACATTATAAGCGGCTGAAGTATCAGACGGAGCAAATGTTCCACCTGTTCCTACTACTTTATAATCTCCATTTCCATAAGCTGCTGTATTTATGGTTGCACCAGTTTCTCCATAAACTTCTACTCCATTCAAAAACCATCGATAAGTAGTACAGTTTCCTGTAACTTCGATATTTAAACCCTCTAAACAATTTCCGGGATCGCTAGCATCTAGTGATAAGGTAGGTGTAACATCACATTGAGCAGAACTCATTTGAGCAAACGACAAAAAGCCTAAACAAAGAGTCAATGCGACTTTGTTAGACTTTGGAAGAATTTGTGAATACTTAGAAAACAAACTTCTTACAACCTTAAGAATAAAAGTAAAACTTAAACTCATTAATGCTCGTTTGCTCTAGTGTTGATCGAAAAATGGGAATAAAACCAACACAAGAGTATGGGAATAAAATATTTTTTATATGTTTAGTCTTTTTACAGGAATCTCTTGCTGGTAAGTATTTGATTGTAGAATTGTATTGTTTTTGATAGATTCGGTAAAATTTTACCTATGATAAAATCTTACTATACTTAATAGACAAGAACTATACCAACAGAAGGGTATTTTTCATATATCATAAAACAATAATTCGTTTTTCCTTGAGATCGGAAAAAATAATTGGCGAGTACAAGACGAAGTATAAAGGTGACTTCTTGTAACAATTGGGTTATGACCACAAAACTGGTGTTTAGTCAAATCAAAATGTGAAGGCTATTTTTGGAGAAAAAGACCCTGACTCTTCATTGAAGAACCTTTTCCTTAGCTTTGGCTTTGCAATAAAGGTAATCTCTTTTCTTTTTATTAATCTTTTCTAATTTGGAGTAAGGTAGGTGCTTTTGATTCGCAACAACTGCATTCAGGATCAAGGTAATCTGTTAATCCGTCACCATCATCATCTTGCCCATTGTTACAAATTTCTTCTATAAAAACTCTGGTCACACCACTAAATTCTGAGGTATTCCAGATTGCTCCAGGTTGTGTGGCGATTGCCGTAATATTATTATTTTCTGTAATATTTCTTCCACTAATATTTATTTCAAATTGAAAACGATTAGTAGTTTTAGTAGTGGTATTTCCTGTTCCGTCATCAACATAAGAACCTGTGGTAGCATCCAAATCATCAACAGATCCTTCAATAAGAGCACCAAGAATCGTTCTTCCCTCTCCGAAGGAAGTGGTGTATCCAGAAGGAAGTGGATTCGGATTAATTCCCCCATCTGAAATATAAAAATCAAGGATAGCTCCAGGTCTAGCAAAACCAATTATGGTAAGAATACTACCTGATATTTCTGATGATTCAATAATAGGCATATTGTAATAATCATTAGGGCCATTGTCTCCATCGCCATTATCATTCACTCTCACCCCTTTGCTTCCTATATCAATTGCTAATTCCCCATTATTACCAAAACGATTATTTCTCAAACAGTTATTGTCCCTGACTCCTGTCGTAACATGGAGTCCAGTACCAGTATTGTTACGGATAATATTACCAATTTCATTGGCATTCGTATTTGTAAACGTTTGACTGCAACCTACTCCGATATTTTCAGTTCCAGTTCCTGCTACTCTGATTCCCTCTCCATTATTACCTAGTGCCGTTAAACCATCTGCGCCGACACCTACATAGTTTCCTGCTACTATTGAATTATCATGGTCTACTATAATAATTCCGTCACCGTTATTTCCACTTACAATATTTCTTTCAGTTGCATCATTAATTCCATCTCCATTTGTACCAATTTTAGTAAAGTCATTAAATCTATCAGACCGAATACCAAAATCCATATTGCCAAGAGCAATGTTACCCGTTACATCAGTACCAACATAATTTCCTGCAATCACATTGTTGGTACTCGCTCCAGTATATCTAATCCAGATACCACCAGCAAGACCAGGAGTGATGCCATTACCTGATATGATATTTCTTTCGTGAACATCACTATCTCCATCTGCATCCGTTCCGACTAAATTATTCGTACAGGGTTCTATCATCTCAACACCAATCCCACAAGGAATTGAGGCGGTACCACTAATATTTGTACCGATATAATTTCCCGAAATTTTAGTATCGCTACTATTTTGCAATCGTAAACCACTAGTGTGCCCTGAAGCAATTACATTTCTCAAAATATTAGGGTCGGATTGGGTCAAATCATCATCATATCCAATGATATTCGCTCCACTTGCATTGTGAATATTGATGGCTCTATTGCTAATTATATTTTCGGAATTTCCATCTTGAGTCAATCCAATCCAATTTCCCGACATTAATAATCCTGAAGAAGCATGATGATATATTCCTATATTTGTACTTCCAATGATATTACCTTCATTAGCATCATTGACCCCATCACCATCTGTACCAATGATCGCACCCGCAGATTGATTAATATGAATACCGTAGGTCAGTTGACTAGATGGTAATGAACCATCACCTAACATTCCTATATAATTTCCCCAAAAATGGACATTGGAACTTCCTGAATCATAGGAGTAAATAGCCCTTCGAAATTCGAAAATTGAATAACCAGAAATAATAATATTATCTGTAGCTAATCGAAAACAGTCAAACCCTGTTGTATTACCTTCAATCTGAATACGGATATCTCGATTTGAATTATCGGACTGAACTGAACCTTGTTGAGTATACCCAGACAGGTGAACAAATGGATCTGTTACTACTGGAAAACTCGTATTAGGAGTAATGGTATGAAATCCACCTCCTGGGATCATAAATATTGAAGTTTCCCATTCTGAATCTTTTGGAAAAGAAACACCATTTGTAGGGGTATCTTCTTGGTCAAGATTTGTGTTAACTAATTCATTACTATTTAAAATAAATTGGTGGAGAGAACCTTGACCATTATTATTGGTATTGACGATGACATCAAAATTATATCCAAAATCAATATTGGAAATATTTGCACCTGCTATCGTAATTTGAGTTACTGATTGTGCGGCAGTAGTTACAGTTGTTAAAGTAGATAAATTTGCATTAATAGTGTTAGCATTAGCATCAACTAAACTTGGGTCAGCACCGCCCACCTCATTCACAACTGCTGTTGTTCCATTCATTCTAAATGTCTGAACTGGAATTATCGTTTGTCCCGTAGAATTACTTCCTCGATTGGAATCTATCGTATTATTCACAACTCTTACATGATAAGTACCATCGGCTAATGCTGAAAAAGTATATTGTCCCGTTGCATTCGTAGTTGTAGCTGAAATAAAATTTCCACTATTATCATAAAGTTCTACTCGAACATTTCCCAAAACAATATCACCATTAGACCAGCCTGAAGATTGAGCAGAAATATTTGCAGTAGTATAATTTCGACCATCGCCTCCGCCATAATTTATATCTTCAAAAACTCTCCCTGCGATGTTGCCAATGACTAAATTGGAATTAGCAATCATCGATAAAAATGAAAAAGAAATAGAAATCCCTATCAATAAGATGCAAAGCTTTTTGAAGAATTTATTTTGAAGAAATGTTTTTTGGGTAAATGTCAAAATCTTTTTTCATTAAAATTTGATAGTTTCTAATAGAGAATATGAATACGGGATTTTCGGCATATTCAATATTTATGAGACTATTCAAAAATTGTATTCTTTATATTTTGCCCCATAGCCGTCGGATGTAAACCCGACTCTCTCGGTCGAAAAATTTTGACTTTAAATGATTGATAGTCAATAGTTTAGAATCAATAATTTTCGATTGAGAGCGGCTGAATTTAGATTCGGCGGTTAAGAAACAATATCTTATTGACACAATTTTTGAATGCTCTCATATTTATCACCTGCCTACATTTTACATTCTTTAGAAAAAGAGCGTTAAAAAATACAGTCAAGGGTTAATCATTATTAGAACAAGGACATTCTCCATCTTGTCCATCTATCAATCCGTCGCCATCATCATCCACTCCATTGACACAACTCTCCACACATTTCGCTCCAACATCAAGAGTGATTAATGCCGTATTAAAACATCCAGTAGAAATGCGTTCGACTCTAACATGGACGAGTCCATCAGAACTAGTATATGGACTGATTAAATTATTAACTCCATTTTCAGCATCTGCCAAAGTGGGATGATAGGAAATGATAACTCCCGATTCCGTAGAAACAGTAGAGTTAGCATCATGTAAAAAGAATGTTCCGGAACCTGTCATATTTGAATTATCACATACAGCCAACAATGCAGGATTAGCGATCGGAATACAAATTGTTTCTTCACAATCTGTCAAGCCATTCAAATCATCATCAATTCCATTATCACAAATTTCAACACAAGGTTGAACATCCAATATTTTTAAATCTACCGTTGTACTATCTATACAACCATTTCCATTTTCTACACTATAGGTAAATTGCAACATAGTATCTACATCCAATGGACAATTTCCCGCAGGGGTATATGTAAATGCACCTGTAGTTGGATCATCTAATGTTATGCTTCCAAAGGCAGGTTGACTTAATAATGTAAAATTGGTTATTCCCCCTCCTGAAAGATCGACCCCATTTAAAGTGTCACTAATAGCTGTTAGTTCATCGGTTTTATAATATTGGTTGTACAATAATATTCGATTATTCCCATAATCTGCCAATGCCAAATAGGTTCTAGTATTACTTTCGAAAACTGTAGTTTGGGCAGGGCTGCTCATTTTATTGGCACTCGTTCCAGGTGATGAAGTAGTAAAATTAGGTTGCCCTAATACTTTATCTGCATTGGCTCCATTTGCTTTAGAAGGAGCATCCATAAATACCAACACTCGATTAGCAATAATATCTGTAACATAAAGATTGTTATCTTTATCTGCACTTAATGCAAAAGGAAAATCAACAGAACTTTGTGAAATGGAATAAGATGTTGTGGTAAAATCACTTTGCCCTAGCACTCTATCTGCATCCGCACCATTCGGTTTATTTTTTGCATTTTCCCAAATCAATATCCTATTATTCACATAACTTCCCATATAAAGAGCATTTTCAATTATAACAATTCCATTGGCACTACTAGTTGTTGCAATAGTTCCTCCTGGCAAATCAGTATTAAAATCTGGCTGACCTAGCACTCCACTTGCATTTGCTCCATTGGGTAAAGTTGCTGCATTATCAAATCTTAATACTCGACTATTATCTCTATCTGAAACCCAAAGTGTTCCATCGTTTTCTATAACTGCAAAAGTTGGTCTTCTCATATTGGCTTGACCAATTGCTTCGACATCTGTGGTAAAATTAGGTTGTCCTAATACTCCATCAGCATTGGCTCCATTTGCTAAAGTGGAGGCATTATCAAAGCGAGTAACCCTTGCATTAAAATGCTCCACCACCCATAGTGTTCCATTATTATCTACCACAATTCCTGTTGGGCCATCCATTGTACTTTGAGTTGTTCCTGATGAATTAGCAGTAAAGTTTACTTGCCCAAGAACTGCTTCAGCAGCATTTCCATTGATAAAATCATCAACTGATGCAAATCGAAGTACCCTGTGATTTCCGTATTCTGCAAGGAAAAGTTTACCCGTATTTTCATCAACCGCAATACTCATTGGTGCGTTAAATTTCACATCAGATGCTCCTGAAGTTGATGCAATAAAATTATCTTGACCAACAACTCCGCATGCTGCTTGGTCATTATCATATTCAATAACAGAAACGCCACATTCTGTATCATCGCAATCTGTATTTCCATCGCCGTCATCATCAATTCCATTTCCACAGATTTCAGGTATCATAATAGTACCTCTACATGATGCTCCATCATTAAGATATACTTGAGGAGCGTTAGCAATTAAAGTCATATCTCCTGTCCCCGTTCCATTGATTCCAAAATCTACCAGATAGAGCGCACCTACATTATTATTATAAATAAAGACACGCCCCAAATCATCTGTAAATGCTGCTCCATAGGAAGCGGAAGGAGCACTAGTGCCAATAGTAGTAACTGACCAATCAGAAGGATCAATCATATATTTTCTTCCGTTATCTCCTATTCCGTAAAGTTTATCATCTAATATATTATATGCAAAATCACTTAAATATATGGATTGGTCTAGTGAATGTATGGCAACAAGTTGAGGTGGTGAAGTAGTGACATCTATTTGATATATTTCTCTATGAAAAGAAACTTCATGGATATATAAATATCCATCTGGGAAAACATCTCCAGAATCATATACATCACTAGAAGTCACGGGCATAGGCAACCCTAGTATTTCCCCTAAATTATATCCTATCCCATCAGCACCTATTCTAATTAATTCATTTGTTCCTAATTCAACCCCATAGATAAAATCATCCTGGTTTCGATAACCCATTGCATTCACATTATAAGTTACATTTCCTATCACATCTAATGTAAATGGATTGGTAGTTGTGTTGAATTTAGAGAAAGTGGAAGGTTGACTAAAACTTGTAGAGTAAGCCATATATATATCAGATTCACATACAAATGGATTGTAACATGGACAATCAGGATCTAAGCAATCTGCCAATCCATCTCCATCATCGTCGATTCCATTATCACAAACTTCTGTACCTGATAAAATCAAACCACCATCCCACGAGTTATCATAATTTCCAGCAATTACTGCGAATACTTCCGTTCTATTTGTTCCAACATTAAAATCGGAATCGGAAGGATCACTTGTCCCCATTGCTCCTTGAGAAGTATAATTTACACCTGACGGTAAATTCAATTCTAAAAAATAATTTCCCACAGGAATTTCTGAAAATAAATAGTAACCAGGATTACCATTCACATCATTTGAAGTAACTACGGAATCTATTGGACTAGAAGGACTTGAATTATCATATAGATAAATCGTCACTCCATTGATACCTTCTGAATTGGCCTCATCTTGAATTCCATTTCCATTCGCATCATTCCAAACATAATCTCCGACTGCTCCATTAGTGGATGAATATAAACCTAAATCCCAACTTAAATCGTAAGCAAAATTATCCAAAGTAACTATTGGATTTATCGCTACATCAAAACCATTGTATGTTCCAGCTACTCCATCAGAATCATTATTATCATCTCCTCCTACATCATTTATAGTAATTTCCATAGTAGGAGATTTATAAAAAACAGCATAATAATCACCATCAGGTAAGTTTGGAAAAAGATAATAACCACCATTCCCAGTCAAGGTAAAATTGATAAAAGTATCTGATGAAGGATTAGGAATCCCATCTCCATTATCTCTAAATAATTCTACTCGAATTCCATCTATTCCAGGTTCTCCTCCATTTTGTATTCCATTCTGATTGGTATCTTCCCACACAAAATCTCCATATACATTTGGTACCACACCGTTGACATCAATTCCTACTTTTACAGGTTCTGATGCTAAAGAATAACTTCCATTATCTGTTCTTCTTCCTATAAATCCAAATGAGTTCCACGCAATAGAATCAGGCTGCGCGCCTATTGTTGAAAAAACATTTACAGGAACCCGCATCGGCCAAGATAACTGAATAGTATCTTGCTGCTGTAACAATGTACTTCCAAATTCAAATTTCACAGAACGAACTGTTGTTAAATCAGTAGGAGGTGCGATAGACCAATTCGGCGCAGCACAACCAACTGGTCCAGTAGGTTCTAGTCCTTCACTATCTCGGCATGGATTGTCTTCGGTACTATAATAAACAACTACCCCCGCAGGAGCATCTATCGTACTTACTAAATTTGGCTGCCATCGGGAATCTCTCGCTGTAATATCTACCACTCCTATATCTCCAACCGTTGGAAAAATATCAATAATCACAATACTATCCATTGGTACGTTTCCTGTATTCCTAATTTCCAAAATATAATCAGAAATACCTCCAGGAACAGAATTCGCCACCTCTGGATATTTCGTATAAGCGGTGTCCAATTGTCCTCTTACAAGTTTCTCAGATTCAACCGAAATAACACTTCCCACATCCAATTCAACGAAACTAAAGCATAAATTTTCAGCGGTATCACCATCATTATCCAAATCGTCTATATCTGCTTTTTCGTATCCTCCTGGAGCGCATCCCTCACCACCATTTTGTAGCATTGCATATTCGTTAACCAAAGCATTCTCTCCCGCAGGAGCATCTAGCTCCAATATAGCATCAAACATTATATCAACAGTTTCTCCAGGAGCTAAACTAAATCCTGACCAATCCCAGGTTAAAAGTTCTCGCCCTGTTCCATTATGATTATTTTGAATAGAAAAATTAGGCGCAGGAGCACCTGTTCCATAATTGTCCATACTCCATGTCCCTCCTAAATAGGTAAGTCCAATAGGTAATAAATCAGCCATAGCTGGATCTACAATATTGGTAGTGGAAACATTATAGTTACCTACCTTTATCCTAAATGAAATCGTATCGCCAGGATTGAAAAAATCTCCAGTTCCAAAATAAGTCCAACATCCACAAGCTTTTCCCAAATAATCTTTTCTTGTTTCTGGAATAAATCCACTTGATCCTGCAAGTACCTCAAAAGTGGCACACTCTGGTGTACTACTGGCATTCCTTATCGTAAAAGTAGAATCTACTCCTCCACCTGTTAGACAATTCGTAATATTTCCCAATGGAGCATTGGCATCAACATGAAAATTAATATAGACAGGTACACTACTACTAAATCCCGAGGAATAAGGCATTGGATCAGGACCAAACTCCCACCGTATCCCTGTAATATGCTCATTGGCTACTAAGCCTAAATCTATACTATTAATAGTCGAATTATCCGATAAAGCATAAGGCGATCCTGATGTAGTTGTCCAAGTTGAATTTAGATTAGTTATATACTTAATAGTTTTTTCTAAATTGGTATAAGTCCCATTGGCATAGAACTGTCCTATATTAAAATTATCAACAATGATACCGTTAGGTATTAAATCTTCTAAATAAAAGCCGTCCGTATATATATTACTAGCATTCCAATATCGAATGGTATAAAAATTCGATTGACCTTGTCTACTTGTTATGTTATTAACGCCTTTTATTAAATTTCCTTGAGAATTAGGCGCTTCGAAAGTAATGGTAACGCTCTCTTCATTAGTGGTTGGGCTTCCGCCAACTGGCGTATAAGTGATATAACCTGTATTGATTTCTGTACCTCCTACTGAATAATCAGACGAACTAAATTGAACAGTCACTTCTGGCCACCAGCACTCACCTAATGCTAAAGTGCCAGGATAAGTCCAGACAATAGAATGCGAAGCAGCATCATAGATTCCATTATCTGAAGAGATAAAAGTAGCATTAACAGGGAGTGTATCTCTAACAGTAATAGATGATGGACTAATCGTTCCATTCTCAACTGACGCTTGATGGTCATTATTACAAACCTGAAAACCAAAAATCATTTCGTTATCTAATACCGCTCCTCCATAAAATTTTCTAGTTGCCATCCTATCTACCGCCGAAGCAGTTGTGATCACATTAGCACTAAATTCTTCGGGGGCATTGGAAGCATTAATGCTAGCCGTATTAGAAGCAGTTGTTCCATTGGGAGTAATTCCATTTGGAAAACGTACCTCGATTCGCACCTCTCCTGTCGAACCTGAAACTAATGGATCTATAAATGTAAATGTTACCGTATGTGTTGCTGCATCATAGGATTCTGAATCGGTATGAACAGAACCAAGTACACTCACAAACTCTAATTCTGCTGGTAAAGGATCAGTAAT
>Ga0114957_1005556_pt1 | contig 10414 bp, 12 predicted proteins | sample BantaG_FD_87175 | JGI IMG/M metagenome (GOLD analysis project Ga0114957, IMG submission 87175) | Marine algal microbial communities from Bantry Bay, Ireland - BantryBay_4 metaG | ecosystem: Host-associated > Algae > Red algae > Unclassified | place: Bantry Bay, Ireland | collected 2014-11-21 | reverse complement strand
CTCACCCCACATGTTTGGTCCCCACCAGGTGCTCCCGCCCGAGTGGACCCCCCTTCCCCCGCTGCAATCCCCCCGCACCAGGCCCGAGCCATCCATATGCCCGTGCCACCCCCCCGTGCCCCTTTCGCCACCCGGGCACCCCCCGCCAGCCGCCGGTGCTCCACCACGTACCCGCCCAGCGCTTGAAAGCTTGAACACTGGAACGCCAACAGAGTGTGCATCCAAACAAACAACCAAACAGGATGAACGAGAGCCCCCCCTGTATGCTTGAGTGGGTTACCGACAACTGAGACTGGTCGATGCGTGCCCCCGCGGCTGCATCTCCCTATGAACGCTCCCACTCGAGACGAGACGCCCTCAGCCACTGGTCCCATCACAGAGCGCGAAGGAAACAAAAGTCCAGAGAGTGGCGGGAAAACCTTGCCGCGGCAGCGTACGAATACAAAGCGGCCGTCTGAACAGGCTGCGCGCAGCTGCTCTGCACTCCGCGTGCGTGCACCGTGCGACCGACGGCTCGTTTGAAGCACCATGTGGGCCTCCGACAGACCGTTACTGTTTTTACGAGACACGCCAGCAAAGTATATTTCCAGTGCGATTAAATGGATTATCAGTACTGGCGGGCACCTTCGTGGTGGCCACCTTCTTCACAGCAACCCACACCGCGATGTACCCTCCCGTTTGGAAGACTGCGGCTGCGGCGCACGTCACTATCGCGTCTGCGGCCATGTCTCGCGGGCGTGGGCTTTTAGTTTCTCCATCCCCTGTTGTAAACACCCTTCCTACTCTTGAGGTCGTACAGGTCCGCTACGGCGGTTGTTTTTCCCGCGCTATGCGCATGCCGGCGGACGCCGTTGTCGACCTGATTGACGTTTTGCGCCCGTGTCTTCCGCGTCGCGGGCTATCTCATGTGCGCCGTACAGCTCTGGCCTTGCGGTACTTAGGTGGCGGTAGCTACGTGGACATCTGTGCAGTATTGGGCGTGCAACCCGCCACGCTGTACCGGTCTTTGTGGGAGGTGATTGACGCCATCAATGCAACCCCTTCCCTGGACTTGGACTTCCAGCTGAGCTGCCATCAACGCCGACTGGATTACGCAAGAGGCTTCCAACGGCGCCGCGGATCGCCCTTTGGCAACGTGATTGGCGCATTGGACGGCATGGCGGTTCGCCAGGAGCAGCCTCTGGCTGCAGACGTGCAGTGTGTGGCAGATTGCTACAGTCGGAAGGGCTTCTACGCATTCAATACACAAGCAGTATGTGACGCGGATTACAAGTCTCGATGGATGAGCTGTATGAGCCCGGGCGCCTGCCACGACTCGACGGCTCTTGCCAGCACGCTCTCGGGCAAATTCTACTAAACTCGACACACGAGCTCACAGCGGCCTTGATTAACGCCGGCCACTGTCTTGTGGCCGACGAGGCCTATGCGGCAAGCGATATTTTGGCTGTGCTGTGGCCGGGCTCTGGGCGGGGGGACCAGTGGAAGGATTCTTACAACTTCTACCAGTCCTCTAGTCGTATGCACATTGAACAAGCTTTTTGGGATGCTCTCCTGGCGTTGGGGTGTATTGTGGCGCCCATTGCGTGTTCCTTTTGCGAAGAGACCGAGTTTAGTGCGGGCGTGTTTTCGCTTGCACAACTTTTGCCGCGGGCACGCCACTGCGCGCGACTGTGTGGTTTTGCCGTTGGGGAATGACTCGGCGGGGTGTGACGCATCGTGTGCTCCAACCGATACCGTGGGACCCAACCAGCGCGGGCGGCGCCGGGACTGTGAGCGCTCCAACCTAAGGGTCAGGATGACCCGCCGAGTGGATGACAGTGGTTTGTTGCGTTCCGGAGTGGGGAGCATGTTTTGAATCAATGAGCACTGCGAACAATCTCTCGCCTCACGCTATCACAATGCGGTACAAGACAGTCACGCACACTATTGTCTAAAGGAAACTCTCAGACTCATCATCTCGAGTGCCGTCTCCATCCCCACCCTCACTCCCACCGGCAGCGGCTGTGAAGCCCACACTGCTCCCACCGTGGCCAATACCTGCGAGTACGTCCTTCTCAGCGGCGGTAAACAAGGTGCGGTCCAACTTCCGCTCAACAGCTTCAATAAATCCTGGATGGGCATCGGCAGCCCATAATTTCTTCAGCGTCTCCGACAGGGTGGCCAGCTCGCCGAAACTCGTCTGCTTCACGATGGTGTCCGCCATCGTCGTGGAATTCGCGGCAGGCGTTGCGAATGTGCCGCTGTCATCCACCCATCTGCGCTTGCAACGGTTGGTGGACAGTGCACGAGTGCCTTAGCCAACCTGGGGCAGAAGGTCACCTTCAACCCCGGCGCTGCCGATATCTGGACTCGCCAACTTCAGCACCACGTCGTTGTCCTTGAACAGATGAAACAATAATCCAGAAGTGTGTCACCACGTGAAAAAGACCCCCACAGGGTGACGTTGTTTTGACCTGAGCTTGAGTACCTCTTGTACACAGGCCAGAAAGACAAAGTAAGCTGACCAACCGTCCATAATATCAGGTGCAGTAGCCACAAGAGCAATAGAATGTGGTGTGCAATACTCGCGTTAGATGTGTGCTCAGCCTCTACCATCGCGTTCGCCCCACAATAATCAGTATCAACATAAGATATGGAAACGTTCTCAAGCGTACCTCTGACCATTTGGCGTTCAACGTCTCGCCGATGCGAACATGAGGATGCGAGTTGGGATTGATGCCCCCATCGGTACACTCGGTAGGCCCATCGAACAAGTCGGAGCTGTTGAAGATAGAGGCCACGACAACCACCCAAACAGCCCCGCGCGAGGTCCGTGCATCCTGCTGTAGCCGTGACATCACTCCGCGTGACGTCACGACCCCAGCAGCCACCTCTGGCTGACACAGAATGTGGGCGAGACGCACCCTCTCGTGCTTCATAAAGTTGGGAGCCCGACTAGCCGACGACCCCGAGCTACTCGGGGGCGGGCAGCCCGCGCCGACGGGCCCCGAATCGTCGGGAGAAGCGGCATCAGGCGCCACCGTCGAGCTCGAAATGGGGCGCGGCGAACCCGCACCCAACGAGAAGGTCGACGATGCATCCTCCACTTCGCTAGCAGGCGCCGTCCAGCCAGCTTGATCGCCGGCCTCAGCGGGCGTGCCGCCGAGAGCGGCAGGGCGGATTTCCCGGTTGGCCCCCAGGCCCGACCCGTCGTCCCCCGCCCCAGCCGAAGATGGGGCCAGAGTGGGGCTGTTGCGGGGTGGCCCCGACTCCGGGGTACCCGTGGTCGACGATGACCCCGGAGCGGGGGGCAAATCGTCGGAACGGCCACCCAAAGCCACTTTGTTTGCCCGGCACCGCTCAACCAACGCCGGCTTGAACCCTTTCGTCGGAAAGCCCCGTTCTTCCAGCAGCGATCGCTGCCGTTCGACGGTAATACGAGAAGCCATGGGTGGTTTGTAAACAGGGGTAAGGGATGTGGTTGTCGGTAGGGGAAAACAAGAGAATGGGTTCGGGGTGACGAGGAGAAGAGAGTGATTCGCGAGACGGGCTGGTGCAGTCGATGCCGGTAACGGAGCCACGAATTGCGCGGGCATGTACACAAATTGGTCGTCACCAAAAGCATGTATAATATTCAACTCTTGCTCATTCGCCGGAACTACGTGCAGCGCAGCCCGCGGCGACCGTCACGAGCCAATAGGAGCTTCGAATCGCGGCCCCCGTCTTCTGCGAGAGCGGTCTGCGAAAGGGCCTGAGTCCGGGATCCGCTGGTTTCACGTGCTGCATGGCATGTAATGTTTCAAATTAAATACGAACGGGTGGCCCTCAGATGATCATTATCAGCTCGTGCTGGCATGATTCCGATGATTTTACGATAGTTATGACGATCATTATCATGTGATAATCATCGACCCGCATCTCTGGCGTGACAGGGGCGTGATCTGGATACTTAAAAGAATGGTGACTAAAGCAACATGCATGGCTAATCCCCCGTATTCGTCCTCATCGAACGGGAACGGGACTGCTTGTTAGGTCTGTTAAAACGGACGTTATGGACAAAGCGGACGCGTCCGCTTTGTCTTATGGTCCCACGCCTGTCCGTTTCCCATCAGACGCGCTCCGGACGGTCCGAACTGCTCAAACAGTAGACCGTCCCCCGGCCGTCACGTTAAGTAGCGCTCGGCAGCCCCACAGCAGGGGGTAGCCGATATTGCTGTCTTCCCAATTTTGGACGATCCCGTCGATGTCGAGAGGGGTGATCAACTGTGTGAAACAGCGTCTCAGCCATCCATTCAGCCGGATAAAGTCGATTGATCAATGGGCAATTGACCCAGACCCCTTCTTGACTTCGACCACATCGGCCAGAATTGGGATGACAGCAATAGAAAGAGCAGTATCGGATCACAAGCCGTTACAGCGAAGATCCGCGACACGACAGTATCGGCTGAGTGAGGATGAGACACGAATCAGACGGCCAAGGACAATCATTAGATATCTCAGTTGCACCCAATTAGACAAAGCGAACTGAGCGGACCGTCTCGGACGGTCCGCGTCCGCGTTCAACTCTATTGTCCTGTCCGCTTCGACAGCCCTACTGCTGGTGTTTCGCACCCAGTAAATCTTGTGCGACATAATCTCGAATGTCTGGCCACTTTGCAGAAGGACTGACGATTGTTTCCATCCTAAACGCAACGCGCGTCCTCGTCTTGACACTACAATCGCAGACATTGTACCCCCTGCGCAGCGGGCCCAGAATCGTCGACAAGAACACGTCTGTTTTTGCCTGTTTTGAGCGTCTTGGAGGCCAGTGTTCCTGTTTAAAGAAACAGAATTCCTGTGCAAAACACAGATCGACCGCCCTTGACAGGCTCTCCGAGGCCATTCCATGCGATGTCCTTGCATATTTGTGTTTGCGAGAACAAGAATCGTTCCTCACTTCGCACATAGCGCCTGATAGCAGGACCATAGATGCTTCTCCGTCTCTCACTGTTTCTGGAACGGTGAAGTGTTTACGTGTCATGTTGTTTTTCTCTTTTTACGAGTGGAGATGCATCTATCCGGGCGAACAGATGATGTTGGCGCCCTTTATGGAAAAATATCCGCCTTGACAGAGCCCCAGGCCGGTTTGCAGATTATCTGTCCGTCCGAAAACACGCAAAAGCAGACGTGCTCTTGACGACAGTTTTGGACCCGCTGCGCTGGCGGTCCCGCTGGCGGACCACCTGCCTTCAAACATGCAAAGTACCAGACAACCGACAAGCGTGCCACCTGACCGCCACCCAGGCCACAAAAAGGGGTGCTGCCGTCTACATGGAGGTTTCGCCGTCGTCTAAACCACCGTCGTCCCAGCTAGCACCGTCGCCGTCCCGCACACTGTCGCTGTCGACCCACTACCAATGTGATTCCGTTCGCCTCTTCCCGCATGACACAAGAAACGCGCCTCACCCGGAACCTTGGATCCGGATACCTGTGCTTCTGCGGCCTCTTCCGAGGCGTATTCAAAATGTGGTAATTCTGCTCTGAACGCCGCGAGCCGCGCAGGTGAGTTTTCTTCATCGTTTTTCCATCTTGGGACGCGCGTCGTCCTAGCATTGCGTGTCGTACATCGTGGACATCGACTTCTTCTCCTATATCCTTTCTGCTGACGAGATGGTATCTGACCTGAATCAGCGGCGCTTGTATGTGATTTAGTACATGCACGGGACTCTCGACTATGACTTCTCGCATGTCCGGGCGTGCCGGACTCTGCAGGTCAATCATCTCGGGGCAAGCAGAAGTGCCGTGTGTGCTGGTTGCAAGGGAACACCATCACCACGTGCCCGCTCTACTTGAACGCCACCCAAGCTTGTGGCTCCGGCCGGGCAACACGCACTGTGTGCCAGGTCGCGCGCAAGATGTGCAATGTGCCCGTCCACAGCGAGGACACGCAAGTCGCCAAAATTTCCAAAATGATCACGCCAGCGAACCTCACTTGCGGTAAGCACAGCATGAATGACATGCACGCCCGCTTTACGGAGATCATGCGGAAGCGCCCCCTGACGGCGAGTTAACAGAAATGAAATAGCAAGAACAGGAAGGCGGCCCTAGCTGCGGCCTCTAGCGATACTGGTAACAGCCTATTGGCAGTTCATGTCACGCAGACTACTACTTTCAACAAGTGTTGCCTCAAAGGCGCGGCAGCTGAACCGCGGGCGCGACGTGCGGACGTGGTAGAGGCGGCTACGAGGAACGCTGGAGCAACAGCTGGAGGCGCCTGCCTGGCCGGCGCTATGGCGCCGACCAAGAGCACGAACGGCGACCGGGCGGTAACGGCGCCACCGATGGCACTCCCTCGCCCATCAAGCGCTGGGTCGACGGTGGAAAAGGAGCGCTCGTCAGCGCTGACGACTTTTGATGGGGCGTTTCGGGCGCTGCAGCAGCCCAAGTATACTCCCACCAAGCGATGAAGGGCGTCCTGGGCGATGTCAAGATCAACGCGGAGCGTATGGGATCCAACGCGGAAAGTTACGGCTCCAGCAACCCGTTTTCGGTACGTACAACAAGTACCCTATTGCGAACCGCGAGTATGAGGTTCGTGAACATATCTGATGTGTAGCTTTCACCTCAGGCGGGGTAAACGATGACCGCCAGTTGTGACGACCCGCAATATCTGAGCGGGTGCTCACTGACGGCCAAGATGGTGACGACTGATGTTGTCATGCCAATCCTGTCCGCGTGCGCTTTCGCGAGGGACATTTGCAATGTTTCTGCTCTTTCATCCGAGAAACAGCTCGTCCTGGGACTGCGCAGCGCCAACGACAACATTCGCGCGTACCTCTTTAAGGTATGTGTCGATTGTTCACCTGAAAGACTCAAAAGGAGTTGGGACAGTAAGGAGCACCGTGACAGTCTCACACTGCCTTACACACGAGCACGACGCCACCGGTGTCCAGCCGGCCGCGCCGGATGCGATGCGCACTCAATCTTAAAACAACGTTCTGGCCGTGCATTCGAAGCTCCCTATGAATTCCTGTGCCCTCGGTACTTTTCTGTCCATTCTCATGGCCTGAGACATTTTCAGACCCCACCAGTGAACCCCCTCGGCCCAAAAAGATCGGGGATGGAGAGGCGATGGAGCCGTCAGATCCTGTTTAACACGAGAGCACAGGTGCACGCTGTTCGGCGGCGCCCGGCGCGCCCCAGGTTCCGGAGCTGACTGTTTGGAGGAGATTGTGGGTGCCAGTGTGGCTGGGGTGGTGGATTCTGTGGGACCAACAGGCATGTAGACAGCGCGAGGTACTGGCCGTTGCGATCATCTTACCTTGACTACGCCCTGTGCTAGTGCGCGCGACTGTTCGGGGACAAGACCGTTCTGGGGAGGGCCATGATAGCCGTAGCACGTACGGTGGGACGGTACGGTGGAATGAGCGCAGATGCCGCTTCACACGTCATGCAATATGGGCATCAACTGACTCAGTGCTTTTCGCTCGGCTGGTGGCCGTTTCTTCGTTGCTTCCCGTGTTCTGCGCTTTCTCCGGTGCGTGCCTGTGGTCTGACTTTTTCTGACCCCCTCGGTTAACTCCCCTCGCCGGATAAGGTCGTGTTCTGGGGCGGCGGCGGTGCCGTTAGATTCCGTGCAACACAAGAGGAGAGGTGCACGCTGTTAGGCGGTGTGCGCGGCGCGCCACCTTGGGAGATGTGCTTCGCTTGTTCCGAGGCCGGTTCTTCCCCGCTCGATTTTGGTGCTTGTCTTGTTTGTCTGTCTCTCTTTGTCTTCTTTACCTCTGCGTGCGCTCGATAGCGGGCTTGGGACGCTGTTGGTTCAGTTGTTTGGCCTCTTTTCGTTTAATGCCGCTCACGCTCCTGCCTTTCTTGTTCCGTAGAGCGTTATATCCCGGGGAGTCATCATGTTCCTGTTCTTCGCTTATGTTTGTTTTCTTTATTTTTTGTGCTGTTGCCGCTGTGCGGCGGTCCTGGCTGGGCAAAACGTGGCGTATGCTATGATTTCTTTTGAACGACAGCAACAGGACGCTTCTTTGCGGGCTTGTTACGGGGCGCCTTGACGAGGGGGGTGACAGATACGATTGTGCAACTCTCATATGCACTGCAGGGGGTGCACATCGGCACGTTGGGTACTTCCGGAAGGCAGGGATGGATGGGGGTGTTGGAAGCGAAAGGAACTCTGGTGCGGGAGGATTCTAGGTCGACGAAGCGGCGGTGGCACCACGCGAGAAGAGCTGCAAGGAGTCTGCACGTCGGGGGCGGCAGGCAGCTGGGGTATGCGGACAGCAGCGGGAGGAATGGGAGTGCAGGACAGAAAAAGACAGCGAGGGTGAGAAGGGAGCTCCTCGGGGCAGACGGCTTCTGAGCGGAATGCTTCGTGATGAAGAAGGGGCATGGCTGTCGGGTCTGTCCAAATCGGCGGATAGAAATGGAGTAACTCCAGGTGGGAGCAGCGCCGTCGAGAGTGGACTGGAGGAAGGTGGCCAGAAAGAGAGAGACGATGAAGCATCTATGGCTCTGCTAGCGGGCGCCATGTGTAGAGTGAGGCATGATTCGTCTTTTTTCTAACGCAAATAGGCACGGACCTCGATGGGATGGCCTCTGAGAGCCTGTCAAGCGGGGTCGATCAGTCTCTTGCGCAGGCCTGTTTCTTCAAACAGCAAAAAGGCTCCCAAAGCAGCTGAAAATATTCAAAAGCAGGCGTGCTGTTGATGACCGTTCTGGGCCCGCTGCGCCGGTGGCGTTGATGCACAACACAACCGTGAAGCAAGCCTTGGTCTGCTGTGGCCCCGTGCCCCCGCGTGGTGCGGGCGCCGTGGGCTTACGTAGGACCACATAGGTGCCATCTGGTAGTGAAGGGCGGCCTCGTCAATGTTGAACACGACATCCGCCTTCAAACCTACCATGTTGGCCAGCAGCTCGGCCACAAGGCGCGCCTGAAAATGCTGGCGCCCGTGCCGGCCCGCGCGCGAGTCCGCTTGCGGTGGTCGTACACGCTCCGTACCTCATTGTCATAAATGCCTGTGCACTTATCCAAAACACCTATAGGCACCTTGTCTGGTACCTGGAAAGTATGAAGCAGGCGCTCATACACCTGGATGGTCACTCGCCCCCACAAAGCACAGGGGTGATAAAGGTGGGGGGGGGAAGAGGCCATTGTGCGTTTGGGGGAGGCAGCAGTGGTAGGATTTTCTACAGCTGGAGTGGGAGTGCTTTCCATCCACATGTACCAAAGCATTGAAAAGAGGCGACAGCATGCATCTACAGTGGGAAATGATGAGAACAGGAATACGACAGCACGGCACATGTCAAACACAAGCTCTCAAGGGAGACGACACCACGTGCGCACTGCCACCACGAAGATAAGAGAGCTTGTACATACCAGTAAATGCATTTTTGGTTGATGTTGCGCCGGGGCAGCTGCTTCTCAAAGGAAGGGAAGAGAAAGGCAGGGACGGCCACGTTGCGTAATGAACGGGCGCTTGTCGTCAGCTACGGCGAGGGATGACGCTGATGCTACGCGCTGCGCTGGGATTCGGCGTGTCCCTGTTTGCATACGTGGCGAAGGTTTTCCGGCGCCGCCGTTGTCGCAGTGGGCAAGGCGTGAGCAGCCACGGCAGCAACGGCGGCGCAGAATATCTGTGCTACCGCAAAATATATTGAACAACATCGTTCTTTCCCCTGCCCTTCAGGACAGGGTACTAATAATCATGCGCATAGGGGACCCCACTCTATAACGTTTTCCTGAGCTAGTGCACGTTTCGGGAGTACTTGCGAAAAAGAGGGGTGGCCGTGGAAGGACCTCGCACGGCTCAGGCAGACGTCGCCGTACGATGAGTCCGACATGGTTAGAAGCGCCACTCTGCAAAGTATCTCTGCATGTGTTTTGGCAGCATGGCCGTACGTTGGGCGTTTGTGAGGTCCAACCATGCGAAGGAAGGGGTTTCTTTACGCTCAGATGGCTTGAAACGGGGGGTCTGTGCTTCAGACGAGCTGGAAATGAGGATGCGTGCTGCATATGACCGCGTCGGGTGAGAAATTGAGGGCGTCATTGGGGGAACCTGCTCTGAGATGCTCAAAAGGGTGTTTTTGTTCTTCAAAACTTTGAACGCGCAGGAGAGGGCCAAGATAGGGGACAGCCGAGAGGCGCGGAATGTGGTGTGACCGCGGCGCGCAGTGACTGAAGCGGGCAGTCGCGAGTGGCGTGGCTCAGCTGCCCGCGTGGTGCTGTGCGCGGGCCTGTGACGAGGAGAAGGCGGCGCCGTGCGTGTGGCCCGTGCGAGGGGGTGGTGGTATCGCGGTGGCAAAACTGGCCGTGCGGGATGTCGCGCAGGTGACCGCTCGGTGGGTCGTGGGGGGAGGAGATCGAACAGGGGGGTACGTTAGGGGGATTGCGGAGGGGTTGAGGGACCGTGGGGATGGAAGGGGGGGGGATGAAGACGCCACTGGCTTG
>Ga0114957_1005555_pt1 | contig 10414 bp, 8 predicted proteins | sample BantaG_FD_87175 | JGI IMG/M metagenome (GOLD analysis project Ga0114957, IMG submission 87175) | Marine algal microbial communities from Bantry Bay, Ireland - BantryBay_4 metaG | ecosystem: Host-associated > Algae > Red algae > Unclassified | place: Bantry Bay, Ireland | collected 2014-11-21 | reverse complement strand
CGCTGAAATGGGCGTTATGCACAGTATAATAACCATTTTAGTAACGAAGAGTGATGGAAAAAGAGGAAGCATAGTGTCTTAATCTATTTAATCAACATTCCTTATTATTAAACGTTGATTTTATCTTTAATGGATTGGATAAGGGCGGGAGAAATTCTCTTGCGCTGAACGCGGCTTTTAATAAATTCACGGAAGGATTTTTCTTTACTGAGTATTTGCATATAGGCCGGATTGCCTTGTATTTCCCTAAGTAAATTCCGTTCTGCTTCGGCTGTGAGTTCGTTGTCTAGGTACATATTGACTTTTCGTACCAATTCTTGCTGATCTTTTTGAGTTGTCATAATTAGAAAATTTTACTACTCAGCGACTTGCAACAACATCCATTATCCCAAAAGGGTACTAATGTTGAAAATGAACTACCCGACCAACGCGGAAAGCCAGACCAGCTGTAACTGGTCCGGCAATTGTTCCGTGATATTTTGGTGGAGTCGATCATGCTCGTGCCTGCTGAATAATGATTAAACAATGAACTGTATTAATTACTTACGCTTGTCCTCGAAACCGAGAGACTGAGCGTAAGCACTCAGTTCTTTTTTAAGCAAATTTCGAGCGCGATTCAATCGAGATCGAACCGTACCGATAGGTTTGTCAATGATTTTGGAAATTTCTTCATAAGAAAATCCTTCCAGATCGCGAAGCAACAATACCGTACGGTAATCGACTGACAGATTGTTGATGGCAATGGTTACTTCGTCACCAATAATGTTGTCATAGACTTCCTCGCGCATATCCACATAGCTGGTTAGCGCGGTGTCCTCCTCCTTGTGGAAGTTGACGACGTCTTCAAAGTCTACCTGTGTAGGTCGTTTGCTTTTCTTGCGATAGTTATTAATAAAGGCATTTTTCAATATCCGGAATAACCACGCTTTTGCATTCGTACCTTCAAGGTAGCTATCAATGAAGCGGAAAGCTTTCAAGTACGTTTCTTGTACCAGATCATTTGAATCCGCTTCACTGTGCGTGAGGCTGTAGCCAAAGTTGAACAACGCGTCCGCCTGTGGATAAAATTCCTGGTCAAAAATCCTTGATTTTCTTTCTTTTTCCAAGTTGATATTGCTTGTGGTTAACATGATAAAGATAAATAAGGGTGAAAAAATAAACTAAAAAACGGTTTTTTGGGGGTACTACCCACAAAACCATGTTAAAAAGATATTAGTTCCCTTATTTTGAATAAAATGAAAATTTTTAGTAAATTAGTAAAATTATAATTCTACGATGGTAATGCCCGGTAAATGCTGCTCCACCCAGTATAAAGAAGCTAGATTTTTATCGCCGGTGCAGGTATCACATTTGAAGAAGAGATAATATAGCTGTACAAAATCTCCCAATCGTTCCACTAATTTATCAAGTCGATGGTTGCTTTGCGTAGGCTGACTATATATTTGAGACAATCGCCAACAGTAATAGGCTTCATCATGTAATTCGGTAATGGTAAGGACGGCGGGATCCTCGCAGCGTTTTTCGAGGAAATGTCGAGCGAGAATAGCATGGTGGCGATTCCAGTCACGTGGACTGCCTTTATGTTCCTGATATTTAAAGGTATCGTGGGCAAATGTGATGAGTCGCAGCCGTTCGCGATCCTTAGCGGAAATAGAGAGTTTTTCTACATTATCAAGTACTTCCCGAATATGATACACCACCTTTCCTTCCGGATGCCCAAACCTCGGGGTACCCCACATAAGCCCCTCCATAAAGTCAGGATCACTGAGAAAAGCCCGTTCAAGTTCCGTTTCCGGCTGGAGGTAATTTTTAATGGCTGATGCCCCCTGAATCACTTTATCCATTTCGCATTGGTGCGTTTATAAGATGTATCTGACAAAGATACGGGATTTATAATTTTAATTGGAAAAAAATTGGATGTTGTTAATATCCTGTTAAAAATTAATGATCTCATAACAATATATCAAGGCCAAAAGTTATGTTCTCACTAGGTAGTTTTTAGACTATAAAACCTAGGCAGAGTAACTTATTTATTTTTAATTTAAAAAACATTGCGAGTATGAAAAATTTTCTTTCTTTCATTTTCGCTGGTATCATCGGTGGACTTATCGCCTTTGGTGGAATACAACTAACCAATCACTCCGATCAACCAGCCTCATCAGGATTTGCCCAACAGGTAAATTTTAAAAACCAGCCTTCATCAGCTGCTGCCTTTCCCGCTAACTTTACAGAAGCGGCTAAAAAAGCCATGCCAGTAGTCGTTCATATCAAAGCTACCGCAGGTAGGAAATCTGTTAATAATGATGGTAGCCAACGTCGTGATCCATTTGGCGGATTTTTTGGTGAGGATTTTTTTGGTAGACCTCGTGGCCCGCAAATGGGATCTGGATCAGGTGTCATTATTTCTCCTGATGGATATATTGTTACCAATAATCATGTCGTAAGTTTTGCGGATGAATTAGAAGTAACGACCTATGATAATCGTGTTTTTAAAGGTCGGGTAATTGGTACCGATCCAGGGACAGATTTAGCGGTCATTAAGATTGAAGAAAATAATCTTCCAACCCTCCAATATGCCAACTCTGATCAGGCACAGGTGGGCGAATGGGTACTTGCAGTAGGAAATCCTTTTGACCTTACTTCGACGGTAACCGCTGGAATCATTTCTGCAAAAGGCCGAAATATCAATATCATTCAGGAACGGAATCGCATCGAAGCATTTATTCAAACAGATGCTGCGGTGAATCCTGGAAACAGTGGAGGCGCACTGGTAGATGACAAAGGAAGGCTATTGGGTATCAATACCGCTATTGCAACCCAAACGGGTTCTTATGCAGGATACTCTTTCGCGATTCCTGTTAATATGATGAATAAAATTGCCAATGACATTATCAAATTTGGTAGCTACCAACGTGCTTACCTCGGCATTAGCATTAACGAAATGGATGCTGAACTATCTGATGAGTTAGGGGTAAATATTTCTCAAGGAGTATTTGTCGAAGGACTTGCAAATGGTGGTGCTGCCGAATATGCGGGTATCCTACCTCGTGATATCATTACTGCAGTCAATAGCCGACCGATTCGTACTATACCGGAGTTACAAGAAGTTGTAGGAACCGCAAAAGTAGGGGATGTCCTCAATGTTACAGTCAACCGTAAAGGCAAAGTACAGAATATACCAGTTCAGCTAAAGGCCGAAACAAGACAGTAATATGACAATCTGGAAAGGTAATCGCTAAGGAGTTGATACCCAAAAGATTAGATAGAAGATATAATTAAGAGGTCATGATTTTTATGGTTTTGTTAGGAGTTTCTTAACATTTGTCCAACAACAAAAGGTTGATCTCGTTGGTTTATTTAATAACGAATTTGTCGCAGAAATTAAGATTGAATTCGATCATTTAGAATGAACTATCCATCTATTCTCTTAAATAGATTTAGTAATAAGAAAACTTGTTTAAAGTTGGTTTTTCGTTTTGTTTTGATGCGTCTGTCCGGCGAAAGCATGGACAGACGTTTTTTTATGTCCCTATCTTTCCCTACCTTTATTGTGTTCCATACTGATCCTACCCTTTTTTCTTGCAACTGAATGTTAGACTAAGGTTTTCCACTCACCCTCAACGCTGGTCAGATATGCTACAAACGTATTACAAAAATTTTCTTGGTCTCTTCTATCCCAATCTATGTCTCGCTTGCGAACGTAATACGCCTGTACATGGAGGTGTGATCTGTTTGCCTTGTCAATATTATTTACCAAAAACAAAGTTTCATCTGGATCGCGAAAATGCGTTTACTGAACGATTTTGGGGAAGGGTACCGATTGATGCAGGTGCAGCATTATTCTATTTTTCAAAAGGAAGTAGAACCCAAAATTTAGTACACAAACTAAAATATGACGGTAAGCGAAAAGTAGGCGTCAAACTGGGGAACCTATATGGCGGTATGCTCAATAAATCACCTTATTTCTCAAATATAGATGTCATTGTCCCTGTCCCACTACACCCCCGTAAAGAACGAAAAAGAGGATATAACCAAAGCGATCTTTTTGCACAAGGATTAGCTGAAGAGATGGAGCTTCCTCGACTACCGAATGGTCTGATCCGTCGGGTCGCCTCAGATACACAAACTCGAATGACGAGAGCAGAACGACTCATTAATGTAACCGATGCCTTTGCAGTAAAGAACAAGAAAGCCTTAGAAGGAAAACATGTCTTATTGGTAGATGATGTGATGACGACCGGGGCTACGCTGGAAGCTTGTGCCAGTCAAATTCTCGGGTGTGAGGGTGCGCGCGTGAGTATGGCGACGATTGCTTTTGCGTCACATTGATTGACGTCGCAATTGTTATCGGAGATAAGACAATCAGTAACTATATCCACAATCTGACTGGTTTTGCCATTGATTTTTCATTGGCTCCAGTATTGAAGGAAACAGTTGCCTAAATATTTTTTTGACATCCACCTTATAAACCTTTGATGGCCATCTGGCTATCAGAGGTTTTTTCATAGTAAAAAGAAAGGTTTTAACTTTATGATGATAAAAATTGCTTTCAAAAATAATAAGTTTATACTTTTTTGTGTTAATAACAAGGTGAAGCAGGAAATTTTAAAACAAATGTTTGCATTATTAACAAATTGTGTTTAAATTGCAGTGTGTAGAATCGTTTTTAGAGCCGAATAAGGCTAAATTCAACAAAATGATTAAAATATGGAACTTCAATTATTAGTAAGCAAAAAAGGAACGCAGGTAGTCACTGCCACCAATTTGCACGCAGCATTAAAACTTCCTGCCCACAAGTATAATATGAATGTGGAACATTGGCTAAAGGATTTTTATGCTTTTAATGATGATATCCGTCAAGCACGAGAGCTGAAGGACTATGCTGTAAAAGTCATGCAGCATAGTAAACTTAAAGATTTTTATATCTCTTTGGAAATGGCGCGGCTGATTACCCTGAGTTCCAACAGTCCGGTTAAGCAGATGTGTGCTAAACTTATTATTAGCCATGAGCAAAAGGGAAAGACAACGCAGGTGACTGCGCAACGATTGACCAAAGATCAGGTGCTAGCTGTTATTGAGTTGACCAAGGTAATGGGATTAATCTCTTGTCAGAAATCTGTTGAAAAACAGCACCAGCGATATTTTGGTGAAAACAGCAACGCTTATAACTGGTGGCAATACCGAGCAGGATTACTTGGCTACTCTGTTAAAGAACTCAAGGAGAAAATGGAAGAAGTCGGTAATCATTATAAAAACCAGACGGTACTTAAAATGTTATTTAAGCTAGACAAATACGAGATCATTCGCATGGCAGTTATCGACCTGTTTGTTGCACTTGGAAAACCGAAGGACTACGCCAAAGATATGGGTGATCTTGCCAAAGCTTTTGCCCGTGAGATGAGAGTAGAAATCTGGGATGACCGCAAAGCTACGCTTCCGCTTCATGCTTCAGAAGTGAATGTTGGTTTAGTGAATGACATCAAAGACTTAAATCGGACGGGTTTGCTTAGTCTTTGGTAATAAACGTAATGTTTATTTATCCTAAGTAGGTCAATCTACTCAATGTGCTTGGACTTTTTATTGTTAAGACAATTAAGTCCAAGCATTTATATATTTGGTTGTTGAAGAATATTTTTATAACAACTAATCTCCCGCCTTCCATTTTTAGAAATCCTTAAATAAGCGTACCTTTGTAAGCGAATTTGCACGGGCGGGAATACTATTAACCACTCAATTTTTACCCATGGCTACCCGCACCCGCGCGCAAAACAACTCCAACCGAAACACTAAGAAAAATACGCGCAAACAGATGGAAAAGGTTACATATAATGAAGACAATATCCGGTCACTTGACTGGCGCGAACACATCCGCATTCGACCAGGTATGTATATCGGAAAACTCGGTGACGGGTCTTCTCCCGATGATGGTATCTATATTCTGGTAAAAGAAGTTATCGATAACTGTATTGACGAATACGTCATGGGGTATGGTGCAGAAATTGATGTAGAAATCAAAGACGGTATTGTTACTGTCCGTGACTATGGTAGAGGAATTCCACTTGGTAAAGTAGTGGATTGTGTCTCCAAAATAAACACGGGCGGAAAGTATGATTCTAAGGCCTTTAAAAAATCAGTTGGACTAAATGGAGTAGGTACCAAAGCGGTAAATGCACTGTCTGATTATTTTAAAGTACAAGCCTTTCGGGAAGGAAAAACGAAAGTCGCTGAATTTGAAAGAGGAGAAATTATTACCGATGCTAAAATCAAAAAAGAAAAAGGCGAGAATGGTACCATCATTCAGTTCCAGCCAGATAACAGTGTTTTTAAAAAGTATAAATTTCGCTCTGAATACGTCGAAAATCAGCTTTGGAATTACGCTTATCTAAACGCTGGTCTTCGAATTAACTTTAACGGAAAATCTATTTTTTCTCGAAGAGGTTTGTATGATTTATTACACCGCAAAACAAATAACAGCGAGCAGCTTCGGTATGATATTGTTCACCTAAAGGGAGATGATATCGAACTGGCCTTTTCTCACGGGCAACAATATGGCGAGCAGTATTATTCCTTTGTAAATGGACAAAATACGACGCAGGGAGGGACACATCTTTCTGCGTTTAAGGAGTCATTTTCGAGCACGATTCAGAATTACTTTAAAAGAGAAAAAAAGAAGTCCTATGACGCCAAAGACATTCGTGCGTCAGTCGTAGCAGCGATCAGTGTACGGGTAGAGGAACCTGTTTTTGAATCTCAAACAAAGACAAAATTAGGTTCTACCCACATCGCTCCAAAAGGAGCTACGGTACGTAAATTTATCAACGACTTTCTGTCTAAGGATCTGGATAATTTTTTATTGAAAAATAAAGAAATCGCAGAATTACTCGAACGACGGATTATTCAATCAGAACGTGAGCGTAAAGAAATTGCTGGCATCAAAAAGCTCGCTAATCAGCGTGCAAAAAAAGCCAACCTACACAACAAGAAGTTACGGGATTGCCGATTGCATTATAATGATACAGGTAAAAAAGTAGACCCGGAAAAGTCGCTGAAGTCCACTATCTTTATTACAGAGGGAGACTCTGCAAGTGGTTCTATTACCAAGGCGCGTGATGTGCAAACACAAGCAGTGTTTAGCTTGCGTGGAAAACCATTAAATTGTTTTGGGTTGACCAAGAAAGTAGTATACGAAAATGAAGAATTTAATCTGCTACAACATGCACTGAATATCGAAGACTCTCTTGATGATTTGCGCTTCAACAGAGTGGTTGTAGCTACGGACGCCGATGTAGATGGAATGCACATTCGATTGTTATTGTTGACGTTCTTTCTTCAGTTTTTTCCTGATTTGGTAAGAAGCGGCCATTTATACATATTGGATACACCACTGTTTCGGGTACGAGATAAGCAAAACACTTTTTATTGCTATTCAGAAGGAGAAAAACAAAAGGCGATTAAAAAACTAAGAGGCAAACCAGAAATTACCCGATTTAAAGGATTGGGTGAAATTTCTCCAGATGAATTTGGAGATTTTATTGGGGAGGACATTCGCCTTGATCCAGTCGTTTTACACGAGGAAACCAGCATCGAGCATGTGCTTTCTTATTATATGGGAAAAAATACGCCAAGCCGTCAGGAGTTTATTATTGAAAACTTGCGAGTAGAACTGGAAGAACTCAGTGATGAGGAAGAAGAGAAAGTTCGTAAAGATGCTGCTGAAGCTTAACCGACAAATCGTCCACCTTTCCGCCATAATTGGGGCAATTTTCTCATGGCATAACTATTGACCATTTAAATGCCAGTGTCCGCCAAACCGAGTTATTTGTAAAGGCTGACACCTTGACATTCGATCGGCTTATAGGTATCTTTCCTTTTTTGAGAAAGCTGGTTACAAAAACTATTGATCAATGAGTATGTTTGAAGATTTTATGGTCCCGCACGGACTAGACGGAGATACGGAATTTATGCCCCTTTTTTCAATGGAAGAGGAGGACGAATTGCAGAATAATGAGGAATACGATGAGGTATTGCCTTTGCTCGCTATTAAAAATACGGTACTCTTTCCCGGCATTATCATTCCTATCACGGTCGGACGCGATAAATCAATTAAAGCCATTAACGAAGCTTACGAAAATGACCGGATCATTGCTGTGCTTTCCCAGATAGATTCCAAAGTAGAAGATCCTTCTGCAAAAGATTTACACAAAGTAGGAACCATTGCGCGCATCATCAAATTACTTCGAATGCCCGACGGAACCGCTACTGCTATTATCCAAGGGCGTCGCCGATTTACGTTATTAGAAATGGTTCGGGAAGTTCCTTACATGAAGGCTAAAATTGCCGTCCGTGAGCTACAACCTGTAGAGGAAGGTGACATAGAATTTGAAGCCATGGTTTCTTCTATTAAAGATATGGCTCGTCAAATTATTGACCTATCACCTAATATTCCAACAGAAGCAAACCTAATGCTCCGCAATATCAGCGGTCATCCGTTTTTACTCAACTTTATTGCTTCCAACCTAGGTATTAAAATTCAGGCTAAACAAACCATTCTTGAAATAAACAACTTGAATGAAAAAGCGCATCTGGTGATGGAACACATGGATAGCGAACTACAATTATTACAACTTAAAAATCAAATCGAATCAAAGGTTCGAGGAGATATCGAAAAACAGCAGCGGGATTATTTTCTTAACCAACAACTTAAAACCATTCAAGAGGAACTGGGACAAAATCCACAAGAGGATGAAATAAAAGCATTATTGGAAAGGAGTAAAGATAAGAAGTGGTCAAAAGAAGTAGGTGACTTGTTTGCTAAGGAAATTAAAAAAGTTCGCCGGATCAATCCACAGGTGGCTGAATATTCCGTGATGCTCAACTACCTGGATTTATTGCTGGACTTGCCGTGGAATACTTATACCGAGGATAACTTTGATTTGGCAAAAGTCAAAAAGGTGTTAGACAAGGATCATTCAGGATTAGAAGATATCAAAGAACGCATTCTGGAACACCTGGCGGTATTGAAATTGAAAGGGGATATGAATGCGCCTATTATTTGTCTGGTAGGCCCTCCGGGTGTAGGTAAAACCTCGTTGGGTAAATCTATAGCAAATGCACTGGATCGAAAATTTATTCGAATGTCATTAGGTGGTCTTCGGGACGAATCCGAAATACGAGGACACCGAAAAACCTATATCGGCGCCATGGCAGGACGGATTATCAAATCCATCCGGAAAGCAGGCTCCTCGAATCCTGTTTTTGTGTTAGATGAAATTGATAAAGTAGGAAAAGATTTCCGAGGGGATCCGTCTTCTGCATTATTAGAGGTACTTGATCCAGAACAAAATACAACCTTCCACGATAATTATCTGGAAGTCGATTATGATCTATCAAAAGTATTATTTATTGCTACCGCAAACTCCCTCAGTACCATTCAACCTGCATTATTGGATCGAATGGAAATTATAGAGGTAAGTGGCTATTCTTTGGAAGAAAAAATGGAAATAGCAAAGAAGCACCTCATTCCAAAACAAAGAAGCGAGCACGGCCTAAAAGCCAAGCAAATCAAAATAAATAACGAAGCCTTAAAAGCCACCATCGCCAGTTATACCCGAGAGTCGGGAGTACGTTCTTTGGATCGTCAAATTGCGGGACTGATGCGTAATGCTGCAAAACAAATTGCACTGGAAGAAACGGAATTAGTCAGCGTAACAGGCAAAGACCTCAAGTCGATGCTGGGCCCGTCTAAATATACCCGCGACACTTATATGGATCACAAAGTATCCGGTGTAGCGGTTGGATTGGCCTGGACGAGAGTAGGGGGAGACATCTTGTTTATTGAGGCCAGTCTTAATAAAGGAAAAGGTAGACTTACACTGACTGGAAATCTAGGTGATGTAATGAAGGAATCAGCTACGACTGCACTAAGTTATCTCAAGGCGCATTCAGAAGCACTCGGTATTACCAGTAAACTGATCGAAGAACGGGATGTACATATCCATGTTCCGGAGGGAGCTATTCCAAAAGACGGGCCTTCTGCTGGTATTACCATGCTAACCGCACTAGCCAGTGTGTTTCAAAATAAACCTGTCAAGCCCTTTCTCGCCATGACTGGAGAAATTACGCTTCGTGGGAAAGTATTGCCCGTTGGAGGTATCAAAGAAAAAATCTTAGCGGCGAAGCGTGCCGGTATTCGCGAAATCATCCTTTGTCAGGATAATCGGAAACATGTAGAAGAGATAAAACCTGTTTATATCAATGGTCTTTCTATCCACTACATCAAGCAGATGGAGGAAGTATTAGATATTGCGTTAAGCTAGAATGGTTGGGTAAAGCCCACGACTATTTAGGAATGTTGAAAAAATAGTTCGCCTTTTATCTCAATCTATTTTATCGCCATTCCTTAGCTTCCTGTTTG
>Ga0114957_1005553_pt1 | contig 10418 bp, 8 predicted proteins | sample BantaG_FD_87175 | JGI IMG/M metagenome (GOLD analysis project Ga0114957, IMG submission 87175) | Marine algal microbial communities from Bantry Bay, Ireland - BantryBay_4 metaG | ecosystem: Host-associated > Algae > Red algae > Unclassified | place: Bantry Bay, Ireland | collected 2014-11-21 | reverse complement strand
TTTTGTATAGCTCTGTGAAGCGGTCTTGCACCAAACTGCGGGTCGAACCCTTTTTCTGCTACAAATTTCTTCGCTTCATCATTCAATTCTAGAGAAAAGTCTAATTCCTTGATTCTTCCATATAGTTGTTTCAGCGATATATCTATTATCAATGAGATATCTTCTTGCTTTAGACTATTGAATATAATCACATCGTCAATCCTGTTTAAGAATTCAGGAGAGAATGTCTTCTTTAGTGCTCCTTGGATTACAGCTTTACTATTTTCCTCCGAAGATTCTTTTCTAGATTGTGTTGCAAATCCTACTCCTTGCCCAAAATCTTTCAATTGGCGAACACCTATATTTGATGTCATGATAATCAATGTGTTCTTGAAATCAATCTTACGACCAAGACCATCTGTTAATTGACCATCATCCAATACTTGGAGAAGGATGTTATAAACATCTGGGTGAGCTTTCTCAATCTCATCCAACAAGATCACACTATAAGGCTTACGTCTGACTTTCTCAGTCAGTTGACCACCTTCTTCGTATCCAACGTATCCCGGAGGCGCTCCTATCAATCTGCTTATAGAGAACTTCTCCATGTACTCACTCATGTCAATTCTGATTAGAGAATCTTCTGAGTCGAACATATATCGTGCAAGCGCTTTGGCTAACTCTGTCTTACCTACTCCTGTCGGTCCTAAGAAAATAAATGATCCTATTGGTTTACTTGGGTCTTTAAGACCAACTCTATTCCTCTGAATGGCTTTACTAACTTTTAGAATCGCATTATCCTGCCCGATCACCATTTTCTGTAGATCCTTATCCATATGGACAAGCTTATTGCTCTCGCTTTCGGCAACTCTATTCACAGGGATTCCAGTCATCATAGACACTACTTCTGCGATTTCTACTTCGCCTACTGGATACCTTTTTGACTTACTTTCTTCTTCCCATTCCTCTTTAGCTTGATCTAATCTCCTTAGTAATTTAGATTCATTGTCTCTAAGATCAGCTGCCTCTTCATATTGCTGATTTTTAACAGCATTGTTCTTATCCTCTTTTACTTTCTCGAGTTCTTCTTCAAGATTCTCGATATATTCAGGGACATGAATGTTTTTGAGATGTGTTCTAGCTCCTACTTCATCCAATACATCGATTGCCTTATCTGGTAAGAATCTGTCTGAAATATATCTATCACTAAGTTTTACACAAGCTTCTATAGCATCATCAGAATAGGTTACATGATGAAAGTCCTCATATTTATTCTTGATATTATGTAAAATATGGATAGCTTCTTCAGGAGAAGGCGGCTCTACTAATACTTTTTGGAATCTTCTGTCCAGGGCTCCATCTTTCTCGATATGTTGACGGTATTCATCTAGAGTTGATGCACCAATACATTGTAATTCTCCTCTTGCCAATGCAGGTTTGAAGATATTTGACGCATCAAGCGACCCAGTAGCTCCACCAGCTCCTACAATAGTGTGAATTTCATCAATAAAAAGAATAACATCTGTTGCTTTTTCTAGCTCATTCATTATGGCTTTCATCCGCTCCTCAAATTGACCTCTGTATTTTGTACCCGCTACCAATGCAGCAAGATCTAACATAACAATTCGCTTTCCGAACAATGTTCTAGAAACCTTTTTCTGGTTTATTCTAAGTGCTAGGCCTTCTACTATTGCAGTTTTACCAACACCAGGTTCACCAATTAATATCGGATTATTCTTTTTTCTTCTAGAGAGAATCTGTGATACTCTTTCTATCTCTTTTTCTCTACCAATGATAGGATCTAGTTTGCCCTCTTCAGCCAATCTTGTAACATCTCTACCAAAATTATCTAAGACTGGAGTTCTAGATTTATTTTGACCTTTTCTACTCCCTTGAGCACCATAGTCGGCTCCCATAGGATTTCCTGGGTCTTGGTCAGAACTATTAGTTGGAAGCTCTTCTTCAGTTGCTCCACCTGCATAAAAATCTCCAAATCCTTGATCCATTTCTTGCTTTACGTACTCTAGTTCCGTTTTGTAAGCTTCGTAATCAATATCAAAACCATTCATCACTTTCGATGCTAAATTCTCCTTATGCTTAAGGATTGATAACATAAGGTGTTCTGGTTTGATCTCCTCGTTTTTGTAGACTTTAGCTTCTAAAAAAGTGACTTTCAATACTTTTTCGGCTTGTTTGTTTAGAGGGATGTTGCCAACATTGTAAGAAGTTTCATCAGTTTTTTTCTGAGTTGCTGATTCTTCTACCTTGTATCGTAATTCCTCCATATCCATATCCAGTGACTCCAGAACCTTGATAGCCAGAGAATCTTTATCTTGTATCATGCCCAATAGTAGATGCTCCGTGCCAATGTAATCATGGCTCAGCCTGATTGCTTCTTCTCTTGACAATTGAATTATCTTCTTTACTTTAGGCGAAAATTTTCTATTCATATATGTAGATATATATTAAATCAATTATAAATATAATGATTATCTGTCAATTATATTCCGACTTTCTTGTCGTAAAATCTATTTCTTTCAATTTTGATGCAAAATCACAAGGTTTTGCCACTTTCGAAACGGCAAAAATTTGAATTTTCATCTTATTTTAATCTATACAGTCAATATAGTGCCAATTGCAATATTCTGCTTATTTGTCAGTAAGAGATTTAAAATAAACGTCTTAATGGCACATGGTATTAATGATAATATGACAGAATTCGTAAGTAAATTGTTGCAGTGTTAACGAATAATTAATTGAATAGTTTAAATTGAATAGTTATTGTATGATAGGCGTTTACGGGATAAATATATTATTTTTTAGGCCTTCTTAAAATGATAGAATATTACAATTTGCATACTTATCATGAAAAATGATAAATTTGCAGTTCCTACAGAACAATTATAAGTCGTTTTTTGTAGTTTAGTACAAGTTGATAAAAAAACCGATATGAAGTTTAGTTTAGATAAAAAAGAGAGTTATTCTGTATTCAGCCTAGAAGAGGAGAACCTGAATAGTATCCTTGCACCAAATTTAAAATCAGAGTTTGTCTTCCTTCGTAATGAAGGAGTAAGAAACTTAATTTTTGATTTAAGTGGTGTGAAATACGTAGACTCATCAGGATTGAGTGCTATACTTACCGCCAATAGACTTTGGAAAGGGTATGGTACATTTATACTTACAGGCGCTCAACATGCACCTGTACAGAAATTAATTGAGATCTCTAGATTAGAGTCCATTCTTACAATCATACCTACAGTAAAGGAATCTATCGATTTTGCAATGATGAGCGAGCTTGAAAGACAAATTCAAGGAGAAGAGGAATAATCATCCTCTTATGTCTAAGAAATTTGAAGTAACCATATTAGGAGTCAATTCTGCTTTTCCCATCCATGGGAGGCATCCATCATGCCAAGTTGTCAATTTTGCCGAAAGATTGTATATGATTGATTGTGGTGAAGCATCACAAATTCAAATTGCCAAATACAAAGTCAAAAGAAATAAATTAGATCATATTTTTATCAGCCATATGCATGGAGATCATTGCTATGGACTTCCTGGACTATTGACAAGCTTTGCTTTAGGAGGGAGAACAGAACCATTAATTCTGCATGGTCCTTTAGGAATCAAGAAATTTATTGATGTAATTATCGAGGTTTCTGGAGCTTATATGCCATATGAGCTAAAAATCAAAGAGTACAACACGGAAATCTGTAACGAAATACAATTAACATCAAATCTTAAAGTATTGACTTTTCCGATGAAACATAGAATTCCTACAATGGGGTTTAGATTTCAAGAAGTTATAACTGAATACAATATCAATCCAGTAAAAATCATAGATTACAATCTCTCTATTGATGAAATAAAGGCTGCAAAAGCTGGGTCAGACGTAATAAGATTAGGTGAAGTTATTGAAAATTCTGAACTGATTATTATACCCAGTGGTCCTAGATCTTATAGTTATTGTAGTGACACAATTTTTGATTTAGAATTAATTCCTCACATTAGTGAAAGTACACTTTTGTATCATGAAGCAACCTATTTAAGTGGATTAGAAACAATTGCCGCTGAAAGATATCACACCACTCTTGGTCAAGCAATAGAAATTGCAAATGCTTCAAATATTGATAGAATGATTATTGGACATTATTCATCTAGGTATCCTGATGCTAGCGTTTTTCTTGATGAAGGACTTCCATTATATTCTGGATTACTTTTAGGTACAGAGGGTGATATTTATAAAGTTTAAAACTTATAATTTTTGATGCTTGCATCGTGTGTAGGACAAATTGCACTTTTGTGAAATAAGTAAACTATAGTTCATCAGAAGAGCTTTCTGCTTGAATCGCCTAATCTCTTGAACCGCCTAACCGCTTTTAGATGTTGACAACTAGCTATTAATCTAGATTCATTCAATATATTTTTCACACCTTGTATCTTGGTGATGGCGAAAATGTAAATCGGTTGTGTGTTTCCAGCGATTTTCCGATTTGCGAATATGAATTTGAAAAAATAATATGATTATTATTACGACATCAGGAATCACTTGCTAAACAATATCGTATCTTGGTGTTAAATTTTAAGATCGGTAGGTAATGAAAATACTCGATTCTCTTCACAAGAATAAAGCATTCAAGCTTTTTTTACTACTTGCTGGATTTTTTATTGCGAATACATTAGTCGCAGAATTCGTTGGGATTAAAATATTTTCTTTTGAGGAGACTATAGGTTTAGAGCCCTTTTCTATTTCAATGTTTGGAGTTGATAATCTAGGATTTAATTTGACCGCTGGAGTTGTATTATGGCCTGTGGTATTCATAATGACTGATGTGATCAATGAATATTTCGGAATGCGGAGTGTCCGACTACTTTCCTATTTAGCTATTGGGCTGGTTTTTTATGCTTTTGCAATGGTCTATTTTGCAATTGATCTGTCACCTAATGAATGGTGGCAATTCGAAAGTGGTAGTTTATCGAAGGACCCCACCAGACATATTGAAGATATGGATCTAGCTTTCAATAGTGTGATGGGGCAGGGGCTTGGGATTATCCTAGGATCTATGATAGCTTTCTTGATAGGTCAATTATTAGATGTGGTAATTTTTCATAGAATAAAAATGATTACAGGAGAAGGTAAAGTATGGCTTAGAGCAACAGGTAGTACTTTAGTTTCTCAGTTTATAGATAGTTATGTAGTGCTTATTATAGCATTCTATCTGTGGTCCGATTGGGAAATTTCTAGAGTCTTAGCCATTGGTACTGTCAATTTGATTTATAAATTTGTCATTGCTATATTATTGACGCCTTTGATCTATCTGGCACATAATGTTATTGATAAATATCTTGGCAAAGAATTAGCGGATAAGATGAAGGCCGAAGCGGCTGAGTGAGAATCTAGATATCAACAGTTACGATCTTCCCAGCTTCAGAAGCTATAAACAACTTTCTTTCAGAAATCACAAAATCAAATAGATCCAATTCGGTGTTTATAGAGATATCCGACCATGATTTTCCATCGTCATTAGATTTCCAAATCGTACCATTGTCACCGACGATATATCCAGTTTCATCATAGAATTTGATTTTTCTAAAAGGCTTGTTATTTGCTAAAGGTGAATGTGCACTTTTGAATGCAATCCATGTAATACCATGATCTTCAGAAAATAGAATGGAGCCATTGTAACCAGCGACATAAGGGGTTTCTTCAGAGTTATATCCAACAGAGTTATAAAAATCTCCATCTTGACTAGATCTATTCCATGTTATTCCATTATCGGTCGAATAGAGCAGAATGCCGTACCCAGTAGCAACACAGTTATAGTCTTGATCGCATTTTACATCCGTTAATTCGTGATCATATATATACTCATTTAGTATTTTAAAGTTATTATCGATAGGGTATAACCATCCTTTATTAAAATCCTTACCAGCTATAGCAACATATCCTCCATCAACTTTAGTAATAGCTTTGAGAAGACTATTTGTTTCAATTTCTTTTTTGATTAACTCTTGAGATCCAGCGTACAAGTAACCGCTTGTGCCAACAGCGAATAATTCAGTGTCAGTTGCATGTAAATCAAAAATTGCTCTATTGGTGAAATAATCTGTTTCCCATTGATTCCCTTCCGGCGATATTGACAAGTCACATTGCTTCCATACTTCACCTCCAGCTGCGTAGAACTTCCCATCAAAAAATTCGATCGCATAATAATCATAAATAGAACTAGTCTGAATAATAGCAAATGCATCCGACCGATTGTCGCAGGAAAATAAAAGAAGAATAGAAGAAATATAAAAAACTACAAACCAATTATTTTTCATTGGTAATCACCAATTTGGTGTGTGTAGGAAAAGATGCACTACCATAGTGAGAAAAACATTCAGTATGTTCTATAGGTAGATTGTAGTTTGTTGCAAAACCCTCCAAAACCTTTGTCACTAGAGTGAAATCCATGTTTTTCGAATTTGGTTTTGGATAGTAAACCACTTTTTTTATTGATCCGTCAGAATTCCAAAATAAATTAATCCATATCTTAGTTCCTTTTAAATCTATACCATCAGCAGTAGCGGTTTTTTCAATATCAGCCAACATATCAGTCCATACTTTATACGCACTATCCATACTATTCCCAGCAACTTCTAATAAGAGTGACGGACATTCGGTAATTGTTTGTTCATATCCTTTTTCGTCATCACCTATTAGGGAAACGAGTGATGCAGTTTCCTGAGCAATGCTAGAGAAACCGCAAACTAATAAACACAATATGGCTGTTACCTGTCTCAAATTTGGGATTTTGATTAATTGTTAAAACAAAACTATAAAAAATAAATGATACATGTATCTTTTATTTTGTTTCACTTACTAACAAATATTCATTTATGTGGAAAACTATGAATTTTGTCTAATTAAAACACTATAATAACCCAGATATTATACTTTTGTTCTTGTTATTGTAATTAGAATCAAAAATTAAACCAGATTTCATGGGATTAGATATTATAGTTGTACTTATCGTAGCTTTTGGATTTTATGCAGGATTTAGTAGGGGGTTGGTAAAGACAGCTTTTGATACGATGAGCCTTGTAATTGGAATTTTGGCGGCGATGATATTATCAGCATACACGCAACAGTTATTAGAAAGTATGTTTAACATTTCCGAAACTGTTACTTATTTAATTTCTGTGGTAATCACTTTTATAGTGGTAATGGCTGCAATAAGATTTATGGGGAGACGGATTGAAGATATATTAGAAGCTGCAAATATTAATATAATCAATAAGTTGGCTGGTGGAGTTTTACAAGGAGTGTTTTTTGCTTTTCTATTAAGTATGCTGATATGGACACTTGGAAACTATAATATAATGAAATCTGAAACAAGGGAGAATTCGGTTACCTATCCTTATCTGGAACCATTACCTGAAGCGGGTAAGGCTGTTTTTGTTGCTGCAAAACCAATTTTTCAAGATTTTTGGGACAATACAGTGAGAGCTTTGAAGTCAGTTGATGGTGCTATTGAGCCTGATGATAATTCAATTGAAGGTTGATTTCTAACTATTTTGATTCTAATTTAGATCTATTATCCCAAAAGTATGTTACATTAATTGTAACTATAGTTTAAAGTATAGATGATCGATTTCCTTAAGAGTTTTTTCAGTAATCAGCCCGACAAAAAGGCTAGTTTGCCTTTTCTTCACGAAGCAATTGATGTAAAGAGCTATCCTCTTTCAGATCTATTATTGTGGCAGAAAGAGGGCAAGTGGGATGAGTGTATTAAAATGGTTCTGAAAGCACATTCGGACAAACTAATTACTGGAAAGTCAATGACTGGTTCTACTTCAATTATGACTTCTAATCATGCTAATGGATGGATGATTCATTGTGAAAAATACTCTTATTCAGATTTGGATTATAAGCATTTCGCATATCTTTTGTACACTAGAGTAAATCGATTGGGATACACACTTAATCTAGCAGAAGTGCGATCCCAAGAAAGATCTCCGAATATAGAAACCATTACAAAATACTACCTAAAACCGTCTCTTAGAAACAGGTTTATATCAGATGATAACCTTGCTGCACAGCTATATGGTAATATTACGATAGCCTATAAGACTATAAATGGTAACCCTTTTGAGTTTAAATTTGAGGCACACGCATATCAAGATTCGAAATATTCTAAGCCATTAGATTTTTCGGAATTATTAGATGCAGTGTTGGTTTAGAGTAGTTTATTAGGTTTTATGGATTGTAATTCAACAATTAAAATAATTCTACTCATATAAGTATATCTAAGATCGTACCTTCGCTAAAAATTATCTCGGATGCAATTTTTAGATACTTACAAGAACTTATTTCTTGATTATTTATCAGCTAATAGATTTGGTAAAGCACCTCATAATCTTTACGAACCAGTAGATTATATACTAGAGTTAGGTGGAAAGCGTATACGTCCACTACTACTTTTGATGGCAGCGGATATAGCGGGAGATAAAGCAGTAGATGCACTTTCTGCTGCTATGTCAGTTGAAGTGTTTCATAATTTCACCTTACTTCATGATGATATTATGGATGAAGCACCACTTCGCCGAGGTAAAGCTACTGTCCATGAAAAATATGATACCAATACAGCTATTCTCTCAGGTGATGTAATGATGATATCAGCCTATCGGTTTTTGGAAAATTATGAACCGAAAATAGCAATCAAGTTATTAAAGATTTTCAATAAGATGGCTATCGAAGTTTGTGAAGGGCAACAAATGGATATGGATTTTGAAACGAGAGAAGATGTCTCGATACCAGAGTATTTTGATATGATAACTTATAAGACTTCTGTATTGATAGGAGCAGCTATACAAATGGGAGCAATTATAGGAGGGTTAGATGATCAATCGGCAAATCATCTATATCACTATGGTAAAAATATCGGAATAGCATTCCAAATGCAAGATGATATGCTCGATACATTTGGAGAGCCAAAGGTAGGTAAGCAGCCAGGAGGAGATATCATCCAAAATAAAAAGACATACCTATACTTAAAGACACTACAACTTGTAAGTGATAGTGAAAAAGAAGAATTATTAGTTCTTTATAATACAAGGCCAACTGATTCTTCTAATAAAGTAGCTAGAGTAAGAGAGATAATGAAAAGTGCACATGTAGAGCTTCACTCTGAAGAAGTGAAGAACGAGTACAAAAATCTAGCATTTTCTCACTTGGATGCCGTAGAAATGACAGACATGCAAATAAACCAATTCCGATCATTCGGGGAATTCCTTTTAAGAAGAAAAGTTTAATTCTTTGGCGAAAGCAGAATGTAGGGACATATCACTTCTTCTAGAGAAATGCCACCATGTTGGAAAGTGTCCTTGTAGAAATTGAGATAGTAGTTATAACTATTAGGGTATAAAAAAAATGTATCCTCTTTAGCAAAAATAAATTTACTACTCATATTTGGCATTGGGAGCCCAACTTTATGAGGATCAGTTATTTCTAAAACATCCTTTCTATTGTACTGAAGATTTCTTCCAACCTTATATCTAAGATTTGCTGTTGTTTCTCTATCTCCTATAACTTTAGATGGAGTCTGTACTCTTATCGTTCCATGATCCGTTGTTATTATAAGCTGTATATCTTTTTTTGCGATCTTTTTCAATGCAGACCATAGTGGACTATTTTCGAACCATGATTTTGTCAATGATCTATATGCAGTCTCATCACTTGCAAGTTCTTTTAATACTTCCATTTCTGTTCTTGAGTGAGATAGCATATCTATAAAATTATATACAATAGCTGTAAGATCATTATTTAGATAATTCATTATATTATCATTGAGCTGCTTTGCCTTGCTCACATTGGTTACTTTAAAATAATCAACTTTTATGTCAGCTTTGACCAATCTATCTACTTGGTCTTCTAAGAGTTCTTTTTCCTTCATGTTTTTACCTCCCTCTTGATTGTCATTTAACCAATACTCTGGGAATCTTTTTTGAATGTCTCTTGGCATCATTCCAGCAAATATTGAGTTCCTGCTATATTGTGTAGAGGTTGGCAAAATGCTGTAGAAAGTTTCTTCGGATTCTACTCTAAATAATTCAGTTATAATGGGTTCTATAATTTTCCATTGATCATATCTCAGATTATCTAACAGAAGAAAGAAGGTAGGTTTGTCTTTTGATATTTTTGGAAATACTTTTGATTTCATCAGGTTATGCGAACCTAATGGTCCATCTTCATTTTTGATCCAATCTTCATAGTTCTTTACAACAAACCTTGAGAATTCCTTGTTAGCTTCTCTTTTCTGCATGTCTAGAATCTCTTTCATCTCAGGATTGTTTGATTCATCCAGTCTCAATTCCCAAGAAATGATATTCTTATATAGCTCCGACCATTCTTCATGACTAAGTCCATTATTAATCTCCATTCCGATTTTTCGGAA
>Ga0114957_1005552_pt1 | contig 10419 bp, 9 predicted proteins | sample BantaG_FD_87175 | JGI IMG/M metagenome (GOLD analysis project Ga0114957, IMG submission 87175) | Marine algal microbial communities from Bantry Bay, Ireland - BantryBay_4 metaG | ecosystem: Host-associated > Algae > Red algae > Unclassified | place: Bantry Bay, Ireland | collected 2014-11-21 | reverse complement strand
TCCGACCTTGCCGAAGGCCGCTCTTGGCTGCCAGGCTATTTCCGAGGATCACTTGCTCGTGAAGTTTCTGCGGTTGGGGAAACTCAACTTCGTCGAGCGGAGCTCTTTGAAGTTCTAAAACTCTTGGAATTTCTCATTGAAAATTCTCGAAGTATGCATCCAAAGAGGCATCAGCCTCGTATTGAAGAGATTCTTCGTGAAGCTCAGTCGCATGTTCAAGACTTTAAAACTTGGAACAAAACTAAGATTAAAAGCATTCAAAGCTTTTTAAAAACAAAGTCAGCCTGGCTCCATGAAGAAGTCTATGAAAATAACAAATACCTATCGGCCAGAAGACCCTTGCTTCAAAAAATCAGAGTTCTCGCTAACGCTAAAATCTTAGACCCCGAAGCTGAGCAGACATTGCTTTAAGAAAATATGCGGGCTTACTTAAGCACTGAAGAGTTAAAAATTAAAGAATTACTCCTTCGCCGCTCTTACAGCTTTGACAAAGCTTTTTCAGAAGGATTGTTGAGTCGCTTTTTTGTCGATGGAGCTTCTGGACGAAATCTTTTTGAAAATTCTTACGCTCAAAGACAATCGCTAAACTTCATGCGAAAGCTTTCTAAAAACTATTTAAACAATTCAGAATTTCACGATCTTGATTTACACCTCATGGCTTATGAGTATTTGGTGGGAACTTTTCTAGAAAAATATGTTGAAGACTTTAAGCTAGCAGACAGCTTAGAAAAAAATCTTCCCGTAAAAAGCACCGAGTCTGGCCTCAGGAGCACCGAAGACCTCAGGAAGAATCTGGAGTTGCAACTCATTGTGCTTCGAACAAGCTCCGAAATTGTTCCCGCTCAAGACAAAGAAGCCCTCAGCGCATTAACAAAAAAACTCAGCAGTCTCATTGTCAAAGAAAAGCTCTACAAGCGCGAAGTCGAAAGAGCCCAAAAACTCAGCCTCGAAGTGCAAAACTTTTCAAAGAAAGTCTTCACCGACCACGAATACCTCAACGTTCGTAATGAATTCATAGAAAAGCTCCACGCTGACATCGTCAGTTACGAGTATGGAGGCTGATGTGAATCAAGTGAATTGGGAGAGGGAATGATGAAAGAAAAGAAACTGGAAAAGCTTTGGTTGGAAAGGCACCGAGGTGACTTTGCGGCGGCCAAAGCCTTATATTTGGATTATTTGAAATCAGAAAAACTTTTTATTTCATTGTCAGGGGCTACCTCTGTAGAAAGACGCTACGAGGAGCTTTCTCAGGTGCTTTCGGATAATGACTTTTTGAGAGTCTATCTTTTTGAAGTGAGTCTTTTAAGTGAGCAGGCAAAGTTTAAAGAAGCTTTAGAAGAAATTGAGCATGTTGAAAGATATTTTCAACTTCACTCAAAAGAGCTGAGTGCTTTTTTCTATTTTCAAAAAGCAATCTACTTACTTTCTCAAAGAAAAAACTCAGAGTCCTATAACCTTTTTAACCGTGTCAAAGAGTCCAAAAAAGGCCTCTATCAACATGAGAGGGTGTTGACCGATTTGAATCTTATTTTAGCGCAACTTGATTTGGGTATTGATGTTGACTCTGACCTTCAAAGTTTTGCTAAAAAAAATAAAGAGTTTATTGCAAAAGAAAAAGTTCTTTTAAGAAGTTATTTCACCATACTCTGGAGAAAAAGTTTTTTTAAAGAAAACAATTTAAAGAAAGTCATGGCTTTACCTGAAAATGCTTGGTTTTCATCGCAAATGAGTAGTGAGTATTTGTTTGCTCGAGTGCTCCCTTATGTGAATTGGGAGCAGTCTGCTCAAAAAACTAAAAAAATTCACGGCATGGCTTTAAAGAATTTGGCCTTAACGGAATTACATTCCTTGCAGCAATATCGTCTCCATAGCTATCAGGAAAACTTTGGTTTTGAAGAGGATTTTAAAAAGATTTCTTTTGAGTCGAAAATTCACCGGCTTTATTTGTGGGTTTGGCGTTGGTTTCTTGATCCTAGTGAAGCCCGTTTGGAGAGAATCCATAGGCAGCTTCGAGTTTTGTTAGAAGGCAGCGTTTCAGAGATTCAGGTTTCAAAATACTCCTTGAGGCTTCTGGAACTTTCTTTGTCGTGGTTGGAGCTCTATTCGCCTCATTATACTAAAGTTTTAGAGCTCCTTCTTAAAAAAGTGACTCAAGTTGCGGCAGTCGAGGAACCTGTGCATTTGCGTTTTGAAGCGCTGTTATTGCAGTATAAAAAACAAGTGCTTTTAGGAGAACACCTCTTAGCTGAAGATACAGCAGTGCTTTTAGAGAAGTTTATTCAAGAGCACAATGAACATAGTTTCTATAGAGAGCTTTCAGTTACTTTGAAGAAACTATTTGTCATTCCTCCTTTTGAAAAAAATAAAAAAAACCAAATTCAAAGAAAAAAAAGTCTTTGCGTCGTTGATGGTCACGATTTTTCTATTCAAATTTATAGAGAAGGGCAAGAGAGTGTTTCATTTTCTGATGAAAGAAGCTATTTGAGTCTTCGCTGTTTTCAGTCTCAGAAAAGGGTATCTTTAGATGCCTTTTACGCTCAAGTCTTTCAATCGCATTATTTTGATGAATACCTTCACCGTCCAAAATTGGCCAACTTTCTAGTGAAGCTCAATAAAAAACTCGAAGGACTTCTTCATTTTTCAATTAAAAATAGTTCCCTACTTTGTCAGGTGAAAACAAATGTCGTTTTGGATTTTGTTCCAATTTGCCCTCGTTTGGAAATGCATATGAAGAAACAGGCTTATTTGGTTGATTTGTTGAAGAAGTATTCTCAGTTAGAATTGTCAAAACCGCTTCAAAGAGAATCCAGCGAATCTGCTTTTGAGGCTAAAAAGCTCTTACAAAGAAGTGACATCGAAAAAAAGCTAAAACTTTCCAAAGCTTCGGCAAATAGAAAGATCAAGCAATGGATTCGAGAAAAAAAATTAGTAAAAAGTGGCCTGGGAAAGGCGACACGTTATGAACTTAAGGAGGATGTTTTTCATGTTTAAAAATAATTATTATTTAGGGATGCTTTTATGTGGCTTTTCGTTGTGCTCTTTTGCGGCAGTTCCCGAAAAAGCTGTTGTTAAGTTAAAAAGTAATTTGTGTCGAGCTTCGCAAAAGGATCGAGTTGGGAGTGGTGTGCTTATTCAACATGAGAACAGTTTCTATGTGCTCAGTTCTGATCACGTGCTTCATCATGAAAAAACATCGCAGTATTGTCATCAGGTGAGTCATCACTTTTTGCTTCAGAATAAAAAACTCAAACTTCTTTCAGTAAATGTTTTTAAAGGACTTTCTTTGTTGTCTTTGGATTTAAGCAAAGAAGAAGCCGAGTCTTTGAGACCCATCGCTTTCACTCTTCATGAATTTGCAGAGTCCCGTGACTATGAAAACTCGGATTTAGTGCAAATTTTTGGTTTTCCACTTCGCGCAGACTCTTTAAGTGAAGCGAATGGAAAAATCTTCAACAAAAAGAGCTCTCGACATTTGTTTTCTATGAATTCATCAAGTGTCGAAATTACCGGAGCCCGAAGTGAATTTGGCATGAGTGGGGGGCTCTTGTGGCACAATAAATCAGAAAAGCTTTTAGGTCTTTTGTCACATCAGTATTTAAGGTCGGTGACCGGAGCTGAGGCAGTTTTGGAAAACAATTTTGAGCGCAACCCGGTTCAAACTTCCCAAATAGCTACTCTCAATGTTCCAGCTACTGAAATAAAAAAATGGCTCTTGTCTTTGTTCAGTCAAGATGGCGGGGCTTTCACTGAGAATAGCTTTAAAAATGTTGAAAACTTTCAAAGAATGCCGACTAAAATCTTTCAACTCGCTAAATTGGAATTTGAATTAACCCGCTGTTCAGTTCCCCGAGGTGGCGATTTTTCTATGTTGATGGCTAGAAATGGCGATGGCATTGATCCAGGAGGCATTGGTGGAGTGGTTTCTTTACGAGATCAAAAGGAGTGTGAACTGGTGATTCGATTAAGAAAAAACTACAGTTCTCGAAGTATGAATCACTACTGGCCATTTAAGGCACAGAGTGAATGGTATCGAAAAGTTTTAAAAGCTTTGGAGAAACCGAAAAGTAAAATTATTGTCAAGAAATTCTACGACACTCAAACCGGAGAGCTCATGCCCCTTTATGATCGTTTCGATTATTTGTTTCGCCACCTTTCTGGAGGCTATTCCTTACTTGGAAAAATTGAAAGTCCCTTTGTCGATACGGATCGTTTAGAAAATGCACTTGCCGATTCGCATTCTAATATAACGAAAATTCGAGAGGAGCTCAATTTACAGTTTATTGCTCACATTTCAGTCGTGAGCCTTCATGAAATGCTGACAGAGCTGATGGAGTTTTTAAACCCTGAAAACATTGCGTATGTTTACTTTCCTCAAGAAAAATTAGAAGCAATCTTAGAGTCTTCGGCTTGGAGCGATTTGAATCAAATCAATGATGTCGATATTTTTAAAGTCATCGATCTGCAGTCTGAACTGCTCAGGCTGCAGAAGTATTTGGAAGCTCTGAGGCCTTAGTGTATTATTCAGGATGAGTTAATTTCATTTTATTTAAAAACTCTACTAAATGAGTAACGGTAATGGATCCTTTTGTTTCCCAGCTTTCGTCTACTTTTGCTATCAGGTAAGCTTCGTTTACTTGGAGGTCTTGAATTCTGTTGTGAAAGCCTTTGGGAACGCTTGGACTGGATGTTGATTTTATCTCGATCGCAATTCTATGCTCACCTTTCACCATGAGAAGATCAATTTCAGCACCGTGAGAAGTCTTGTAAAAATAAGGATTCCAGCTTGGCAATGCTGCAACAACTTGTTCAATGATAAAACTTTCCCAACTAGAACCCTTTTTATTGTGACCCATGAGAGTTTCTCTGTTCGGGATGTTAGTAGTGAGTGAAGAAGTCCAGTGTCTCGAATATATATTTTAGGTGTTTTCACAAGCCGCTTCTTAATGTTGCTAAAGTAAGGTTGTAATTGTCTGAGTAAGTAGCTTTGTTCAAAAATTTCAAGATAGTCTTTTACTTTTGCTCTCGAGAGTGATGTTGATTTCATGAGATCTTCAATGTGAACGAATTGCGAATGAAGGTGGGCAGTCATTTGTAAAAGGTTTTTTAACAATGGCAAGGAATATGATTTGTCTAAAAAATTAAGATTTTTTGTAAGATAGGTATTAATAAATTGCTCACGCCATTTTAATGAGATGTCTTCGTTGGGCGCTAAAAAACTATCGGGAAAGCCACCCCGAACCCAAAGTTTTTCGCCTTCTTTTTTGTCTACTTCATGAAAGCGAAAGGGAGTCATCTCATGGTAGGCAATTCTACCGGCCAGGCTTTCACCGCTTTGTTTTAAAAGCTCATGGGAGGCTGATCCTAGAAATAAAAAACGGCCATTGCCTAAATTTTTTCGCTTGCCGTCATTAATAATGCCTCTAATTTCTGGAAAAAGTCCTGGTCGATGCTGAACCTCATCAATAATCACAAGTTTATTTTACTGAGCTCTGACCTTTTTATACCGTGTATTTCTTTATTTTAAATGAAGAAATACACGGTATAAACTGTTTTTTTGTGAATAAGAGCCCTAGAATTGACGTTTAGAGCTTAAATTGCTTTTTAAAGACTTTTTCCTTGAAAAATATCTCGCTTTTCGAGTTCAGTCTCAAAGCTTTGAAAAACTTTAGTTTTGTATCGGACCCAGGCTGGAGCGACGAGGCTTTCTTTGCCGGTTTCGCCGGTGATTCTGTGAATTTCGACATTCGGATGAATGACGGCAATGAGCTTCAGAAGAATTTCAACGTATTCATCTTGCTCTAAGAGTTTAAAGTTTTCTTTTTTGTAAATGAATTCCAGTTTGGTTTTTTTAATCACATGAAGCATTTGGAGTTTCAGGCCAAAACTTTTGTATTCCTGTGCGAGCTCCACAGTGTCGAGCATTTCTCGATAGCTCTCACCGGGAAATCCTAAAATAATATGACTGATGACTTTAATGCCAGCGTCATTGAGCAAGGTCATGGCTCTTTTGTAGTCTTCAATACTTTCTTGTCTGTTGACCCAGGCAAGTTCGTTTTGATGGGCACTTTGTAATCCAAGCTCGACGGTAAAATAGTCAAGTTTTTCAGAGTATTCTTTGAGTAAGGAAATGTTTTCTGGAGTCACGCAGTCCGGTCTAGTGGCAATACTCAATCCAACAATTCGATCATCAATAAAAGCGGAATCGTAGCGTTCACGTAAAATGTTATTTGGGGCATAGGTGTTGGTGAAAGCTTGAAAGTAGACAATAAACTTTTTTGCACCATAACGTTCTTCGGTAAAGGCAATACCTTTTTTGATTTGGCCTTCAATAGCTAGTTTAGGATCTTGGTTGGGGCTTAAGGAGCCTTCTTGAGAACAGTAAGCGCAGCCGCCAAAGGCTTTGCTGCCGTCTCGATTGGGGCAGTCAAATCCGGCGTTGACACCAACTTTGTAGACAATGCAGCCAAATCGATCGACAAGGCGATCTTTAAAATAATTCCAACGTTCTCTTCTGAGCATGTGCTTCTTAAGTAGCAAAAAGCAGCAAAAAGAGCTAAATAAAAAGGAGCTTCAATGGAATATTCATGGATTAAAACAAGAGATTCTTCTCTAACCCTCTGGAACAACGATCTGGGCGAGCCTTTTCGTTCCACCAAAGGAGCTTTTACGGAGTCTTTTTTTATTTTCGCTCATCATTTACGCTCTCTTCCAGCTTGGCAGTCACAAAACAAAATTATGATTGCGGAGTTTGGACTTGGTCCTGGAACGAATTGGCTCTTGAGTGCTTTTCTTTGTCACTACTACCAGCAATCTTTTGAGTATCATGTCATTGAAGAACGTGAAGATATTTTTTTAAAAGGTAAAGAGAAGTGGAAAGAGGAATCAGTCATGATTTTAGATTTTTTTCAAGAGTATGTGAATGATTCCATCACCTCAAAAGACATTGATTCGTTTTCAGAAAAATATCTTTCATCATCTCACGAAGATCCGGTCATCTATCAAAACCCAGAAGAGTTTTTGGCTCGCTTTCGCTTCAAAGCCGACATTTGGTATCATGATCCTTTTGCTTTAGAGGTCAATCCTGAAGGCTATTCGGTAGAGTTTTTCACTCAACTCAAAGCTTTTTTTCAGGCAGAGACTCAAGGCTATTCTTATGCTTGCAATAAAAGCTTCAAGGAAAATCTTCTGAGCGCTGGCTTTAGTTTTAAGCTCATCGATTCGAGCGTGCATTCTGAGAAAGTCTCAGCCTCTTTAAAAAGACAGTCGCTTTCTTTTCAGCTTTAGAGCTGGGCGTTCACGAGCTTTTTTAATGATGAAGGGAGCATGCCGTAAAAACTCCAAGGAGCTTCCCAGGAATTTTTCTTTGAGCTAAAGAGAAATCTTTCCCAACGCTTTTCCCATTTAATTTTTTTTATGAAAGTCTTTCGAGTGCGTTCATTCCAGTGAAGTTGATGCGTTTTTGTTGTTTGAGAGTCTTTCAGAATTTTAAAAAGCTTTTCGATTTGAGAAAAGCTCTCTAAGGACTTTCTATTTAAAATTGGTGAAAACTCACCAATGCTAGACCCCATCAAAAAAACATCAGGAAAGTAAAAGTGACTGAGATCGTGAAAGATTTTTTCTGCATAAAGAACAAAGTTGGTGTTCATGGCAAAAAGCGCTTGAAGGCTGTGGTGTTTCTGCTGGTTCATATTTTTAATAGACTTGAAATGTTCATGAGCTAAATATTCTGAATGACTAAAAATATTATAAATTATTTTTTTGCTCTGAGAGGATTCAAGTATGGCGTGAACGCCGTCAAATTGAAAGTGTGAAATTGTGTTTGAGTCGAGGAGAACATTGTTTTCTAAACTGCATTGTAGCTGATAGAAGCTGCGACTAGCTTCGTTTGTAGAGTAATGGTGAAGCTGCTCCCAATGCTTTCTTTCTGAGCTTTTGAGGTCAAGAACGTAAAGCTTGTTTTTTCTTTCTTCTGCACTGGGGGCTATAAAAAATTCTTTACTAGTGAGTAGCCCTCCTTTTTCTCGAAAAGCTTTCTTAAGAGCTGTTTTTAATAATCTTGGACAGCAATGGTGCATGAGTTGTTCAGCTGTTTGGGGCCAAGCATGAGTTTCGAGCTCTTCTTGAGAGGGCGAAATGTGAGCATCAATAGCAGGAGCTTTGAGTAAAAAATCAATTTCAGTCTTTGCTTTGGCCAGTTGACGTGAAATTTTTTGAAGATCTTTTTTTAAGAGTTTTAAAGGTCGTGGGCTTTCTGTGAAATTTGCCGATTCTTGCCATTCAACTTCTTTTCCCAACTCAAGTAGTTTGAGTCCAAGATAGCCAAGCAGTGGATTGTTTCCCATCAAAACATGTTTCATACATTTATAGAATACAGTAGCTCTGTTTAAAAAAGCGCATTAAAGTAAAAAACAATGAAAATTATTATTTTTGGCGGCACAGGATTTATTGGAAAAAAACTCGTTCAGAAGCTTCAAGCTGAAAAGCATGAAGTCTTGGTGCAGGACATTCGTCGCGACAAAGATTGGAGAAAGAAATTAGAAACTGCAGAAGCTGTCATTAATTTGGCAGGCTTTCCAATTTTTGGAAAACGATGGAGCACAAAAGTAAAAGCACTGATTCATGATTCCAGAGTGAATGGCACTCGTGAAATTGTTGCCGAAATGGGCAAACTCGTTAAAGCAGGAAATTCTTCCATAAAAGTTTTCGTTTCAGCGTCCGCTATTGGCTACTATGGAAACTCTGAAAGCAAAAAATTTACAGAAGAGTCTCGAGAGGGTTCTGACTTTTTAGCCTTCGTTTGTAAAGCCTGGGAAGATGAGGCTCAAAGGGCGGAGAGAGAGTTCTCCATTCGCACCGTCATACCTAGAATTGGAATTGTTTTAGGAAAGGGCGGAGGCGCACTCGAAAAAATTCTGCCACCATTTAAACTTTTCGCCGGCGGCCCCATTGGCAATGGGAAGCAAGCTTTTAGCTGGGTTCACATTGATGATGTCATTGGCATTATTCAACACGCCTTAAAAAATGACTCCGTTCGGGGTGCTGTCAATGCGTGTTCGCCAAATCCATTGAACAATAAAGATTTCTCAAAGTGTCTCGGAAAAGTTTTAGGAAGACCATCTTGGGCACCAGTTCCTAAGCCAGCACTTTACGCCCTCGTCGGAGGCGCCGCCGAAATTCTTGTCAACGGCCAATGGGTTTACCCAGAGAAGACCTTGAGTTCCGGCTACGCTTTTCAATTCGATGAATTGGAGAAAGCTTTAACTGATGTTTTGAGGGAGTAGATTTTTTCTAGATTTATGAAACATGTTGAAAACATTAGCGTGAGTAAAATGGAGTCCACTCCCAAAAACTCATGAGTAAAGTGGAATGGGCTCCATTTTACTCATGAAGCTTTAAATTTTCAACTTTTCTTTAATTTCGTTATCTGGCTTGATGTGGCCGCTGCGGTATTCATAAACTTTTTGCTTGAGAGGGTGGACACCGTAACTTTTTCTGTACCGACTTTTTAAAGCTGGGCTTCACCAATTAAAGATTTCGCTCCAAATATTTTTCAATTTTAACCACTGCTGAGTAACTCGCGACTTGTCGCCTTTCAAAAATTTCTCTACTCGAGCATCCATTTGCCCATAACGAAAGGAGAGTAGATCATCTCCCATGTTTTTAAATGTTTCTGACATATGCAGGGTATGTTTGGTGGTATCATCAACAAAAACTATCGACTTAAAGGACCTGTCAAGTCTCTCAAGTAAGCCCTTGAGCATGAGTCCTTTGTGTTGACCGGCGGTCATAAAAACGCCATGCTGAAAGCTCACGTCGCGGCCTTTTCCATATTTTAGTGTAAAAAAACCGGGGATACCGCTAAAGCCTGAATTTTGTAAGTTGATGTTGTTGGCTGTTAATTCTCGTTCAGTGGAGCTTCTCATTTTAGGGCCTCGTGAGGTGAGGGCAATAATGGTTACTCCTTGCTTTTGTAACAGTTTAATCTCACTGGCAATGATCTCTTCTGGCAGATGCATTTTTCCTAAGGCGTATAAAATATTTTGAATTTTGTAGAATTCTTCAAAATTATGAGTGATGGCCTCGGCAGCTCGCTCATTTATTAAGTTTACTTGCCAACGTGTCCAGCCATAACTGTTTAGATCGTGGTTAGATGTCAGTAGTGTATTGTCGATATCCATGACAAGTAACAACTCATGAGCAGAATGCTTTTTAAGTTGAGCCTTCACTCCATCAAAAACAGACTTCATTGAGTGGGTTTCAATGGGTGAGCTAAAGCTAGATAATGTTAATAAAATAGTGGTTAAAATAATAATTTTTTTCATACAATCCTCCTAAGATATAGGGCAATCTAAGGTCTTTCTAATTATGTGTAAAAGTCATAATATTTATGATATATATGAAATAAAGGAATGTATTATG
>Ga0114957_1005549_pt1 | contig 10421 bp, 9 predicted proteins | sample BantaG_FD_87175 | JGI IMG/M metagenome (GOLD analysis project Ga0114957, IMG submission 87175) | Marine algal microbial communities from Bantry Bay, Ireland - BantryBay_4 metaG | ecosystem: Host-associated > Algae > Red algae > Unclassified | place: Bantry Bay, Ireland | collected 2014-11-21 | reverse complement strand
GTGCTATTCCAGGCTATAAAATCATTTTGAATTGAATATTCTTGACCAAATGCTCCTCCATAATGAACAATCGCATATTCTGAAGGTGAACAATTGGCATCTAGTGCTAATCCGGTTTCCATTATTATATCCGCAAAGGCATCAAATTCTGTTGGAGTAATACTACCAGAATTATCGACTACGAATAGAAAATCAGTTTGAGCAAATAAAATTCCTGTGAACAAGAATAATGAGACTACAAGAGTTAGTCTCTTTAAAGAGTGTGAAATATTAGCCATTATTGAAAAATTACAATGTTAGTTTTCTTAAATAAATATTAGGCTAATATTATCGTAGAGAAGCGAATCTCTAACTCAAGTAGGACAAAAATAGAGAAAACATATTAAATAAAATAATAATATGTGTTAAAGTTTATCAATAAAAAAAGGTCTACCAAAAATGAACTTGATAGACCTGTAATTGAGGTCGCGGACGGACTCGAACCGCCGTACGAGGTTTTGCAGACCTCTGCCTAGCCACTCGGCCACGCGACCATTCTTTTAAATGGTTGGCAAATATAATGCTATTTTCAATTATGAGTAAACTTGTACGATTTAGTATTTAAAACTTTTTTATAATTTTCAATAACTTTAGTGAATTGAGACCACAATCTACGCTTAGTCATTTTCAAAATACCTTTGGTACTCCAGAGATACAAGTATTAGCTCCTGGAAGAGTAAATATTATAGGCGAGCATACTGATTATAGTGGAGGAGACGTTTTACCATTTGCCACTTCCAAAAATATGTGCCTCATCGGTAAAAAATCAAGAAATCCATTTTCTCGAATTTATGCAATCAATTTTGATCAAAATATTACCATAACCCCCGATAATCTACCACCTACTAATCACTGGTCCAGATACTTTATATCAGCAATACAAACCTTAGAAAAGCATAATTTTGAAATAAGTGCCATCGATATCAGTTTTGGAAGTGATATTCCTATCGGCGCTGGTGTTTCCAGTTCGTCTGCAATGACTTGTGGTTTTATTAAACTAGCTAGTGAGCTTTTTAATCTTTCCATCTCCGATAAGCAGTTAATAACGCTAGCCTCTATTGCTGAAAACCATACCGGAGTATTAGGAGGCATAATGGACCAAACAGCAATCGTCTGCAGTACTATAGATAAGGCAATCCATCTAAACTGTGATAGTGGTACATATAAATACGTGTCTTCTCAAATACCCAATCATGAATGGTTACTTATAAACTCAGGTGTCCAACATAATTTAGCACTAACCGATTACAATAATCGAAGTACTGAGTCTAAAAAAGCGCTACAACTTATCCAATCAGCTTTTCCGGAGGTACAAAATCTGCGTGATATCAATAAAGAACATTTAGATTTTCTAAGATTTAATAATGCATTGCTTTCTAGAAGGGCAAGACACTTTTTTAACGAGCAAAAAAGAGTCATCAAAATGATAACTGCTCTGAAGCTACAAGAAGCAAAAAAAATAGGAGCCCTCTTATATCAATGTCATGAAAGTCTTGCAACACTTTATGAAGTAAGTTGTGATGAGATCGACTTCATCATTTCTAATTTAAAAGAACTGCAATTAGTTAAGGGAGCGAGAATAATGGGAGGAGGTTTTGGTGGGTCTATTATTTGTCTTATAGAAAAAGATAGCCAGCAAAAAATAATGTCTCAAATTTCTACACCCTATTATAATCGATTTAATAAAGAGTTATCTAGCTTTATCGCCTGTGCCAGTGATGGTTTAAAAATAATATCATGAAATATTGTATCCTCATTTTTGCTTTATTGTTTAGTTATCAACTAGATGCTCAGGATGAAATCATAAAACTTATCAAGAAAAAAATTCCTGGAGCGGTTATTACCGAACTAGAAACTAGTGATCATTTTAAAAAGGAGTTTGAAATATTACTACCGCAAAAGCTAGATCATTTTGACAAGAAAAACAAACAGACTTTTCAGCAGCGTGTTTTTCTTTATCACTATGATCGCAAAGCTCCCACAGTTTTTGTTACAGAAGGATATTCTGCTAGACAACGTCATTATGAGCTTGCCGAAATCCTATTGGGTAATCAGATACAGGTAGAGTATAGATACTTTGGTAAATCAAAGCCTAATGATACATCGTACCAGTATTTAAATAATGATCAGGCTATGGAGGATCTGCATTATATCAGACATTTGTTTTGCAAAATATATAAGAAAGAATGGATAAGCACGGGTATAAGTAAAGGTGGTACGACATGTCTAATTTACAAATCAAAATATCCCAAAGATGTAAAAGTAGCTGTGCCATATGTGGCCCCGTTACCTTTAAGTCAAACAGATGAAAGATGTGATGAAGCTATACTAACTAACGGCACAGCAGTATGTAGAGAAAAACTAGAAGCCTTCCAACATGCGGTTTTAGATAATAGAGATGTAATGATAATGAAGGCAGATTCTCTAGCAAAAGCGGATAGTATGAGCTTTACCCGTTTTACGACGGCTGAAGTTGTGGAATATGCTGTATTGGAATTTACCTTTTCGTTTTGGCAGTGGGGCCATGATTGTGATTTAGTAGATGCAAACGTAAGTCCTGACTCATTATTCAGAACATTAAATTCCATCGTAGGACTCAGCTTTTATTCTGATGCAACATGCGATTATTTTGAACCCTCCTATTATCAGTTTATGAAAGAAAATGGTTACTACGGTTTTATCTATGAACCTTTTAAAGATAAACTCAAGGCTTTAAAGCGATATGATAATCTTCCTTTTGGACCTAAAGGGTTAGATCTTTCTATGGATCAAGATTACCTTAAGTATGTAAGAGTCTGGCTTTATCATAATGGAGATAAAATTATCCATGTACAGGGCGAGCTAGATCCATGGGGTGCTTGTGGATTTGTACCACCTGAAGGTCAGGATGCATTACTGATGATTAAAAAAGATGGTAGTCATACCACTAGGATCAGAAACTTATCATCTGAACAAAAAGAGTTAGTCTATGAACGATTAGATCATTGGCTTAAAGCCAAAATCCATCCCTTAAAAGAAAAAGTAAAAATTCCTTAAATACGGGTTTATTAATATAGAGCTGTCGAAGTATAAAGTAACTTATTATAATTTCTGTCGTTCTCCAATTGTTGTATATTGTTTTAGAATTATAAAAATTTTTGTGTCTAGTAATCCTGATCGTAATAATAGAATTTTTGAGGACGAATTAATTCCTCATGCAAGTGCCTTAAAAACCTTTGCTTTCCACCTCACCTATAATGATGAAGATGCCAATGATCTTGTGCAAGAAACGTACATGAAGGCCTATCGTTTTATAGATAAGTATATTGAGGGAACTAATGCTAAGGCATGGTTGTTTAAAATTTTGAAGAATGCTTACATTAACGAGTATCGTAAAAAAGCTAAGCAACCTAATAGAGTAGATTTTGAGGACTTTATCAACTACCACAATACGGAAGATGATCGAGTAACGGGATATCATGATCTCCGAGAGGAAATCTTTAAAAACATGATGGGTGATGAAGTCACAATGGCTGTTAATTCTTTACCTATTGATTTTAGAACTGTAATACTACTCTGTGACGTAGAGGGCTTTACATATGAAGAAATTTCTAAAATCATAGATGTTCCGATAGGCACGGTGAGATCGAGATTATTTAGAGCACGGAATATGTTAAAAGAAAAATTAGAAAACTACGCGATAGAAAGAGGTTTTAAAGATAAAAGAGGCGATAAGAATAGTAATGAATCAAGCATGGAAAACTGAATTTGATTACATTGCGTTAATAATTAAAGAGAAATTTTAAAGATTACACTTATTTGATTTAGGAACTTTTAGAGAATTGCCTTATGAGAAATCAGAATGAAAATCAAGATTTAAGACAAAAAATAAACTTATATCTCGATCATGCCCTCGGAGCTCAAGAACAGGAAGACTTACTAAAACAAGTGGACGCAGATCCTAGATGCAATCAGATGTTCCAGTCTGAAAGATCTCTTCGAGACTATATTAAAAACAACGTTAAGAAATCCTCTGTTTCTCCGGATTTAATACAGTCTATCAAGAATAATATACGTTAGCTTAGTCTACGATATCTTAAAATAGATACCTTCTTACCTTGCTATAAGCATGTCGTGAGAGGGCTTTTCTATTTATACCTTTTTAATTAAACTCACTTTACTACCAAAAAATAATTTCCATACATGTTAGATAAACTCCAATCCATTTTTGAGAGATATGTTTATATAGAAGAGCAGCTTTCTAATCCTGAAGTGGTTCAGGATATGAAAAACTATATGAAGCTAAATAAGGAATATAAAGACTTACAAGAAGTCGTTTCCATTTATCATGAATACAAAGAACTTATAGGCAATATCTCTAATGCCAAGGAAATGCTTAAAGATCCAGATCCAGAAATGAAGGAGATGGCAAAGCTAGAACTAGATGAGGCACAAGGAAAAAAAGAACCTTTAGAAGAACGTATAAAAGTTTTACTCATTCCTAAGGACCCAGATGATTCTAAGGATGTTGTATTCGAGATACGCTCTGGAGCTGGTGGAGACGAAGCTAGTATTTTTGCTGGTGATCTATACAAAATGTATTCTAAGTACTTTGAAGTGCAGGGATGGAAAGTAGAAATCGTAGATATAAACGAAGGCTCTGTAGGGGGTTATAACAAAATAGTATTAGAAGTATCGGGAGAAAATGTCTATGGTAAATTAAAATTTGAGTCTGGTGCCCATCGAGTACAAAGAGTTCCTAAAACAGAATCACAGGGAAGAGTACATACCTCAGCAGCCACCGTCGTCGTCATGCCTAAGTTCGAAGCAGAGGATATAGATATCAATAAAGCCGACCTAAGAGTAGATACTTTTAGAGCTAGTGGTGCAGGTGGTCAGCACGTTAACAAAACGGAATCTGGTGTACGTTTTACACACATCCCTACCGGTATCGCAGCCGAGTCCACTGACTCTAGATCTCAACACAAAAATAGGGATATAGCAATGAATCGGCTTTATATAAAAATGAAAGAAGTACAGGTAGAGGCCAATAATAGAGAGCAAAAAAACCAACGCCAATCTCTAGTAGGATCCGGAGATAGATCTGATAAAATACGTACTTATAACTATCCACAAAATAGACTAACGGATCATCGTATTAATCTAACTTTATACAGTTTAGACAAAGTGGTACAAGGGCAAATAGAAGAAATAATCGAAGCTTTACAAGTTGCAGAAAATGCCTCTAAAATGACCGAAGGTGATGTTTAAAATTAATTTGTAATAAAATTATTGTGATTAATTATATCTACCCAGATCGTTCATTCAGAGCAGATTTAAAGCTAACAGAGTTCACTACAAGGCTTAAGGTCAAAATAAAAAGCCACCTGCTTCAACAGATGGCTTTTTAAAAAATTAAGTAATTAATTTATTTTAAATACCATTGCACCTAAATCTCTTGATCTAGTATCTCCTGGGCATTTACATTTAATGTTTTCAAAATAAAATTTATCACCTGCTTTTGCTTTTTGGATCAATGCTTTAGATTGCTGAGAATATAAGCCGCCTTTGTTTATGATAACCGTAACATCACTTCTTCTAGGTACTCTTACCAATCTAAATTCTTGGATCTTACACTCAGCTTCAAAATCAAAATTTTCAAGTACAGGAAATACCCCTCTTTGAAGTTTAAATTCTCCACTACTCATTATTCCACTTTTCGAATTCGATAGTTTTGGTATCGGATTTGGAATTCTTTTTACTCTAAATTTTTTGCTCGAGTTCATCCCATCTGCAGAAACATTAATTTTAGCATATTCATTTTTTTTAGTTGGTGTTGACACATTAACAATAAATGATCCATCCCCTGCTTTTCTAATTGTACCTCCTCCTGGACCACTCATTGTTGCTTGCAGCGTATTTGAATTTGCACCAGCTGCAGAAATTTCTACAGGATTATCAACGCCTATATAAAACACATTCATCTTTGTAGGTGATATTGCAACCGATCTTTCTCCTACTTCATAAATAAATTCCTTAGTATAGGTAACGGTCTTTTCCGTAATTGGATTGAAAACTTTTGCCGTTGCGGTATAGGACTTAGGTCCTGTTACAGACGTATTCACAGTATATTTTCCTCTTCCTTCCGCATCTAATTTTAATGGACTTCCATTCACTGCAAGTTTTACTTTTGTACCGGAATCAGGCCCTGCAGAAGCCGTTAAAAAAATATCTGCATTGTAAGGTTCCCCTTTTATGATATAAGATTTTTCCGGTGCTGCAACAACTGTAAATTCTCCTAAGATGACATCCTCTTTTCCAATTCCTACTTTTTTACCCAGATAGTTTAGCGCAGCTGCCTCTGTCGACTTAACATCATTTATATACTTGTTAATAAGAGGTATTATTGCCTGAACTGGCATTCTGTCAAAAGTCATTTGAGACCAACTCATTTTTCCTTTCTCTCTCCATGTTTTATCATCAACTGTTACAGCGATTTCATTTTGAAAATGAGCTCTATCATCCTCATCAATATATTCCATAATTTTTGAAGTAAAATTTATTAATCTTTCTTTGAGTTCTTCACCCTTTGTTTGATTACTACCCTCCTTGGATGCGTTCTTAACTAATATTCTGGTGGCGGCATCTATGTCCTTCTCACCCTTCAACTCAGTTGTAAATTCTTGAGAAATAGGATCGATAACAAAACCTCCAGATGTCTTAATGATGGAATCTTTAATACCACCAATAAAATCAGAGAGTAATTTGGCTTCTTGACGAATAGGGTCTACTCTATCTGCATAAGTTTGAAATGACGGTTTGGCCTTGGCGGCAGCATGAATGGCTTTTTGCATAGGCTCGTTAGTAAAATCTAAGGCTAGACTAGATTTAACTAAACCTTGATCTAAAATTTTAAATGCATTGAATATTTCTGCGGAGACATTTAATGCGAGCATGGCAGTTAATACCAAGTACATGATATTAATCATTAATTGCCTGGGTTCTTTTGGAAGAGACATAAATTTTAATTTTTGATAAGTGAATAATACTTGCGCCTGGACCTATGTTTTCAGAAAAGTACATAGTGGTATAGTCAGAATCCAAACGCAAAGGTTTCTGTTATGAAAAGAAATAATAGATGAACCTCGAGGACTTTAATTTCTCAATTATTTCTTCAAAATGTAATAAGTATTCTTAGCTTAGATATTTACTGATATGAAATTTGGTATTCAGAATAGAAATCTGAATAAATTTTATCCGGCTTAAACGGTATGTGCTATTGTACTAAAGTATTTTTCGTTCATTCTAATTCGTTTTAAGTTTTGAATCAGATCGGTATTTCCATTATTATAGTTGACCAAGACTTTATGATAGTTTAAAATAAAATCACCTGCCGTCAACTACATGTTTATATAAAAAGTAACTTGATTTATAAAGATTAATTGTAGGATAGAGAATTTATTTTTAGAGTAGATTTATTGAGTGTTAATTCTAGATTTATTACAATTTTAAATTCCATTTTTCGTTTAGGACTTTCGATTATTCCAGAGATTGATTTTTTGAGTAGGTTCTAACGGTGATACTATACCAGTCGTAGCCTACCAACGGACACTATTATCGTTGCCAAAACTTGTTATCATTAGGTTTTATCTTTTAATTTGTTAAGTAATTCTTCAACTTCATTTCCATAAAGTTTCTTGTATCCCAGTTCTTTTGCAAGAGTTAAATTTAGAATTGCGTTGTCAATTTTATTTTCTTCTACGAAACACAATGCAAGATTCTTAAGCGCATAAGAATTCTTATCATCTAATTTTATTGATTTATTTATGTATTTAAAAGCAAGATTTAATTTACCTGTTCTTAAATATGCAAATCCTAAATTATTGTATGCAAATGCATGATTAGGGTCAATCAAAATTGATTGTTTGAAAAATGGAATAGCGCGATTATACTGCTCAAGAATGAGTAGTTTGTAACCAAAGTTATTAAGTGCTGTTGGATTTTGATCATCATTCTCTAATGCCAATTTTGTATAATGATATGAATTAGATTCATCCTCAAGTTTCTGGTAACATTCAGCAATACAGAGTAAATTATTTGAATCATTTTGATTTTGTGTCAGTAATTTCTCATAAATATCTTTAGCTTGTTCAATTCGACCAAGCTCAAAAAGCGTCCATGCCTTGGTTTGCTGTGTAGTATACTGAGCCTGGTACTCTTCAGGTAAAAAATCAAATTTAGAAAGCGCAACATCTAATTGTCCTTCATTGTTAAGAGTAACAATCTCTTGAAGCATATAATCGAAATTTTTAGGGTCTAGCTTAATCGCTATTTTAATATTTTTATATGCTTTTTTAAATTGATTAAGTTCACAATGACATTGAGCCAAAACTGAATAAACAGATGGATTTCCTGATCTTAACTTATTTGCCTTCAACAACAACTCTATCGTCTTAGAATATAAGTTTGCCGAATAACTTCCGTTAGCAAGTTTTAAAAGTATTCTATATCTATAGTTTTTAAAAATCAATCTTCAGTTTGGTACTATTATGATGAAATAAACTTGGATTTATTTTTTTACTTAATCGATAACGTTTTATGAATTGTTGTAGCCAGTTTTCCTAATTCTAATTTGGGCAGGTTATCATGGTAAATTCAGGTTGTCCCGAGTTATTTACGGTCATCTTCCAACATTGACCGTTTGGAGAAGTCATAATTACTCCTGAATTGATGCTTTCAAGGTACACATCTCCATTTGCAACTTGAAGTTTAGTTTTAGGATTAGAAGTTCCAATTCCAATATTTCCAATAGCATTGATTCTCATTCGCTCTTCAAGAGTTGCAATATCCGTATTCGTTTCAAAACTGATAACTCCTAAACCAGAGGACCTGAGATTTAATCCGTTTCCATGATTCCATAAAACACCAACTTCATTAAGAGTTGGGCCTGCAGAGTATGTGTCAGAATGATGGTAGATACCGGTAAAAGAAGGGCCGCCACCTGCAAACAGTTTCAAATTTACAGATGAATGAATATCTGTAGAATTATTTTTTAATTTGAGAAATGTTCTTCCAGTATTTCCATTGGTTAATCCTTCCAAAGTAAGTTTCTCATCAGGTAAATTAGTACCAATTCCAACATTTCCATCTGAATAATGAACCCCATTATCATTAGTGCCCCATTTACTGCCATTACCTGAATGTAAAGCATAGGGTACACTTAACAACTCACTTGAACCAATTAATTGATAATTACTTCCACCATTTTCATCCATTTCTATTTGTAAAAAATAGCTGTCACTTCCCCAATCTATATCTACAAAAACTCCATTTACAACCATTCCTGTTCCAATTTGAAGATTGAAGAGACCTAAATTCGAAGTTGTTTCAGTATGCGTTTCCTTGTATACTTCCGTTCCATTTATCGAACCTTGTAGAATAGCAATCTGAAGCCCTATATTTTGATTTGGAATTGGGGTGCCGGATAAATCTCTTGCTACAGCTTGGTAATTAAAAGCCTGTGGTGTTTGCGCGAACATTGAAATCGCAAGGAGTATTACTAAAAAAGTAAATATTATCTTTTTCATATTAGTTGATTTTTTGAATTTTAAAAGTTTGAGAATGTTCGTTTTCGTCAATTAAAAATTTTAGGAAGTATGTTCCACTTGGTAAATTTGTAATATCTCTTACTTGTTTTATTTGGTCTCCATTACTTTTAGTCATCCATAGTAATCTGCCATTTAGATTTGTCAATTGAATTATTACATTCCTGCTTTGGTCAAAATTGGCATTCATTTCAATTATACTTGATGCTGGGTTTGGAAAAATCTGAATTTGACCAATTTTTTGTGATAATTCATCTATACTCGTAACAGCGAAATTCGGCTGATGAAAACCTTGAGTTAATTGTTGGGATGAATTTTGGATTGTTGTAATTGCCAATTCACCTAAACTCCAATCTATTTGCAAGAAATTTCCTTGGAATGTTTCACCTGCAGAAGCAACAATTTGAGGATTTGAACTTTGAGCTATGACATTATCAATTCCAATAAACATAATTAATAGAAATAAAATTATTTTTTTCATAGATGATGTTTTAGGTTATTTTTTATACATTATTTCTTGTACTGAAAAAACTTTACACTTTTATAAGTGATAAAATATTAATTCCAGAATTCGGTAATACTAAAGTTACCTTATTTTTTATAATCGTATTTTCCTTTTAAATGAGCTTGATTAGGAGTTATTAGATTACAGGAAAAGTGAGCTCTCATTTATTTGTAAATATTAATAGAATTCTTAGTTAGTTTTTTGACTTCATCTTTATGAAGTCTAATGTCAGAAATGTCAAATTCTTGTTTTAAAATTCCATTGATTCTTTCAGCGATAGCGTTTTCATAAGG
>Ga0114957_1005547_pt1 | contig 10425 bp, 15 predicted proteins | sample BantaG_FD_87175 | JGI IMG/M metagenome (GOLD analysis project Ga0114957, IMG submission 87175) | Marine algal microbial communities from Bantry Bay, Ireland - BantryBay_4 metaG | ecosystem: Host-associated > Algae > Red algae > Unclassified | place: Bantry Bay, Ireland | collected 2014-11-21 | reverse complement strand
TGGACGTAGCTCTCGCCCCTCTCACCCTCCCGCCCCTGCCCGTCGCCCCGCAGTTTTTGCGGCCCCAGATCTGGTCGGTACAGTGTTGCTCTTTAACCCCCCTTCTTCCGCCCCACGTGTGCTCCCTTTTTCACCCTCTGAGGCTTGAGCAGTGCGAGTGGGCTTCATCGCCGCCGTGCCCGCACTGTTTCCTTCTGGAACTTGATGCCTCGTTGCTCGATTGCGGCATCGGCCCCTGGTCAGTTCTAGTGCCACCGCGGCGTCGTTGTTTTTCTCGGTGCGTTCGGTGAGACTGTGTAAAACCGTCCCTCGCTTCCCTTCCCTCCCCGAGTGTCTTGTGTCGTGCTCATGTGCCATTTTTTTTCTCTTCATCTGCCAATGTGCGAGAGCCACGTCGTCGTGTCACCGTTCTTTGCGGCCATCTAACTTGCAGTGCTGCATGTTTGTACCGTCTGCCTACCACATGCCGTGTCTTCTCTGCCCTCTCACCGGCTGTACTGCTCTGACTACCTGGTCCCTGCCACGCGCCTGTCGCTTGGTTCCCTTGTGCTGTTGTTGTCGCAGCCCACCGTCGGCATGCCTGCGCGCAAGCGCATGCGCTCGCCACGGCCGCCGTCCCGGCGTGACGCGGCCCGCCGTGGAGCGGAGTCCGACCCCCCTGTGGCGACTTCGCCGCGCTGGCAAGGCAGCGCCTCAGTGTTGCGCGGGCCCGACGCCGGCACCCAGTCCGTCGTGTCTCAATTCCACGCAGACATGGAGTCCATGGGGTGGAAGGTGTGCGCCATAGAAGTAGCCCGCCTATTCGTGTTGAGTGATCTGCCTACTGGTGGCACGCGTGACTACCGCGTGCCCCCTTCAATGAGCGCGGCTGCCGTCGGCGGTGGCGGCGACGACGATGATGAAGACGATGTCGAGGAGTCTGATGAGGACGAAGAGGACGAGGAGGACGAGGACGAGGAGGACGATGAGGACGAGGAAGAGGACGACGACGACAACGACGAAGGGGCCGCCGTCGGCGGCCTCGCCATTGCAGCCCAACCAGTCGCCAGCGGCCACGCAAATGGTGAAGGCCGTATCGATCACACTGATCTCACGGATCGCGATGCCGACGGTCGCCTTGACTGCGACTGTCAACCGCTGGACCTCGCGCAGATCGACGATTCGGACAATGTGGCGTGCGGGTCGCTGCCGGCCGCCTACTTCTGCGGCGCTGTGCCCCCTGTGCTTGGGACCGATCTGGACGGTGACAATCGCCTGGGGATGGGCGACACGGGCATGTGTCGTCCTGCCGGTCGCGCTGGCGTGGGCGAGCCAGCAAGAGATGACAGCTGCTCCGGTAGTTCGCGCAGCTGCACCGTCTGTACGTCGATGAGCGTGTCCCCGGATGTCGGCCAGTCTTCCAGCGAGGAGTAATTCTTGGAACCAATAGATTGCCGGCACTTCTATACCGCGCTGGTTAATTGCTGATGTGGTCATACGTCACGTGCCCCGTCATACGGCTCGAGATACCATGATGGCTGGTCGGTGATGTATCGTGCGTGTATTTCGACTGCGTTCGAGGCGGCTGCCATGTCGACGACTCCGGATCAAGACTCAACCTCACTTGCTGAAGCGTCATGCCGTGGCAAACGAGGACGCTCACCCGCATATCGCCAAGAGCTCTTAGGAGCCAGACGATGGTCTTACATGGGACGTTCGATCGGAAGGCTAGATCCTACTGCGCGCCATCTCAGACCACCGATCCGCTTCACAATGACACAAGGCGGATGGAACTCGAATTCCTGACCGAGCAGACCGCTGCGTCCCACATTCACCATGGGGCCCGAAAATACCTCGGAACGAGTCATAGACGCTCACAGCGGCGGATAGCACAGAATATCAAGAAGTATGGAAGCTGTTGCCTCTCATGTACAGTTTAGGGAGCTCCGTCTGACGCGATTTGTTTCTCAGTGCGATGTCGGTACGTAAATGTTCCCTGCAAACCATTCGCGCGGCCAATCAGTGCTCCCGAACGACTGCATGGTATGCTACAGGTTGCAGCTGTCATGAAAACAATCGCCCCGTATGTCGCTTCCATATACGTTCCTGGAAGCATTACTCACTTCAGGGACGCAGGCGGCATGGTTGGAACACGTAATGCAAGTCAGAGTCAGTTAAGTGTGGTACCACCAGCGGGCGTGCCGGAGTGCGACGGATGAAGCAGTCTTAACGACAAGTCAAGCGGGTGCTTCCATGGAAGGCATTGTCCAGAAAACGATTCGTCCCTCGAGCCCTGGGTCACGTTGTGTATAAATTAGTTGCCGGCGACGATGGTGCCACAAGCAGTCATCGCTTTTTGTCCTTAGACGGATGGAAGCAGTCGCGCGGGCCAGCGGTCAATGCCTGTCTCTACTCCGCAATGCCCAATCCGTCAGCGAGGGACAAGTCATTTGTGCGTCTACAATGCGATGCTACAAATCTTGGGGCATGTACGCCGGCATCTGTTCACGAAGAACCGAGTTCGGGGGCCCGGCGCGGGCCGAATTGAAGTGGGCGCGAAGCAAGCTCCACGAGCAGGGGACGGCGCCTCATCGATCATTGGGCGGGGGGGGGCACCTGTCGCGGTCGCCATACAAATGGGAATTCTGCGGATCTTGCGGAGCTGGGCGAGGCGCTGACGGCGGCTCGAATCGCGGCGCGCGCCACGGCTGGCGAGGGACCGCCTCTCACAGGTATGTACGTCAGTGGCGGGCGCTGGCGTCTCCGGCCTTGCATGATGACGGGGCTTGTGTGTGGGATCGGTTCAGCAATGGATTGGAGGCGGACTGACGCCGCCCACTGATCACTGGCGTTTTATGCACCTTTGCGTGATGCCCGGGTTGACACTTTACTCCACCATCAGGCGGCACCAACCAAAGCCTTCCCATTGGCTCAGCCATCAAGCGCTGTTCAATCAGCTACCTCGGCTAAAGATGCTGTAGCCCGCCCCTCCACCCGCCCCCATGTGGCTTCCGCTAAAGGCTGTGCATCCACTCTCTCTCTGACGGGGACGTTAGCTATCTCACGCTCCGACGCGCCGGCCTACACTTCGTCCACTGTTTGTGGCCGTCCGTGCCCTGCGGCGGCGGATTCGGGGCTGGCCTCAATGCCAAATGTGTGCGTTGAGACGCTCCCACCCTCCCTCCCCCCCCAACTACCATGGAACCGCTGCACCGGTGTTCTCGGCGTCCCTGGCGCCAAGCAGTCCCCCCGCGTCCGGTTGTGGGTGTCCGGGATGAATGTTCCGCGCAACCGCAGGACGTATTAATGCTGATTCTGGAGAAGTAAGATGCTGTGTCTTCCGGCTCTTTTTCCCATTTCTGCGAGAATGCGTGCATCTTTCCGTTGTGCAAGGTGGCGCGCCTAATCCATGAGGACGCGGAGTACCGCACCTCGATTTGTTCCATCGCTGATGACCTCGGAGAAATAGTCAACATGATTGGTACGTGTGCTGTATCTCAAGAGTTCATTGGGGAGGGGAACTCTACAGAGAAGCAGCTGGTAGTTGAAGAATGGTTGGGACTGGAGGAAGACATGCATGCCATTGAACACACCGTAGATTTGGAGTGTTCTACGAAGCGTGCATCCGGACGCCACTAGCAAGACGAATGAACAGTGTGTTGATGGGGAAGTGGGAGCGTTGACCTGAGGCAGCTATGAAAACTCCTCGGAGACAAGCGCTGCAGCGTGGCCACGCAAGGAGAAGGGAATACGGCAGTTGGATGGCGGGGCCTTCACACCGACAATAATACATGCCAGTGTAGACACCGAAATGCCGGAACACCCCAGAGCACATATCCAACCCGCTGAGCACACCCCCCCCGACACACAGTAACGCGTTCCCAGACCGTTCTGTAGAATCTCCTCACGTCCTGAAGGCACTCGACGATCACGGCACCATGTCTTGCTTGGAAATGTGTGCTCTTCGACCTGACAACAACTGTGCTCTCCTCAGCAGGGCATTGTCCAGTCCCGCGTACCTGCTGGATCCATCGGGCGTAGCGAAGACTGGGACCAACGAGAGAGGGGACATCACAGAGGATCCAGACGAAGCAAGGAACGACTCAATAGCAGATTTTAACACATTGTTCATTGAATGGGAACACCCACGGTCGCCACGACAAGACTCTCGACGACCCTAGCAAGAAAGACACAGCAGTATCTCCACCCTCTGACAAACAATAAACAGAACATATCTTGCACTTGACAATCACGCGCCGCCACGGTGACGACGCGCACGGTGCCTTCGACGCGGCAGTAACGCGAGGAAGGGCCAATATGCGGGCCGGGCCAAGGCGCAGCATATGAGCAGACTGTAGTACCACAATCTAGGGGGTTACCTCAACAGGATGGAAGTAACGGCCATCTCAGCCGCTCGCGCGACACCCGCTATGGGACTCTAGGTCCGAGAAGTCGGGCCGATCGAAGCGCCAGGACATAGAGACACGGTTCTTTTACCGGCGACGACGGTGCCTCCCACCGTCGTCGCCCTTCGTCCTGAAAGGGCGGAATCCGTCGCCCGGACCCAATTTCCCCGAATGGGAAATGGCCTAGGCCGTCGCCAACCAATGCGATAATTCCCCTCATGCATATCAAGGCCCCTCAAGCGATCATTTAAAGACGAGGGGGGGTCACCGTCCCGCGCGCAACGCGTTGCACCCACCGAGTGGCGCCCAGTCACCCGTCGCATTCCGCGCCCTCTCTACCGCGCCAGCCAGGCCCCCCTGCGGGGCCCACGTGCCGCGGCGGGGTGGGTCAGGGACGCTCCTCGGCCTTCTTGGTCCGGGGAGCGGAGACGCCTCCGTCACCCCTGCCCCTGCGTCGTCGTTCTCCCTGCCGGTTGTCGCGTCCCCCGGCCGACCGCCACCGACCAAATCCAACCCCGCCCTGTCCCGGTGTCATCACTGCGACCCCGGGCCAGCCCCCGCCGGCCAAGTCGACCCGCCCCGGTCGCGGTGAGACCACCACGCCTCGAGGGGGTTGACCGCCGGCTCGTAGGTAACGTTAACACCGCGGAGGGCCGGGGCCGCCTAAGTCGGCACCAACACCCACAGCGTGGCAAAAGGTGGCAAACGCAGGGGACGGCAGTGGCTTGGTCAACCTATCCGCGGGCATGTCCGCGCCGGAAGGAAGTAGAACGCAACCTCCCCGCGCGCCACGTAGTCGCGCACCATGTGCTAGGCGACATCAACGTGCTTGGTGCGCCCCGTGGCTTCGGGGTTGTTGACCAGGGCTAGGCATGCCTGGATGTCTTCTCCCATCGGCACGGCGCCACCGTCGACGCCCAGGGCCGACAGCAGCTTGCGGAGCCACAGCGCTTCCTTGGTTGCCATCGCAGCGGCCACGTACTCGGCCTCGGCCGTCGACGTGGCCACCGTCGATTGGCGCTTGCTCGCCCACGAGATCGGCCCGCCGTGAAGGGTGAAGACAAAGCCCGTTGTCTATCGACCACCGTCAGTGTCGCCCGCCCAATCGGCGTCGACGTATCCATGTAGTGGCTCGTCACCGCCATAAACCACTCCGAGGCGCGTAGTCCCGCGCATATAGCGCAGCACTCCCTTTGCCGATGGCATATGCTCCTCCTCGGGACACGACATGTAGCGCGACAGAACCCCCACGGCAAAGGCAATGTCCGGTCTTGTCGTGGTCGACAGGTAGAGCAGGGAGCCGACGAGCTCAGCATACCGGTTGACCTCCGGCAGCAGGTTCTCCCCCGTCCTGAAAAGCTTGGCACCGGACGACATTGGCGTCTTGTTGGGAGTGGAGTTCTCCATCCCGAACGCCTCAAGGAGCGCCATCACGTGACCAGGGTTGCTCAAGGTGATTACCTTAGCTGCCCGGTCGCGCATTACCGTCATGCCGATGATATCCTTGACCTCGTCCATATCGCGCACGTCGAACTTGGTGGCGACATAAGCCTTGGCTGCCTTGACCCCCGCCAGGCTCTTGGCCGCCACGATGAGTTCGTCAACGTAGACCAGGCTGTAAAAGATTCCGTGCACAGGGTGGCACCACTTGTAGAGACACGGGTCCACCTTGGACCGCGCGGCCCCCATATCCTTGAGTTCCTTGTCGAGCTCACTTCCCCACAACCGCCGCGCCCGCTCAGTCCCATAGAGAGCAATGCTGAGACGGTTGGCCTGTCCAGCCTCCCCCGAGGCAGCGCCGTATGGAAGCTTGATGTACATCTCCTTGTCCATCTTGGCGTTGAGAAAGGCTGTCTTGACGTCAACGTGGTGAACCTTCCAGTCTTTGGCCGCCGCCATAGCGAAGAGCGCGCGTGTGGTTGCAGCGTTGGGCACAGGTGCCCATGTCTCGTCAAAGTCGCGCCCAGGCACTTGATTGAAGCCTTGTGCAACAAGTCGCGCCTTGTATCACGTCACGTTGCCCTCCGCGTCGTGCTTGATATCGTAAACGAAGCGGGTCTTGACCGCCTTGCGCTTGTTGTTGGCCTTGGTCTCGGACCAGGTGCCAAGCTTCTTGTGCGCAAGGTACTCTTCCTTCTCGGCCTCCTTCTGCAGCGGCCATTCCGCCCGCGACCTCGCCTCCTTCGCGTTCGACGGTGGCTTGCTGAGGTACAAGTTCGGTGTCGTCCCAGCGGCAGGTCGCGCCACCAGGTACGTCTTCGGATTGCTTTCCCACCAAGTGACCTTAGGTGCAGGCTTCCGCCTGGACCGCCGTGGTGCTTTCGCCCCGTCGTCTCCACCACCTGCAGTGGAGCAGAGAAGCTCTTGGCTCAATTCTTGTTCCGCCGCAGCATCGCCGACGTCATTGTCATCGTCGTCTTCGTCGCCGCTGCTGACCTCCTGTTCTTGCTCGTCGTCGCTCTCTGACGACGGCGTCAGCTCGAACTTGTCCCCGCGTCGGTCCTCCGCGTCCAGCAAGTCCATTGCGCCATCTTCTTTGTCGCCATCCGTCTGCGCAGTCAGGCAATGACTAGAAGCAGTACCAGACGGAGACGTCTGGTTGATGGCTTTGCTTGATGTCTCCTTCATGAGCACGTCTCGTCGCTCGAGGACGTTGTGGGACTCGCCATTGAGAATGCGGTAGGCCTTGCCTCCAACTGTGTAGCCGAACAAACGGCCAAAATTCGTCCTTGGCTCCAGCTTCCGCTGCTGATGCTTGGGCTTCAGAGCCCAGGCCCGGCTCCCCCAAACGCGAAAGCCCTTCACGTCGGAGCGTCGCCCCGTGAGCGCCTCCAGCGGCGTCACATCCTGTCCCGCCTTGGGGGACCGGTTGAGCACGAGGATGACCGACGACAAAGCCTCGGCCCACAGCTCTTATTCGGCACCAGCGTCAAGGAGTGTCGCTCGAACCCGCTCCATGATGTAACGGTTGGCGCGCTCGGCCTTTCCGTTCTGTTGCGATGAGTACGGCGCCGTTTTCTCAGAAGTAATGCCCTTGTCGTCGTACCACGCCATGAGTTCGTTGCTGAGAGACCCCTGGGCGCCATCGTGGCGCACACGCTTCACCTTGAGCCCCGTCAGAGTCTTCAGCTGCTTGATTCGGACCTTGATGACGCTAAGAACCATACCCTTGGTCATGATCGGCGTCGCCGTGATAAACACGGTAGAGTCCTCCAGCAGCGTCATGAAGTAGACGGATCTGACCAGGGACTCCTTCAAAGGTCAATCAACGTCAGTGTGAACCAACTCGCACTTCGTGGATGTCGTCGTCGAACGATGGTGCGGAGAGCGCGCCATATTGCCGTCGACGCACGGCACGCACACTGTGCCAGGGACGCGCTTGGAGTCAGCCACCGTCGATGGAATCCCATCAACCATCGAAAATACTCGCTTGAGGTCCTCGAAGCCCAAGTGGTTGAACCGGCGGTGCCACAGCTCCGCCTCGCCGTTCATACGGGTGGACGCTGCACTTGCCGACGCCTTGACCGGCGTCACCTTGAGCACGTAGTTCTCGGCCTCGTTGACCGATCCGACGACAGACGCTTGGCTCAGCAACCCGCTCGTGAGTACCGCTTCCCCGTCACTGAGGATGTAGCAGGCATCGCCGACAAGCACAACGGCGCCACCTTTGCGATCGATCGCTCTGACCGACAGCAGGTTGTCTATCAGATCCGGCACAAGCATGGCCTCGCAGAGGACCGTGCGAGCCTCGGTGTCGCCGTTACCCACGTCCATTGAGACGTAGCCGTTCCGCTTGATGGCCACCTTGTGGCCGTCGGCCAGAGTGACCTTGGCCCCGCTCCCCGACGTCTTGACGGTGAAGCCTTTGTCTCCGGAGGCCATGTGATTGGTCGCGCCAGAGTTGAGCACCCAGGTCGACGACCCGCTGGTGCTACCGCCAGCCTCATGGCTGCCGACCTGCCCTGACGACGCGGCGTAGGCCAGGGCGGCACGAGGAGGAGCACCTCCTCTCTCGCCACCCCCTCGCCGCCCGCTGTTCGGCTTCTTTTTTTTTTGCCCTTGGCTTCATCGGCCTTCTTCTTGAGGCAGTCGCGCTTCATGTGCCCTTTCTTGTCGCAGTAGTATCACACGATCACCTTCTTGTCCCACGACTTCTTGAACGCCGTCGCCGCAAACGCTTGCGACTTGACCCCAGTGGTCGATGACGACCGCCCATTGCTGCCCCGCTGCTTCATCGTGAGCAACTTGGCGCTCACGTCAGCGAGGTTGCGCTTTCCGTCCATGTTCTAGAGGACGGTCTTGATCATGTCATACTCTGCGGGAAGACCCAACAGTACTTGCAGCACAAGCGTGTTTTGTCAACCTGGTTGCCCAGCATGGCTAGCTCTTGCCGGATGCCCTTGGCGCGCGAAGTGTACTTGATAATGTTCTCGTCGCCGCCCTTCTTGAGATTGTTCAGCTCATGCATGAGCTGCAGCAGGCGTGCGTTATCACGCGCCTCAAAGATGTTCTTGAGCGCGTCCCACGTCTCCTTGGTAGTACTAACCCCCGTCACCGAGTGAAGATGAACCGGCTTGACCGACATCTGGATCGTGGCCAACGCCGACTCGTTGGTGATGTCCCAATCGTCCGCCGCCACGTTGCCTTTGGCATCACTCCCCGACGCGGGGCGATCCGTCACGACCGCCGACAACAACTTCTCCTTGATGAGCTATGCACGGCAGTACACAGCCCAGACCTTGTAGTCGTCATTCAGCTGCGCAAAGCGAGGGCCAACGTAGAGACCATGCTCCGACATGACAATGACCAACCGCGCCACGAAGCGCAACACTGATGACGTGGGAGGCTAAGCCCTCCTGGCCGATGCCGGAACACACAGCAGCCCGACCAACGGCATCCCGCAAAAGACAGCGCGGAAGACGAAGATGACCACCAGCGACACTGGGCCCATAACCTGTGAAGTGGGAGGTGTTTTGGTGGGTACGGTACTTTCCGGTGGATGGTTCCCAGGCCCGAGACAAACCGCCTCATAAGCCCCAGACGACTCCCGCGCCCAGCGACCCTCGGGAAGCCCCTCGCCCATCGAGCGTGCACAAAGCATGCAGTGGCTCTCCACAATCGGAGAGCACACCTCCGGTGCGCACAGCCAGTCAGCGCCCCATGTGCGGCAAGCCAGGCCACTCAGCACCACACACATCCCGACCCAGCACCTCGCCAATCTCCCGGAGACTCACCACACACGGGTTCCCTCCGAGAAGCAAGTACATACAATTACATACAAATACACAACGGCCAGATAAGTGTCCGCAATACAGACCGTGCGGACTTGCCGAGCAAGGCTCAACACGAGGGTTCTCAAATCATTTACGAGGCGGGCACGCATCGGCATGTGCAGTACACGCAGGGTCACCGAGACTCCTACTGCACCCATCCCTGTTGTCAGGTGACATGTCTCAAAGATAGTACACATCTACGGGATCAAGGGCTACACCCGTCACAGCACTTTCTTTTCCGGCAGCTGTTACTCTTCGCACCCAAGTAGCGCTGGGATCGTTCACACTGGCAAGGAAGTGCGTCACACCGAAGTCCCGGTATGCGGCTTGAAGGGCGTTTGCACTCCCACCGTTTTTGGCTCTGAGGTCCGCACCTGACATATGCTTTTCCTTTTCTCATGGTAGCTGTGCCCTCAAGTCTCTGCGCTTGACACTCAGGTCAGGCGCAGGCCTACCAGAGAATGAGTCGCACATAATGGTAGGAAACTGCGGAAAGGTTTGAACGCGCACTCTGAGCTTGTGCCCAGAAGGTCGCTTTGGCAGTCAACTAGAGATGGGGCGCCTCTCGCGTGCTATTATTCGGAACACGTGCGCGCCAAATTGGCTGAATGATGCACTATTCGACAGAATCAGTCCGTGCAATGCCAACTCAGGAACAGAGTGTAACTCAGTCACAGGAACGGAGTAGAAATCCTTGGCACGTCGCGTCGGAGACCCAAGCACTTGCGCAGACACTTTGTCACCACCGTGTGCGTCCTTGGGCTCCC
>Ga0114957_1005545_pt1 | contig 10427 bp, 7 predicted proteins | sample BantaG_FD_87175 | JGI IMG/M metagenome (GOLD analysis project Ga0114957, IMG submission 87175) | Marine algal microbial communities from Bantry Bay, Ireland - BantryBay_4 metaG | ecosystem: Host-associated > Algae > Red algae > Unclassified | place: Bantry Bay, Ireland | collected 2014-11-21 | reverse complement strand
TTTAATCAATTCAATAATTGCTTTGGCTTGTTTATTCCAATCGGTAATAATATATAGTTGTCCAACTTTTGGTAGTGGTTCGTTTTCTTGTTCATAACTCCAAAGTGAACCAGCAGTAGCCTGTTTAATTCCTTTTACAACTAACTCGGCACATTCATTGGCATCTTTTTTATTATCGCAAAAATAATAATGCTCAGGCATGGGCAAGGCTTGGTGAGCTGTATTGGCTTTAACAAAGTTGTCCCACATTTTTTTTACAGATTCGTTCATAAAATTACTTGTTGAGTTGCCTTTCTTTCCATTGCTGGTTAAAGGTTTTATTTATTTTAGGAAATTCTTTTTTACTGCCCCAAGCATCTTTAAAAAACAAGTTGATTAAAAAGTTTTTAACGCCTTGTCCTTTATTTATTTAACTTCTGATAAGCATTGCTTTGCCGCTTCTACATTTTTATATTGTTGTAATCCTTTAGTAAAGGCATTTTCGTATTTATTAATATTGAATTTTATTTTATGATAGTGTTCTTTATCAACAGCTAATTTTGCTGCGCTGTTGTAAAATTCTGTTTTCTGTGCTGCCAATGTAAAAATGGTTTCCTTAATAGCAAAGGTACGTAAGTTGGCCTAATCTACTTGTGCTTAAATTTGGCATTATAATTTTTTCTAACTATTCAGTAGAGATCAGAAGTCAGACCGCTTCGCTGTAAGACGTCAGATAAATTTGACTGAGTTAAGTCAAAAACACTCTTTTTCGCCAAAATTAAGTCTAAGGTCTAACGTCTGACAATGAAATGGTTTGACTTCTGAATAATTACAACTTCTCTTTTAAATAACTGCCGGTATAACTTTCTTTCACCTTCACCAAATCTTCGGGTTTACCTTGAAAAACTAAATGCCCGCCAGCTTCACCTCCTTCTGGGCCAAGGTCAATAATGTAGTCGGCACATTTAATAATGTCTAAATTATGTTCAATAATAATAATAGAATGTCCATTTTCTACCAAGGCATTAAATGCAGTCATTAGTTTAGTAATATCGTCAAAATGTAAACCTGTGATTGGTTCATCAAAAATAAATAAAATATGTTTTGTAGCACTCTCTTTACCTAAGTAAGAAGCCAGTTTTACTCGTTGCGCTTCACCGCCACTTAATGTGCTGCTACTTTGGCCTAATTTTACATAACCCAAACCAACATCTTGCAATGGTTTTATTCGTTTAAATACCTCAGGTACTTTTTCAAAAAATACCATGGCTTCGTCTACGCTCATATCTAACACTTCAAAAACATTTTTGCCGCTGTACTTTACTTCTAAAATTTCTTTTTTAAAACGCTTTCCATCGCATTCGTCGCACAACAATTTTACATCGGCTAAAAACTGCATTTCAATAGTTACAAAGCCATCACCTTTGCAAGTTTCGCACCGCCCACCTTCTACATTAAACGAAAAATGTTTGGGCTTGTAACCGCGTACTTTTGCTATTTTTTGTTTAGTAAACAAATTACGAATTACATCATAAGCTTTTATATAAGTTATAGGGTTTGAGCGAGATGATCTTCCCAAAGGGTTTTGATCTATCATTTCAATTTGCTCAATGCATTTTAAATCGCCAGTAAGTTGTTCGTAATGCCCCGGTTTTTCACCAAACTGATTAATATGACGATTAAGTGCAGGATGTAAAATATCTTTTACTAAGGTAGTTTTGCCAGAACCACTTACACCAGTTACTACCACAATTTGATTTAGTGGAATTTTTACATCAATTTTTTTAAGGTTATGTTGGCTGGCACCAGTCAAGTCAATATGGTTAATTGTTTTTCTACGATGCTTAGGCAAGAGCACCGCTTTTGCGCCACTTAAATATTTACCTGTTAAGCTACCATTGTTGGGTGGAATGTTTTTTGCTGGCCCATTAAAAGTTACTTCGCCGCCATAAATACCTGCCAATGGCCCCATATCTACTAAGTGATCTGCTTCTCTAATTATTTCTTCATCGTGTTCTACCACAATAACGGTATTGCCTAAATCACGTAATTTTTTTAGTACTTTTATTAAGCGGTCGGTATCGCGCGGGTGCAAGCCAATACTAGGCTCATCTAAAATGTACATTGAACTAGTAAGGTTACTACCAATACTACGTGTTAAATTTATGCGCTGCGTTTCGCCACCAGAAAGCGTATTACTTAAACGATTTAAGGTAAGATAGCCTAAGCCAACTTCTTGCATTACTTTAATTCTGTTGTTAACTTCTAACAAAATACGTTTAGCAATTTGCTGCTCTAACTTATTTAGTTTTAAGGTTTCAAAAAAAGTGGCCACCTTATCAATAGAAATATTTACCAGTTCATTAATACTGGTTTCGTTTATTTTAACATATTGTGTGTCTTTACGAAGGCGCGAACCAAAGCAATCGGTACAAACCGTTCTGCCTCTGTATCGGCTTAACATTACACGGTATTGAATTTTATAACTCTGTGATTCTAATTCGGCAAAAAAATCGTTTAAACCGTTAAACCATTCATTACCTGTCCATAATAGTTGACGTTCTTCATTTGTTAATTCTTTAAAAGAACGATGTACTGGAAAATCGAATTGGATAGCATTTTTTATTAAGCGTTGTTGCCAGGCTTTCATTTTGTCACCTCGCCAACAAACTACTGCGCCATCGTAAATAGATAAATTTTTATTGGGTACAACCAAGTCTTCATCAATGCCAATAATAGTGCCAAAACCTTCGCAACGGTCGCAAGCACCATAAGGGTTGTTAAAGCTAAAAAGTAGTGGAGAAGGTTGTTCAAATGCCATTCCATCTAACTCAAAGCGGTTGTTAAATTGCTGTTTTTTACCATCAATAACTTCAATAATACAATCACCACCACTTTCGTAAAAAGCAATTTGTACAGAGTCGCCAGCACGGCTGCGGTTGGCTTCGTTGTCGGTTGCTGTAATTCTATCAATTACAATATGTGTTTCTTTAGGTAGTTTTTTTGTATTGTATTCTTTTTCATTTAGATCTTTAATTCGTACAACTTCTTCATTTATTTTTAAACGTGAAAAGCCTTTTTTGTTAAGCAGTTGGGCAATTTCAAACAAAGATCTATTAGGATAATCTGTAACTTTTAATGGCGATAAAATCATCAACTTGGCATCAGCTTTTTGCATAAAAATGAAATCTAATACATCGCTAACTTCGTGCTTTTTCACTTCTTTACCCGAAATAGGAGAAAAGGTTTTACCAACACGAGCATACAATAAGCGCAAATAGTCATAAATTTCGGTTAAAGAACCTACGGTAGAACGGCTGCTTCGGGTAATTACTTTTTGCTCAATAGCAATAGCCGGGCAAATGCCTTTAATATAATCTACATCGGGCTTGTTCATTCGGTTTAAAAACTGACGCGCATATGAGGAAAGACTTTCAACATATCTGCGTTGTCCTTCTGCATATAAAGTATCAATTGTTAAGCTTGATTTTCCAGAACCACTAACACCAGTAATTACGATTAGTTTATTTTTGGGTAGTTCAACATCTACATTTTTAAGGTTGTGTACACGCGCACCTTTAATAAAAATACTATCTTGTTTTTGCTTTGTTTTTGCTTTTATCGCCATCGGCTCAAAAATAAAGTATTCGGTTGGTATTTGCTTAGCTTTTATTACACATTGTTTTTTGTTTTTAGATGAGTTTTAAAACAGCCTTATTATTTAGGGCTTTAACAACTACAGTTATTGTTATTTTAAATATTAAACTGCAAAAAAAAGTGACACTCCTTAAAAAGAAGCATCACTTTAATTAGAATTAATATAGTCGTAATATTTAAATCATTTTAATAACCTTATCTGTAAAAATAATTTTATTGTTGCTACTAACTGTTATTATATAATGGCCGTTGGGCAAATTACTTGTATTTAATATTGCTGTAGTGGTCGAAACATTTTGTTCAAGCATTATTTGACCACTTATTGAAAATACACGTAAAACGCTATTGTTTGTTTGAGTTGACAAACCAGTAATATTCAATTGATTTTTTACTGGCTTTGGAAATATATTAATATTTGTATTTGCAAAAGCATCCATAGAAACAGGTGTTTCTTCTTCTAACATTTCGCCCGGCATATAAAATTTACGCGGACACATTGCCGACCATAAATTTTTAACTGTTTTAGTAGTAACATCTTCATATTTAAAAGAGGTAGTAAATACTCTTGCTTTAACTTCAATTTTTTCATTTATTGTAATTGGCTCTTTATATTTTTTAGCAGTATTAGAAATTGTGCCATCTAAATTTTTTGGGTCGGTACCGTTTGTGGTGTAATAAATATCTCCCAACTCATTCGGGTTTGTTAACCTTAATTGATACCCTTGTTCAACTTCGCCACCTATTTTAGAGTATTTTACTGCTTTAAAATTGAAAACTTCTTCTAATACATATTCCCCATCTTTATTAACCCTTTTTATATAATTAGGAAATAAATTAAGTTCTGAATCTGGCCTGCCATATATAACTAACATTTCTTTTAATAAGTTAGGAAGTATCCGCTCTTTATAATCTTGTATTGTTTTATCAACTGCATCAAAACAAACTTCAGTATAACCTAACTCATCTTTTCTAACATCAGCCCATCTTGCAAATTCAAGCATTGTTGCATTGTTAATTTTTTGTGCTGCTGCTTGGTAAGAAGCAATTAAATTTTCAGAAGTTAAAACACCGTCTTCTTCAACACAATTACATTGAATATGATCTCCAAATTTAGTTTTATACGCTGGCACATCTAAAAGGCGTTGATTCAGATCAATAGGATGGTATTTAAAACGATCGTTAGTTTTGCCAGCATTTAATAATGTAAGGTTTTTTACGCCTGTATAATTTAATACAAATTCAGCATCCCAAACAAAAAATTGAAACTTACCATTTTTGCTATTTCGGGCAGCCCACCAATTATTGTTACTCCAGTCTGCATTTACTAAAAACAGATTTAGCAAATTATAATCAATAAAATTATCAATATCTAAATGATTAGTAATTTTATTATAAAATTGTTTGGCTTTATCTTCATTTACCACTACATCTTCATCATAATTTGTTTGGCCTGTAAATGGGTTGGTTTGGGGGTTTGTTAAAATGGTATCGTAAATGGAATGTCCCATTTCATACATATTTTTATAATCTACATCAGTTCCGTTCTCAACTCCAATATTATTTACTACATCATAATCATCTGGTTTGCCACCATAGTAATCGGCCATATAATTTGCATTTGGTTTTTCACAAACATCATAAATTCCCCAATACAAACCATTAATAAATAAGTGGAAAAATTTGCTATTAACAGAAGAAGCATCACCAGATAATTGCTTTTGTAAATTACGTGTCCAGTTATCTTTATGATATTGGCTTTCTTCTCTTCTATCATTATCCCAATCGTGTGGCGAACTGTGTGCAATCATTCTTAACTCTAAATTTTTAAAACTATCGCTTCCTTTATTTCCATATATTGGATAGTTAAGTTTTTCAGCTCCATATTCACTTTTAAATTTCAACTGAAAGCTATGTTTGTAAAAATCAAAATATCTTGATGTTTCTCCACTAATTGATAAACCAGCACTAACTTGAGCTGATAAAGTTTCAGCACCCTGCACATCATTAAATATTTCTACAGATGCTTTTCTTTCCCAGGTATCAACATTTTCTGGCAAAGTATAGCAACTGTCCGACTTTTCAACTGGGTATACATATAAGCCGCTATCTACTCCAAAAAGTTGGTTTTTATCTAATGAAATTGCCATAGAAGGTATTTGCATTAAACCCTTGTAAAGTTTTTGCTCGTAATCAGGTTCATTAGCAATACAATTGTTATTTGAAAGCCCATATTTGGCGTTTTGTCTTAGGCATGATGATTCACCTAAAAATGATTTGCCATAACCCCACGTAGAATGGTAAAGTAATTCATTTATTACCTTATCATCATTTTGTGTTAACACATCGTTAATAAATAAATAGGTTTGAGTAGTAGACAAACTTTCTTTGCTAACATAGGCATAAACCCTAACAACGGTTGAGCGATTTATATTAGGAATTATCATTGAACTACTACCTTCGTGGCTTAAACCATGGTTTTCGGTAGGTTCGCTTCCATCTAAAGTATATCTAATTTTTATATTATCACTAGTGGTTTGAATAGATAAATCAAAATTTTCAGTATAAAAGCCCCGTTCGTGCGAAAAGCTAAGCCCAATTTTAGCAAATAAATTTGAACTGATTAGTAAAAAACTACAAATTAGAAAAGGTAGTGAATAAAAAAAATTCATTTATGTTGAGTTTTAGAAGTTGAAAAAACGTGCAACTAATTTAAATACCAAAATTGTACCAAACATTTCTTATTGTAAAAAAAGTGACATTAAACTGTTTTATATGAACAAACTTAAAAATATTACCTTTGCAAAATGTCGAGAATAATGGCTTTTGATTATGGCCTAAAAAGAACAGGAATTGCAGTTAGCGATCCATTAAAATTAATTGCAACTGGATTAACTACTGTTGATACCAAAAATTTGTTGCCTTACATTAAAGCTTATTTTAAAGATAGTGATGTTGATACTTTTGTATTTGGCAATTCGCTACATAAAGATGGAAAAGAGAACAACATAAATAAAAACATTAAAGGCTTTGCTAAAGTATTACACAACATGTATCCAAGCATACCCCATTATTTTCAAAATGAACATAATACTTCAAAACAAGCAATGGATGCGCTAATACAAAGCGGTGTGCCAAAGCAAAAAAGACGAAATAAAGCATTAACAGACGAAGTAAGTGCTACTATTATTTTGCAAAATTTTATGAACGAATTTCAAGTTAAACTTAAAGAAGAAGAATGATTTTACCAGTTGTAGCTTATGGCGATGCGGTGTTGCGAAAAAAAGCCGCAGAAATTGATAAAAATTACATTGATTTAGATACACTAATAAAAAACATGTGGGATACAATGTACAAAGCTAATGGCGTTGGTTTGGCAGCTCCACAAATTGGTTTGCCTATTCGCTTATTTGTAATAGATACCGTGCAAGTTGAAGAAGACGTAGATGGACACATTGAAGAAAAAGGGATTAAGCAAGCATTTATAAATGCAACTATTACCCAAAAAAATGGAAAACCTTTTGCTTATAGTGAAGGTTGTTTAAGCATACCAGGTGTGCGAGAAGATGTTAACCGAGAGCCAGATATTAGTATTACTTATTACGATGAAAATTTTAAGAAACACAAAGCACAATTTACAGGCACAAATGCTCGAGTAATTTTACACGAATATGATCATATTGAAGGCGTTTTATTTGTTGATTATTTAAAGCCATTAAAAAAACGCTTACTTAAAAAACAATTGACTAATATTTCGAGAGGTATAGTTGATGTAAAATACAAAATGCGTTTCCCTAATAAAAAGTAAGCTATTTTTTTTTGTTTAGAAATGCAATATTGCGAGTTAAACCACTAAATTTAGTACGCTTTACAGCCGACTTTTTAAATACTTCACTAAACACTTCTTTGCTTAACTCTTTCCATTCGCTATTAGTCATTTCTAACAGCTTTTCATTAGGTTTAAACTGTGGTTCGTTGTTTGGTTTTGCAAATCTATTCCAAGGGCAAACATCTTGGCAAACATCACAACCAAACATCCAGTTATCCATTTTGTTAGCAAACTCATTTGGTAATTCTTCTTTTAACTCAATGGTTAAATAGCTAATGCAGCGGCTGCCATCAACCACATAAGGTTGCACAATAGCCTCGGTTGGGCAAGCATCAATACATTTGGTGCAAGTGCCGCAATAATCTTTAATTGGGCCATCGGGTTCTAACTCAAGATCAATAATTAACTCTGCAATAAAAAAAAATGAGCCCATTTGTTTATTTATTAAGTTGCTGTGTTTACCCAGCCAACCTAAGCCTGCACGTTTAGCCCAATGCTTGTCTAAAACGGGTGCAGAGTCAACAAAAACCCGGCCATCTATCTCACCTATTTGTTGTTTAATTTCAAATATAAACTCCTTTAACTTTTCTTTTATTACAAAATGATAATCTTTACCATAGGCATATTTTGAAATTTTTGGAGCAGTTTTATCCACTTGTTTTTCTTCGCTAGCATAGTTAAATAACAAACTTACTACTGATTTAGCTCCAGGTACTAACTTGGTTGGGTCAATGCGTTTATCAAAATGATTTTCCATGTATGCCATCTTACCATTATAATTTTTATTGAGCCATTGTTCTAATTGCTTGGCTTCTGGTTGCATTTGTTCTGCTTTGGCAATACCACAAAAATTAAAGCCTAAAGCGGTAGCAATTGACTTTATAACGTTACTATGTTTTGTTTTTGGTAAGATGGTTTGAAATTAAAATTAATTGATTTTATAAAATTACAAATTATAATTATTAAATTTATTAATCAATTTAAATGATAATTTTAATACTATGGATTCTTACGAAATATTAAAGAAGCAATATTTGGAAATAATTGAAAACCAGCTAAAATTAAAAGAACCGCCAGAGGTTACAACAACTTATAAAAGATTGCTTGGTTTAGGTATTGAAAAAAAACGCGCAAAATTTATGTTAGCAGATTGTTTACAAATTGAAATGATGACAATTTTTAAAGAGGATAAAGAATTTGATCCACAAAGATTTTCAAAGCTATTAAACAAGTTACCAAACGACCCCTACAAAGATTGACAACCAAGTCTCCACTACATTTTAATGCAATCAACAATAAATAGCTACTAAATTTTTGTCCATTTTTTGTTAGATGCTGCCGACTCTACTACTTTATCAATAAAATGCATGCCTCGTATGCCATCATCAATAGTTGGAAAATCTAAGTTGAGTGCTTTAATTTTTTTGCCCTCTAAATGTTGATCTAAAGTAAGCGCAAAGTTTTTGTAAATGTTGGCAAAGGCTTCTAAAAATCCTTCGGGATGACCAGCTGGTATACGAATAGCCGCTTGCGTAGTTTTAGCTTGTTGCCCAACTCCGGTACGCAATACTTGTAACGATTTGTTAAGGGTTCTATACAATAATGTGTTTGGATTCATTTGGCTCCAATCTAATCCTCCCTTTTCACCATAAACACGAATACGCAAATCATTTTCTTCGCCAGCAGCAATTTGCGTAGCTAACAAAGTAGCTTTAGCACCGTTATTCAATTTCAATAAAATTGCACCATCATCATCTAACTGCCTGCCTTGCACAAAAGTGTTTAAGTCGGCACAAACGTGGGTAATTTGTAGGCCAGTAATATATTCCAATAGATTTTCGGCGTGTGTACCAATGTCGCCCATTGCGCCAGCTTTACCGCTTTTAGTGGGGTCGGTGCGCCAATCGGCTTGCTTTTGGCCTGTTGCTTCTAAGCGAGTAGCCAGCCAACCTTGCGGATATTCTACTATACAACGTCTTATTTTACCCAATTTGCCTGCCGCAACTATTGCTTTAGCTTGTTTTACCATAGGGTAACCAGTATAATTGTGCGTTAAGGCAAACAACATTTTTTTACGATTAATTATTTTCTTCAACTCTTTGGCTTCTTCTATATCAAAAGTAACCGGCTTGTCGCAAACTACGTGAAAACCACTTTGCAAGGCCAACTTTGCTGGTTCAAAATGTAAATGATTGGGCGTAACAATAGATACAAAATCCATACGTTCGCCCTCGGGCAATTCTGCTTCTTGCTGAAACATTTCATAGTAAGAATTATAAACTCTATCAGCTGATAAAAATAATGCTTTACCAGAAGCTTTCGATTTTTGGGGATTGCTACTAAATGCACCACAAACCAGCTCAATACAACCATCTAAGCGAGCCGCCATACGGTGTACATCGCCAATAAAAGCACCAGTACCTCCGCCAACCATTCCCATTCTTATTTTTCGTTTCATTGTGGAAAGATAAAGATTTTAAGTGAAAGTTAGAAGTCTTCTTTTAAAAGGTTTATGGCAATCGTATAAAAATTTTTCTTTGCTACAAGTAAATCTGTTCATTAATATTTACTACAAAATATTGGAACAGGTTTTATTAGATATTATCCTATTTTTTTACAATAAATGTTTTTTTTATGCGATTGCCATATTAAAAAAACTAATTGAAAGACGATTCTTTCAGTTTGAAAAAAAGAAAATCTTACCAAAATAGTTACGAAAAGCTGAAGAGCAAAATTACAAACTAAAATTTTTTACAAGGCGAAATGACTGTGTTTTAAGGCAATCTGGCTATCTTACATTTGTCCTTTTATGCACTTTCATATTGAACTGCTCTATACACCACAGGTCAATCGGGTTATAATTTAGGCAATCCACATTTTGGATGTTGATATTAAAATCAGTATTTTTTCATTAAATAGAAAATATTTAATGGCTTTGATTCTAAAACAATGGAATCAACAACTG
>Ga0114957_1005543_pt1 | contig 10429 bp, 12 predicted proteins | sample BantaG_FD_87175 | JGI IMG/M metagenome (GOLD analysis project Ga0114957, IMG submission 87175) | Marine algal microbial communities from Bantry Bay, Ireland - BantryBay_4 metaG | ecosystem: Host-associated > Algae > Red algae > Unclassified | place: Bantry Bay, Ireland | collected 2014-11-21 | reverse complement strand
CGTCTCCCCCTTATCCCCCAACCATTTCCGCCGCCCCACCCATATTCGATGGCCACGGACAACCCACCACCACACCGACCGCCGCCCGCCGCCAACCGCCACCGACGGCCCACCCCCCTGCCGACGACACATGCGCCGCGGTCGCCGCCTCCGACCGCCGGCGAGGGCGGCGGCTAGCGACTGAGGCGGCGGCGACGGCTGGGGAGGCGCCAGCAGGGAGGGTGGCGGCCAGCAGCGGAGGCGGCGCCAGCGGCGGGAGCCGCAGCCACAGGCGGGAGCGGTGGCAACAGCGGGGGTGGCGGCCAGCGTTCCGTGTCGTCGCCGCCTGCCACGACAGCACGAGGCACCCCGGCAAAGCGTGCCCGTCAGCACTGGCCATCCTTTTCCAGGGGGAGTGGGGGGGGGTGGCATGGGGAGGTCGGGACAGCGAGGGGGGCGGTCCGCGGCAAACCACCAGGCAGTCTCGGCAGTGACGGGGTGGCGTCAAGGCGGCAGGGGCTCGACGTGGTAGCGCGGCCGGGCGGCGGGGGTTGGACGTGGCGCGCTGGAGCGGGCGCAGGTGGCGGAAAGTCGTCAGCGCCAAGGCATTGGACATGCAGACTTGGCCGTCTCTGACGCTGCCGCCACCCGCAATTCAGCGCAACGTGGTCCTACCCGAGGTGTGGCTGTCAGCAATCGCCATCCTAAACGATGCCCCATACCTGTAACCAGATACAAATGTAGGGGGCGCACACTACATTTCTATCGTCGCTTCGAAATGTAGGCTGCCAATACCGGTGCTCCACGCGGCCAAGAACATCCCTAAAAGGCAGCCACGGTCACTGCGGCGGCTGCAGGCACGGTGCGTGCAGCCACCGCGCTACAGCACCGCCACACAGCGGCGCCGCCGCCCTGCCGCACTGCGGGGGGGCAGGGAGAGGTATAGAACTGTAGTGGTTCCTGCTCTCACACCCGACGGGGCAAGTCCCCTCAGAAAACCCAGCACAGGATGCGGAGCGACACAAAGGAGAAAGAACACGAACGCCTGGATCGCAGGGCGCGAAGCGCACCAGAACGCCAGAACTACCGCAAACGCAACGCTCATTTATTCATTGAAGCAAGCCGACCCAGGAATTCACACTCATGTACCCTCAGGAGAAGCAAGACGCACACTAGCCCAATCCACGAGAACGGTCATGAGGGGACCGGTGCCCAGCTGCCCACGGTCCTGGAACAGGGCCCTCTGGGGGCCCCTGCAACGGATCAAATAACATTCTTCCACTGGAAGAGATATCTGGCCCATAGATGTTCGGGTCAGCCAGGACTCGTAAGTTCCTCTAAATCCCAAGGGACTTAGACCCAAGATTTTCCAATTCTTACATGGAAGTCCCTGGGGAATATCTTGGTTGGCCGAGATCTGATCTCGGCTCCGGGTTCCGCCCCGGATGGGGAAGCTTCCACCAGCTTCCCGGCCCCTCCAGGGGGCCCAGATCGAAAGGGCTTGCGCCCCTTTCGTCTGTGTCAGGCCCCTCAGGGGGGCCTGATCAGGCAATGCTCCTGCCCTCACCCCCCCAGGAGGGGGTGTTCCGTGTGTGGTCGGGGACCACCCTTGGCACCCCCCCCGAGGGGGCGCCACACGGCACCCCCCTATGGGGAGCGCTACGTGGGAACTCGCGACCCATCCGCTCCGGCCCCGGCCGGGGGGTCGTGTCATCCGAGTCAAAGGGGTTTCCCCCACAATATGGTCGGGCACTGGAAGTAGCGGCTGGTCAGGATGGGCTATCACCCGGACTCTGTGACAACGACATCTATGATGAGACCTGCAGGACTTGGTGATGGTGCCTCTCGATTGATATGCCCCTGGGACAGCACTTCTGCATGCAGCGGCCTATCCTTCAAGGCACGAACAGATCATGTACTACATTAGTTGCACGATTTCTCCCATCGTAAGGTGACTACGCAACCGACCAAACTGACCCACAGGGAAGCAATGAGCTGCTCTTTTCTCGTGCTGCGTCCGGCTCTTGATGATCGGATTGTATGGCCCACTGACTTCTGTGCGCAACAGATGACACCCTTGCTCTCTACTGGTTGGCCTCGGGCCCGCTTTGTGAACAACTCGAACGAGTCATGTCGCGCCCACCGTCTTTTGGGTAAATCAGCACATTGGCTCCTACAGATGACCGTTGCTCCATGACCGTGTCCCTCTGCGCAGTCCGTCTAACTGGCCCTTGTTGCGTAGTGGAGTGCGCAAGCCCCGTGCTCTCAATCTCTAGGGTGCATCACGACACAATTTTACCAGCTCCATGACGCACTAAGTCGCGCGTACAAACGCCGAGCAGAACATCTGCACCTCACAGTAGCTGAAATTCTCGCCGGCGGCGTGGCGCCGACCTCGTTTCGCGCGAATCCATGTGCGCATTGGACCCCGGCCGCCCTTCTTGGCCGCAGCAGTTTCAATGGCCCGGCGCTTAGACACCATCGACGAAGCCGCGCGGCCAAACGTGTGCACGGCAGCCAACCTCTGCCTGGTGCTGCTTCCCTGGACAAGGGTCTCGAGTGGGGGAGGTTTGCCGTCGCCAAGCTCCCAAGAGTCCCTCACAGCTTCCAGCATGCGCTCTCAATCTCGCGGCAGCCGCGCGAGAGACACGAGTTTGGCATGGACTCGCATCTCCGGAATTTGCAGCTTGACGGCGCACGGGCTGGCCTTGCACTTACACATCGAATTCTCCACAGTCCGCTGCTGTCCTTTTCCAGGAGGCTTCTCCATGAGCCTAGGGGTGGCTTCCACCGTGTCGACACTGAACAATACCTTGGCCGACAGGTTGAAGTGCGCGGCCAGGCCGACCTTTTCCGCGCCCCGTTGATGAGCGTCTTTGATGTTGACCCAGCGACACAAAACCGCCAAGCAGAGGCCTCGGGCTGACCCAGTAAGTTGCTTCTCGTGACGCATTCTCACAAAACGGCGAGGAAGCCGGAGCATGCCGTCAATGTCGCTTGGGAGTGGTCGAGGCACAAATGCTCGGTTGAGCGGGTTTACCATGGGACTCAGTGGTAGCTGCTTGAACTTAGCGTCATCGCGCCCGTCGGATGGGTCATTAGTTGTCGTGGCCGCGTCCGCGGCGTCGCTGGCCGGCGTGCGAGGGCATTCCGACATGGTTGGTGGCGACTAGTACGAGTGTTCGACGATGGATGAAGCGGCGGGGGGAGGGAGGGGGAACGACGTCTTCGAAAAGTAGGCAACTCGTGTGGCGACAGCCAGGCGGCACGCAAAGAGCGGAGACGCGCAGTGTGCACAACACGGTGCGTATCTGACAATGGCGTCCATGTACAGATGTTGCTGGTCCGGTGATGCCCGGATATCGCCTTTATTTGCGGACATCCAGGTTTACAGTGCCATTGGTTGATAAACAACGCAATTGGGTCATTGGACCGCATGAGTGGCGGCTCTTCTGGACAAACTTTCCGTCATTTCGACGATCAAGGAGGCATGCGTCACTTATCCGGATGCGGAGTGATTCGCGACTGACAGTTCAGGTGGTTCACCCGAGCCGACCATGACACAGGAACACGGTGTGGCAACTCGGACCCACACGAACCCATGCAGCCGTCGGCACGAGCTGTGCGTCGCGCCAACCTCGTAGTCTTGTTTGCTACAAGTGACACCACCCCCTCCCTCCGTTGCTCTCTGTTGTTATCCTCGTTTGTCAGTCACCATGCTCGACGCCACCGCCGATGGTAGTGCTTTGCGTCCCGGGCCCTTGCCGGTTGCCGAATGCAAGGATGCTGATCGCACGTCTCGTCTCGCGGGGACGGCGGCCGGTCGGTCCAGGGCTGCCCGCCTGACGGGGTGGATGGACAATTTGCCTGCTGCTGATGCATACGACGCCATTGCGATGGCCAAGAGCACCAAGGAGGGGGGACGTTCCTCGAGTAGCTCCAATGTGCATGCAGGCATGTGGGCGGGCTACCTGGCATTCTGCAAGCACCTGAAGGTCGATCCTATCAAGGTGGACCCCGCGACGGCGGCGCACGTCGCCAACTTTTACAAGTGTCGGCTGAAAGACTGCATCCTCGGACTGCCAACGTCGAAGCACATCTCGGCCCAGATGGGTTTGTCTCAGGGGCTTTTAAATCTGTCACTTTTCGTAGATTCAGAATATACTCCACTTGCGCTGACATGCACTCAGATTTGAATTTTTGATGATGTCATGAATCTGGATTCGGATCTGACCTCGTCGGTCGGAGTAAGGATCAGCCTTACATTCGGATATGTTATCGCTCCGATTTCGATTGTACTCTGTGTACCTAGAGTGAGTATATTCCGTCCGAGGACATTTCTGCACAAATAGGGATCGGCGCATGTACCAACGAGAGGTTGTCCGATGACGCCGCCAACAAAGTCTGGCGCCAGCCAACGTACGATTTGAGGTGTTCTCAATCTCCCGGGAAACTGGAGTGGTATGGTGTACCTGCACAATTCCAGCGTGCATACTAAGAGCTACAATCTCGTCATCGGACACCGAAAGCTTTGTAGTGCTGCGGGCAGTGCTCCCCAGGTCACGACGAGTGCTCGTCGGGGTGCAACAGTGGTCGACGCTGGAGGGTGTTGTGACAGCAAAGAGGCGCAGTTTTCATGCGTCGAGAAGCAGGGTGGCAGGGCTGCTCCTCACGTGAAGTCGATAGGATCATACTGCGGATACCCAAACACCTTCACGTCGTGGTTCGGGCATCCGGCTCGGGTGTGCCAGACACATTTCCCTCTTAGTTGCGAAGTTCCGGCCCTTATCGCCGAGCTGGTAGCCAACATTGGCATCTTGTTCGCCTGCGGCGTCACAAGGACTGCCCCAGAATGCTGTTGTAGCGCACAGCCGATTCCGGGAGTCGGATAAACTCAGGCAAACTATATCCACTCTGATTACATTATATACAGCCCTCGGAGAATTATTAAGGCACATTGTAATCGTCGGTGCATGGATAGAGTACATTAAGAATACGCAGCTACGGCATGAATACGGATTTATCCAAGTATACTGTGCGGATACATCTAGCTCAACTTTATCCACCTCAGCCCCTGGTTTGTCTTTCTCCGAGCTTGGCCACAGCGGACCCTGGGCTACCTGTATTTTCAACTGGGTTCCGTGCGCCAGCGGAAATCCAAACGAGAGCAAGGCCGTGACCAACAGCAAGCACACACACAAGATTTCGTTGGCGGATCAAGGGCGTGTGCCCGTGCCAATGGACCCGCTGGATTGCAGACACTTGTGTGCCTACTACGACCACTTCCTCGCGTACCAGGACGATGTGAGCCCGACTCGATTGTGCCAATGGGCCACCGTCATGGTCAGCACCTCCAACTTGATGCGATTCGACGAGGTGTGCAAGCTCAGGTATGTTTGGGTGCGCTGGATCGCGCCCGTGAGCCCACTGGGATTGAGGGATGTCGTGGAAAAGCACGCACGGCCGCCCCACCTAAATGTGAGCCCGACACTAACTGGCTACGTTGTCCGGCCCCACGTGTAATTGGATGTCTTTGATACCCGTTTTGCTTCTTGCTTAAGTCTCTTGATGCTTCCTTGCTGGGCGGGAAGACGCGAAAATGTGTCAATGACTGAGGATCTCTTTGGTCAGCTTTCTTTCCGTATAAACATTCCGGGAAGGACAAAAACGTCGGTAACCGGGTCAAGGCACTACCTGGAGGGAGCCCCGGGGTTGTCGGGCGACCCTCGCGTCAACCCGGTTCTGGGCTTGGCCGTGTTCCTCCTCAAGCGCGGCGACGACGATGGCTACCTGTTCCTCGACTTCCAGCAGGCGAAGGTCGGTTCATGGGAGTACGACGTAACCAAGCAGATGAAGGACGCTAAGTTCCTTGAAGAGCTTCGAGAGGCCTTGGATGAGGCCGGTGTTGACTCGTACCTCTTTTTGGGCACCCACTCGTTCAAGCGCGGCGGGGTCCAACTTTACCGCCTTCTCTGTGTGCCGGACCAGAAGATAAAGGAGCTGGGCAACTGGTCGACCTACTCGGCGTACTTTGCATACTTGCAGGCCAGCAACAGGCTGGAGAAGCGGTTCACGAGCACTTCACCTCAGGCGGCTTTGGCGGACATCATCGTGCGAGGTGGCGAGGTGCCCGAGTGTATCCTTGGTGAGTTGGATGTTGACCTCCATGCTCGTTCTAGTGGGAGCTCGTGACCTCTTGCTCCATTTGATGAGCTCATGTGATGTGATCCTATGAAGAAAGACGCAGCGCTCGTGTCGGTCGCCGTCACGCTTGTTTGCTTCCAAGAGTTATTGGCAAGAAAATTGTGTAGCTCGTATCACCATATTTGTTAGCAAACACCAAATTGCATCTTTCGCTGGACGCGGTCGATTGTCGGCCAGAGCTGACTCTGGTGGCGAAGAAGATGTCCGGTCGTGGTGGCCTCTCCCTGTCAGGCTCAGTTATTCTCTGCCAAGAATACGCTGTCGGGGACGCGCTCCGCCTGCGCGTGCCCAAGGTGCACCGGGGCGACTTCGATCGCGCCAACGTTGTCCTGCGAGTCATGCACCGGGCCCCGGCCGGCTTCGATACTACGAAAATAAATGCGGACTTCGTGGCGGCTGAGGAGGAGTGGTGCTGACGGTCGAGCCACATCGTGTCATTGATCGCAATCGCAGCTCACAAGGCCGGCAGCATCATCGTTTTTGTCGCCACAAAGGGGTAGACTGAAACGCTTGCTGTTGAGCTAAGGTCCTCGGCTCGTGCTCCGCATGCGCGGATCGGGTGGGCCTTGCCCGCGGTGTACGCATACCGCGCAGGCCGTCGTGATCGGGCCGCTGTTCAGCGGTTCCACAACTGCCGCTGAACTTTGGCGGCTTTACCTTACGCCTACCTTGTGCCTTGTACGTGCGGGCCATCGCCACAAGTATCTCTTGGAGGTCCGCTCCGTGTCTCTTCGCGCTCCGCTTCTTAGTCTGGACGTATTGGTCCCGCAGCCGTGCACGTTGCTGTCCGTGAGCTCTCTCGTCGCGGCTCAGTCGTTGTCAACGGCACCGAGGCGTTCTCCTCGCTGTACCTACTCGCCATCATCAGTGCATTCACTCCTGACAACGCAGCTGCACGGGTAGCCCGTATGTCTGGCGGAGACGTCACCAAGAAGAGGGCGCCCTCAGGCGAGGGGGCCCGTCAGGTGGAATACTGCCTGTGCTCTGGGTGTGTGACAGAGGAGCTGTGCCTTGAAACATGCGATCTTTTTAGACACGAGCAGACAGCCGAAAGTGTGTACCTCGATGGCTTGCCTTCCTCTCTTGCTTCTATTTTGTCGCTTTATTGCGGTCGTACCTGTTTTCGTGTTCTAGGGTTTGTTTTGGTTCTTGAGGCCGTAAGGAGTACGCCTGGCCTTCTCTTCAGCATGCACATCTAGCTTAATTCATGGTCGCGTGCCTGCGTTCTAAAAACAGCTGAGAGGCCACTCAACGAGACGTTCTTTGTCGCTGCTGAGCCCAGTGACATGGTCTTGGAGGGATTTCAGAGCACGAGCTGCACCTCCGTATATTTGTGGCATACAGTGAAAAAGTTGGCGCTTCTGTGCCAGGTTGTGAACAAATTAGACGGCAAGTAAATCAGTAGTTGAATGGTAGCAAAGTGGGTGCACGTCATTGCAAATTTGTCGGCGTTGTTATGTTTCATTCTCGGGGACTGGGGCCATCAAGGCTGACCCGTCGCTATGTGGTCGAGGGCGAAAGGGTTGGCGTTGTCGCTCCTATTCGCATAAAGTGCTAACTGTACACCTGAAGTGGGCTGGCATTTGCGCGGAAACTGCGCGGCGACTGCGTACACATTGGGCATGACTCGCTCTTTCATACGTACCCGACTCCTGGCCTCTGCCCACACGGCCTCCACTGAGAAGACAGTTACCCGTTTCGAGCTCCCTTCGCCCGCTCCGCGTACTGCATTCATGTCATGCACCCCAACCACCCCGCGAGCCTCAGGGCGCTATCTATCGTGCCGCCTATTTAGCAGGCTCCCCCGCTCCAGTCCGGACGCCCCGCGGTGTCGACTGGCGCCATGGTTTAGTTCAGCACCCCCGCCACTCTTGCCACCAACAATTCCATTACATGAGCTGAACGGCGCATTTGACGCCAGCTCCGGGCGCTACTTCAGCGCCGCCAGCCCCCGAGTCTGCCGCCCCCGGCACCCCGCCAGTCGCGCCGCGGCCAAATTTCTGCGTGTCGGGTCCTCTCAACAATCGGACACGGTTGCTTGCTTGCGATTCATATGCTCAATTGTACAACCGCGGTGAGTCTGTCGGTCGTGTTCGAGCTTCCTTCAAGGTACGGGAGGAGCTCCAGCACCGCCGCCTCCTGATTTAGGAACCGGTAGCCGATTTGCTCGTCGTCGTTGGTGTGCGTCCGGCAGCATGAAAATGTGGCATCCTAGCTCTCCTCAGGGGGTTGACGTCGATGTTTTTCTGGGGCCAGAGTGGTCCTCCGCCATGCCGGTCCAGGGGGACGTCAGCTCGAAGTCGTGAATGACTTCAGTTCGTCACGTTCGTCCTGGCGGTCGCGTCCCCCGCTGGACGAGCCCTTGGGATTGTACGGTCCTTGCCTGACAAAACACGCCACTCATGACCTGCAAATCAAGAATTTTAGTCGCTGTGGCTAATCCTACAAGGCCCTAGAAATGCTTTCAACTGCTATCATGAGCTGGGCAATTTTCCTCATCTAAGTGGGTATGAGATAGTTCCAGCTCCGATCGATCTTCATTAGGACAGCGATTGATGGATCCGACCGTGTGACTAAGGCCAATCGACATGGTTAGTCGTTCGACCAACTGTCAGCATTCGTGCAATCGGCCAGATTTGGGCGTTCCAAGCGCCCCCCCCGGGAAGCAGTATCCATTCGGGCTGCGGGGACCAGGGGGTGCCCCAGATGGCCCAAAATCGCACCCCTCAAAGTCCCCTTCATTAGGGTAGCATAGCCTGAGGGGACTTTCTAATATATGCTAGCAACCGCGGGTAGTTTCGCGTACATTGGTACACGGACCTCTAAGTCCTAGTGTAACTGTTCTGGATGAAGTCTTCGCGGTAACAGACCTGCTAGTAGCTACGAGCTCAATTGAGTCCGTCGCTCGCAGCCTGAGCCAGCGACGTCGTCGCTCCGCGATGACGTCGTTCCGGCCACGACGAGCTTCCCCGATGAGTGCCTCCCCGATGACGTGCCTGCCCGAAATCGTCCCTCCTCGCTAACGCCCCTCCCCGCTGGTAACCCTCCACGCTGGCGCGGCTCCTCGCTGGCGCCGCTCGCCGGTGGCGCCGCTCGCCACTGGCGTACCTTTCCGGTGGTGTCCCTCGCCGGTTGTATCCCTCCCTACTACTGTCCCTCCCCTCTGGCCTCTCTTCCGACTGGATGTCGTTCTTGCTCGCGCAAATCCCGGCCGGCGCGCATCCCCGCCGGCGCGCATCTCTGCCCGCGCCCCTCCCTTTCGGCGCGCCTCCCCGTCTGGTTCCCGCTGCCTCTTCCCGCAGACTAGCGCCCCTCCCCGCTGGCACTTCCCGCCCACCAGCACCCCTCCCCGCTGGCGATTCCCGCCAGCGCCCCTCCCTCGTTGGCACTTCCCGCTCGTGCGCTTCGCTGCGAGCGGGGCTCCTTGCTGGTGGGCATCCTTTCCCCGCTGCACGCCTTTCGGCTCGCGACCGGTCTTGCGGGTGCCCGTCGCCACTGGTGCCCCTCCCCGCCGGTGCACCTCCCCGCGGGCATCCCTCCCCGCTGGCGCCCAGTCCCGCTGGCCCGCCCGCCCGGTGGCTCTCCTCCCCGACGGCGGCCCTCCCCACCACTGCGCCGCGCGCCCGCACTGCTGTACTGTGGCCTCCATCTGCTGGTGCCGCCACCAGCGTATTGCAGCCGACACGCCTGCTGCACAATTGGCAACCTGGCCTTGGCAGCCGGAGTGCGTTAATGAGAAAATTTTATATGTACAACAAGCAGAATAAATTCTTCTCTCTTTTTCTCTTAGCAGTTTTCGGCATGGGACAGCGTAGCGGCAATGGTGCTCGTGTGTCTCTCTGCTGAGACAGAGACAAGAAAATCCTTTTCTCTCTCTCAGCGGTCCAATCAAATTGCGGCATTGGAAGGTATCCAGGCTTACACTGCGGATCCAGGTCAACAGCGCTCCGAGCCGTGCGCCACGCAGCCGGGCACCCCGGGCGCCCCGCTTCGCTGCACACCGAGGGCGCGCCTCCCCGGTCCTCGCCCACCGCGCCGAGCGGCACCCCGAGCGTACCACTCTCGGATTCCAAGCGCACCCCGGACATTGAGCGACTCAGCACCTCCTTCGGCCATACCACACCGTCGGTCGATGCAAGCGTGAAAATGGCTTCGCCCCGCGCAGCTTCACCTGTGCCTGACCAGAGTTCTCGTCTCTGCTACGATGCGACAGCCCAGGTCTGCGCAGATGCACGTTCGATAACTT
>Ga0114957_1005542_pt1 | contig 10431 bp, 12 predicted proteins | sample BantaG_FD_87175 | JGI IMG/M metagenome (GOLD analysis project Ga0114957, IMG submission 87175) | Marine algal microbial communities from Bantry Bay, Ireland - BantryBay_4 metaG | ecosystem: Host-associated > Algae > Red algae > Unclassified | place: Bantry Bay, Ireland | collected 2014-11-21 | reverse complement strand
TCGGGCGCGCCAACCCGGCCTCCCGCGGGGCCCGCGTGCCGGGCGCGGCGGATCGGGTGCGCTCCCTCAAGTGGCCCGAGCCGGGCAGCGGGGCCGCCCCCTCGCCCCGCCATTCCGCGTCGCCAACCCGTCGGCCACCATCGCCGCTGGCGTCGCCCCCACGCGTCGGGGACCGACGTCCCCCGGCGTCGCCGTCGTCCCCGCGGTGGCCCCCTGGCGCCTAGGGGGGCCCCGTAGTACTACACCACGCGTTTGACGCCCCACGCGTTGGACGGCAGGTGGAGGAGGTACATAGGTCGCGGACTAGGGCGGGTCCTGCTCTCAGAATGCACGCCTTGTCGGAGCGGTTGTAGGGTGGGGTCTTAACCACAGCAGCGGTCGCTGATGGCGCAGTGGCGCGTCTTGAGAGTAAGGAGGACTTCTCTGGAAGCTCACAGACGGTCATGGCAGCGATGCGAGGAGGGTGCTGTCGATGCGAGGAGGGTAGTGAACACAGGGGATGGCGGCGGTGGCGGATAGGATTGGATGGGGCAACCTTTCTTGGCTTTTCAGGACATGTTGGGCTGGTGGGCCGGCTAGCGCTGCCGCTGTTCGGGGCCAGAGATCACGTCTCATGTGAGGGTGAAAGCGCTGGTCGCGCGTTGGATGCTGGGATGCTCGGCCGCCCGTTAGATGCTGGGATCTTCGGCTGCCCGTGAGATGTATTCCACGGGGTTCATGGGTTTTGGCTTGGTGGACATGTCAGCAGAGTTGGTAGGACATGAGGGTACTGGCGCCTGGACGATGGCGCTCTGCATGTTGCTAGGAAGATAGACATTTTATTGTGCAACAAGACGAGAAACCATGCCCACGAAGAGAACAACAATGACAGGGAACAAGCCAGAACATAGACACAGCAGCGAAGACATGCGAGAAGCACGGTGTCCTCCGGTCTACCATTCAACACGCTCTATTCAACCGTACGCCACCCAGGCTTGCAGTGTCGCCGGCACTGTGTCCGTGGGGAGAGCAAAAAACGCCAGACCGGCCACCTTTGTGCCGCATTCGTGCCAATGCCCATTGCGAGCTTGTCGCCCCCCTCACACCGCACAGCATGGCGCTAGGCGTCATGCGGCGCATTCGCACGACCAAAGCGGCGGCAAAGACGTTCACACGGCACGCGGAGGCCGTGGCCCTCCTCCCGAGCGGCGGTATCCGTCGCGCCCCCTCCGCCCGCCCCGTGACCGTTGGAGGAGAAATAAAAAAACAGGCGTTGCCAAACTCCCCGGTCTGCGGTAGGTGCCGCGCCAAGCGCGCGGCCGTGCCGGAAGTAGTCAATCAGTTTGTGACGAGGCAAGCGGTGTGGGTGGTCTAGGAAGTGGCGGCGGCGTGGCTTATGACGCAGACATGGAAAGAGAAGGGAGGCGGGGGAGGGTGGGGGAGAAGGAGCGGTCGCGACGACGGGGGGAGGGGACGGTGCGACGTCGGTGGGTGGCGGATCGTCGACGATGAGCGTGCCAGATCGGTCCCGTTCTGGCGGCCTCACACGAACCGCGCTCTGAGCCCACTGGACTGCCGGGTTCAGATTCTTACCGAGACATGCCGATCTGCCGTCGGAGGTGCGCGTGCTCCGCATTCTGCATGTCGTCAACTCGAGTGGGCTCCTCATGCGTCCCGGTGTTGCACACGGCACCAACCTATGGGCATTGGGTCGCCATGAGAAGCAGAAAGGGTCAGGGACGCCCAGATTCAGCTGCAAGTCAGCGTGCTTCTTGAAAAGGCGGTCGATAGTAGCCCCTCATGAAATTGGACGGCTTTTGGGCTCATCTGAAGCAGCAGCGCCTTCAGAAATGCCGCACTGCACCATGTCCCTGGCGGCGTCTGTGCCGCAGGCGCGGCCTGGGTGCTGAGTACCATGGTGCCGTTCGGAAGTGCCGTATGGAGTATACACGCATGGAGTACACGCAGTCACCGTTTCTGGATCACAAGCAAAACATCTGTGGTCTCGAACACTGGACGACAGAGACTTGCAGAATGCACCTCGTCCCCCATTGGGAGTGGAGAGCGGTGAAATGTAAGTTCGAAAGGTTGTCAAGTCACGCCAGTCCACGGCGATCTGCGCTCAGCATGTGACAAGGAGGAGGAGGGGGGTGGGGGGGCCATCTTACCTTTGGTCAAAGAGAGAACATCGGAAGCGTTGGCGCTTGATTCGGTTGGCCTGCAGTCACGAGAGACGGTCGGTCTCTTCCAGACGACAGAGGGGTTTCTCTTTTTGACCATCTCTGCAGAATGCGCGATTTGATGACGCGTCTTCTCACACGACCGTTCCCTTTGCAGCAGGTTCTTCCATGTGCATGAACAAGGAAACCCGTGACGACTACCACACAGAATGAACGAACCCCCGCAGAACGCTTCCCACGACGACGGACTCATGCACAGAGCATACGCACGCAACAAGTCTGCTACCGCATGCGTCGCAAAAAGCGCAAGACGCGGCACTCAGTGCCGTAAGGCACCCTCCCGTCATGGGCTCGGCGGTAGAATGTCATCACCGCCTCCGCAACGCGATGGATATCCTCCTGCACCGCAACGAGGCCTACAACATTACCTTCGACGGCTCCCAATGTGAACGCCCTGAACAGCTCAAGCTGTCGCACGTGGGAGAGCTGGGCGCCAGCAAACGTCGCAATCGCTGCGCCAACCTGGTGCGGAGAAAAGCTGCAAAACTCCACGGGGTTGATGGTTTCATCAAAGACGTCACGCTCCTTAGACTTTGGAGCGAGAGGCTCGTCCGGTCGATGCAGGGCGGCCGGGACGATACCCGCAGCAGCGTCGGGCCGGCCAGACTGACGTGAGCGCGCCTCCGCCACCAAGTCCTGACTCGGACGACGCGGCAAGGGGACATTGGCAGCTGGGCGACGACTTGGAGATGAAGGGACCATTGACGACCTTTCCGCGGGTGGGAACAGTCGCCCACCACGAGCAGCACGCCGGGAGAGTGCAATTGCGGCACTCGCCCGCGACGCAAACGGCGATCCCCGCATCGGAGCGTTGGCCGAAGAGTCGACAGCAGGCGCCGCCGCGGCATCGCCCGCCTTGGGCACTCCCTCCACGGGAGCGTGCTTAGACAGGTCGCCGGCGTGCCCACTGACGGGGGCGCCCAAAAAAGCCGCCTCGCGCTCCCCCATGTCACCCGACGCCCCGACAGCGTGCGTGGCCGCGTCGCCGCCCGACATGGCCGCCGCTTGATGCACCGCGTTGACCAACGCGCCAACGTCGTGCGCCCCCGCGGCGCTGCCCACTGTGGGGACCGCCGCTACGAGCGCGTCGCCCAACAAGTCCCCGGCGCGCCCGTGGACGGTGGTGCCCAGAAAGGCCGCATTGTGCTCATCCGTGTTGCCCGACGCGCCGACAGCGTGCGCCGCCGCGGCGCCGCCCATTGTGGTGACCTTCGCTACCGGCGCGTCGCCAGACATGTCGCGTACGTGCCCGGCGGCGGCGGCGCCCAACACGACCGCTCCTGGATCACCTCTGTTTCCCGACGCGGGTAACATGTGCGCCGTCGCGTCGCCTCCTGACGTCGCCGCCGCGACCTCCACCATGTTATGCGACGCTCCATCAGCGTGCCCAGCCGCGGCCCCGCCCAACGCGCCTGCCGCGAGCTCCACCGTCTTGCCCGACGCTCCAGCAGCGTGCGCCGCTGCGATGCCGCCCGACTTGGTCGTCGCGTCCCCCGACGTGGTTCTTGACGAAGACCCGCTGGCGCCCGTGCCAAGGGGGTGCGCACTTAAGAACGCCCGTTTGCTCATGTTCGTAGCGGCGACCGTCGAACGCTCGCCAACACCGATAAAGATACGCCCCCGCTTTCCCAGCAGTGTACCACCGACGGACTGCGCCGCCCCTTGGCCGATGACGGGGCACGACGTGCAGTCGTCGCACAACGAGCGCAACCCGTCCTGCTGCGACTTTGGCCCTGTCATCACTGGTCCACTGCAGCAGTCGCATAGTCGGGGCATGGCGTCGGCCGCGACGACGACATTCATTACACGAACTCTCGACGGGGACCACCAGGAACGCAACGCCCCGCTCAGCGCGGCAACACAAGAGACGATGGCACAACGAGCGTCTTGGTGCGGTCGAGGTGACAGCGGAGGGATCTCACTCCAAAATTTGCGATGACCGCGCCCACGCACCATTCCAAAGTGCAAGTCCGCAGATTCGAAAGCCTTTTGTGCTGGCCTTTGGTCCGCAATGGCGACGGCCGCAGGCGGCCTTCTCATCTCCCCCCCAGACGTGCGGACTATTTTTGGGTCGGTCGAAGCCGAGAATGTGATGCGCACCGCCAATGACGGCACGGAGGTGGAGGTGCTCGTGCCGGCAAGGGGCACCAACACGGGCTCCGCCACCGTGAATGTCTTTATTGTCAATGGCGTCGGCACCTCCAACGCGCTGCCGTTTGACTACATTGTCGGCGGCGCGCCGCCGGTGCGCTTCCAGCCGACAACGCTGCGGCACCCCGACGGGCGCGCCTACTCGCTCGGGCAGGGCGTCAAGTCGTCGGCGCGGGGGCCCGACGGGCGCTACTACTTTGGCAGCCAGGGCGGCGTCATCTACGTGCGCACTGTCGACGAGGCGGCGGGTGTGGTGACGGCCGCGTGCGCCACGGCGGCTCTGCCCGGAGGGCGGACAATCCTCGGCCTCTCCTTCCCGCCGTCGGATGTGGCGGCGAGCCGCCTCCACGTCTTCACGACGGTTCTCTTTTGGCTCGACCGCGGCCTGCTGCCGTACGCGTCGGGCTGGCGCAATGGGCGCGTCGACACGTAGTGGCAGCGTGCTGTTCGTTGCTGGCTCCCCCGGCGTTCGCGTTCCGTGCGCTCCTGGGCTCTCTACCGCAGCCGTGGCGGCGTCCTGGTGCTTTCTGGCTCCCCCGGCGCTCGCGTTACGTGCGTTCGTGGCCTGCCGCCGGAAAAAAATGCCGCCGGCCCAGCGGTGGAAGCTGTCCTGCCGAATTTACAAGGTGCCCTGCCCGTGCTTCCGCATCACGCGGGGGAGCGGTCAATGGCGGCGGCCGCGCGCTCGGCTCGCACGCATGCGCAACCACCGGTCGCGGCATCCGCTGCACCTGCAGCGGGTCGTGGCGGGCGTCGGCGACTCGCCCGCTGTCTGTCACACCCACCGCCGACGCTGAAGGCGGCGACAGGCGCGCGGCCCTCGCCCGCCGGCTGCCGTAGCGCCACTGAGAGGGCGGCGCGCCGCGTGATGGCGGTAGGTACCTGAGGAGGGATGGCGGTGGGGGGGGGGGGACCCCCCTGCCCGTACCCGAGGCAGCGTCGGCGCGTCTGCGCGTGGCGGCGGCGCGTCGGCTGGCGAGGGCTCGTGTGCTTTGGCGTGGCCGACCGGCCACCGGAGGCGGGCGCCGCCGCCGCCGCAATTGCCGGTGGGTCGCCACTGGCCCGCATCAGCGCGGCGGGGGGAGCCGTCGACGACGCTGCCCCCGATGCAGCGCGCAGCGTGTCCCCCCCGTGTGTCGCTGAGCGGCCACAGCCGGGCCACGGGCGGGGGCGGGGTAGGACACGCTCACGGCACGTGCGGCAATGTGCGCGGCGGTGGCGCCGCGTGCGTGGTCTGGCGTAGTCTGGTGTCGCGGTGCGCGGCAGTCGCCGGCCCCAGGCACCTCACTCACTCGCACCGCCAGTGGCGTGGCATCGGCGGCGGTGCCGCTGCCGTTGTTGCCGCCGTCAGCGCCACCGGGGTGGCCGCCGGCTGCAAGACGCGGCGGCGACGGCGGAGCGGGCCACGGCACAAGACTCGTCGGGCGGTTGTGATACGAGTTGCTGGAAGAGTTGGTGGTGGCGGTGCACCCGCGAATGCGTGGCGCACGCGTGAGCACGTGCCGGCGGGGGGAACGTTGCGCCCGCTCCCGCATGATGGGAGGGAAGCGTTCGCTTGGCGGATGGTGTGTCGGAGCGAGGCGACGCCTCTACATGACGGATGGAGGTAGCCACACAAGGCGCCACCGGTGGTGACTGTGTGTCTGGTGTGGGCTCTGTTGCAAGGATGCGCTGGCCGGGTCACTGGCGGGCCCGAAAGAGCTCATGGCGGACACCGGTGGGGGGGCGGGTTGTCCCCGCCGACGACACGTCGTAGCAGACATTTCCGGTGGTCGCCCAGCGGGCGGCTGCCGTTCTGGGTGAGCTCACACCCGCATAGAGGATGCGACCTTCTTCCGCGGCGGAACGGGAAGGACGCCATGAGGGACGTAGTGAATGATATGAGGAGGCTCTTCTTTCGCTACTGCGTCACCAGCACCACAGTGACAAGAAAAATACTTCACTCAAAGTCAGAAACAGGTGAGAAGTAGGGAGCAGACGAAGCAGTGGCCGAACATGCCTCAGCTGCTGTCGAAGCCGCTACACTTGCAGCTTCTACTGCCGCTGCTGCAGCCGCGGCGGCCGCACATGCAGTGCGTGCTTCTCCCGCAGCCCTGTCCGCTTCCGCATCAGCCGCAAGGAAAGCGGAGACAGCGCGCTCGTCGGCGACCACCGCAGCCTGAACAGCAAGAGAGGAAGCACTGCCGCTCAGCGTTGCGGCAGCTGCCGCGGCTTCGGCCTTGACACCGACTGCCCGCAACACGTCAGCGCGGGCTGCAGCCTGCAAGGCCTTACAAGAAGCCATGGCTGACGCAGACAGCGACAGTCGCGGCGGCAAGTGAAGAGCCCCGTTGTCGTCAGGTCTCGACGGCGTTCCGCCGTGATTTTTTCGCCGCCGTTGCATCAGTGCCGCCGCTATGGCGTCCGACCCGTCTGGACGGCGCTTCGAAGCGTCAAGTGCACTCCGGGAAAACATTTTCAGCGGCTCGCGAGCCCCTGGATCCCCTACCTCATCAGCCCATATCGACAGTTGCCGACTTCGGCCTCGGGCGACTGGCCGTCGAATGCCATGACGCCCGCACATGGAAATGAGGGACGAGAGGGACTGAGCGGAGGAGCGAGGAAGACGGGGAGGGCGACCGCTGAGGCAGCTACCGCCGGCAGGTATCATGGCCTCTGCATTGACGGACATGAGTGATGCGGCGAAGAGGGCGTGAAAAGGATGAGCGTCAATCTGCTGCCAGCCTCCAAACTGCGCTTCCCAGGGGGAGGGATTCATGGAGATGCGGCACCCGGACACCACTGTCTGGCACAGAGGTGGCCACGGCGCGTGTCCCGTGCTCAGGGACTGCCACGAGGCGTGTCCAACCGCGTGATCTGAGGCACACGCATTGAAGACGTTTTATTGGTCGTCGAACAGGCTGATCAGTTGTCTGACCTCGAGTTCAACGGCTTGGGTCGGTGCGCGTCGGCACGCCGGCGTGCCACGCATTGATCTCCACGCCACAACCACCCTTCTCTCATCGTCTCGTGGGGCTGAATGCGGCCCCCCATTCCCCTTGTTGCACGCCCCGATCTGGGTCCTTTTTTTGCACTGTCGGTTCACAGGGCAGTGCACTGGTGTCAGTGCGATTGACGGCAACGGGTGCTCGTTTTTTGTTGACCATCACCTTCAGCATTGGCCCACATGGAGCGCGGGTTGGGGTGGGTGCGAGTGTTTGGTCTCTGCCGCAGACAGCAGATCTGTCCGCGACGTCGAAGGAGCTTCCCCAGTGCTGCCCAAAGCGAGACGACGATTTCAGCCCGGGAAGCTGGCTTTTTGGACGGGAACGCCACGGAGGGACAGCGACGCTAACGCGAGGGCGAGAAGCTCGTTGGAGTGGTCATCACAAAGACGTACTGGCTCCGTATGGCACTCCTGCAACTGCGCCATGGACCCCCCTGCTTCCCGCCTCCGCCCTGCCCCCTCTGTGCCTGCAGCGGCCACAGCCGTTGTGGAGAGTCCCACTACGGGGTCTTCGTCGAGCACAACGCTTACTTCCCGGGTTGAGCCACCTGCGCCGCCCCAACGCGCCGTGCCTCCTGCCATCAAGAAGGAGCCAACGCGAGCCGTGGTCGTGAAGCAGGAGCACCTGGCGGCTGACACACTCCATCGCCGCCGGGTTGCCGTTGCAATGCACAGGCACTTCCACCCGGCAGCGGACGCGCCTCCGCGTGCGGTTGCTGGAGGAGCACGTCCTGGTGTTACTGGGAGTGTTGCAGGAGGAGCGGGTCGTGGAGGTGATGTGAGCGCGCACGGTGGAGGTAACGCCGCCACGAACGTTCCGGCGATGGCGAGTGGGGCGGACGACGCGACCGCCGCCGACGACGCCGATGGTGAGGCGGACGACGGCGGTGTCGGGGGTGGCGGTGGTGATGCCGCTGCGGCTCAAGAGGTGGGTGTGGAACTGGCCATCCCTGGATTTCGCTTCTTTGCGCCCGCGCAGGTGGCTGAGGTGGTGGCGCGAATGGCGTGTGTGGGTATGGAGCGCCACCGCCAGGAGGCTCTTACACGAGCCATTTTCCTGGCTGCAGACCAAGACGACATCACGGGGCAGCTGGTCCTGGACTCGCCGGCGGAGGTCGTCATGGATGCTTTGCTGTCCACCAGTCGTCGGACATGTAGAGGGACCATTCCGTTGGGAACGCGTGTGCGCGTCCTCCGCTTCCTGCGGGCAATGCGTTGATGCATCATGTTGGGGGGGGGGGGGTGGGCGTAGGTGGGAGTGTATGTGACCTTGTAGGGTGGGGGGTAGATGGAGCATGGTTCTGCCGCCTTCATACCTGTTCTCAAGCGTCTGCCGCACACCGCCCCATGGCGCTCGAGACGAACTGAGCTCTTTGCGATTCTGACAGACGCGTGGGAGGGGGGTGATCGGCTGCCTATTCGCGGGTTAGGAGAAGGCGTGAGATGGGACCGGTGGCGTGGCGCGCGGCGGGCGGCGAGGGTGGTGCAGGGGGGCCGGCGGCCGCCATCCGTGCGAATGCTGGCCGCGTTGCCGCTGCGGGTATGGTATGGGCAGATCAACGTATGGCGCCAGCTTGCGCGTCATTGATGGAGCAGAGAGGACGTCCATGGCGGTGGCCGTATCCGACGCACACCGTGTCGCTTGGCTGACGGCCGGCTGCGGCAGCCTGGTGAGTAGCGAGCGCAGCCTAATTTATCGAGACAGCTACAGCGTGGAGAGGCCGCGGCACACCCGCTCGATGCGCGATTGCGGAGACGCTGAAAAGGGTGGTCGGGGGCCGGTGCCGGGCCAATTCCTCAAGGCGTTCGGCCGTCGTGGCCGTCGTGCCGCCGCCACTCTCTTGCGCCGTGGCAAGCGGAACACCCGCACGCACCCAAACGCGGCATAGCCGCATACTGTTTTCCGTTGGCATTGGTGAGGATGGTAGGGGGGGGCAGCATACAGCATGAGGCTGTACTGTACCACCCTGCGTTCCCCACCAATGCCGAAGGATACCGCCGCCCACGCCTACCCCCACGCGACGGTTGTTCGGCGGCGGCGAGCGCAGACGCGGAGGGTGACATTACTGTGCAGCGGGTGCCGCCGTCGTCGCAACGGTGGTGGAGTGCGGTCTTTGAGGGCGGCCACAGATTCTTAGCGGGCGGTGGGTGCGGTGGCGGCGGCTGGAAATACCGTTGGCCGGTATTGCCGCGTTCACCGCAACGGCGGTGGCGTGCAGTCGTAGAGGGCAGCCACAGGGAAGCAGCCGGTGGTCGGCGCGGTGGCGGCGTCCGGCATTGCCATGGGTTGGCAGCCGGCGGTGAGCGCGGTGGCGGTGGCCGGCAATGCCGTCGGCCGGTATTGCCAAGGTCGCCGCACAGAGGGCGGCAGCGACGCTGGCGGCACGCCGCCGTGGCGGCCGCAGGCAGCTCAGATTTTGGAGACGGGTGCGGCTGTCGCGGAGGTCTCGCGTTTTCCGTACACGGCACCGCGGGCTGGCTGGCGCGCTCATGCGGGAACAGCGAGGGGAGTCACACGCCGCCGCGACGTCGCCATTGCCAGTGTCGGCGCAGTGCTGGTCAGGGAGGCGCCTCCACGTCGCGGCGGCACGTCCACCTGTCCGGCTTTCCCGCGGGCGTTGCTGGCAGCAAGGACTCGGCTGCCACCCAAAGGCCGGGCCGCCGTCCGCCGGAGAAGGTTGCCGCGCTGTCGGCCTCCATGCTTTCCTCCCTCGTTCTGTGTCTGTCGGCTCGGTCGCCGGCGACGGTGGCGGCCGGGCGGGGGGGGTACGTCCTTGCGGGTCTGTGGTGTGGGGATTTATCTGTGTGCCGGAGACCGGAGGGGTGGAGAGCATCTTCATTCCCATTGCGCGTCTGTTTCCCTCTCTTTGATGCACCTTCAGACCCCTAGTCGAAGGCATCATCGTCCCCATCGTCCCCATCGTCCCCATCGTCTCCATCGTTTGCATCCCCTCCCTCCCCCCCCCCCTCCCCCACCCCCCCCCCCCCCCCCCACCCCCCCCCCCCCCCCCCCCCCCCCCCCCCCCCCCCCCCCCCCCCCCCCCCCCCGCCCCCCCCCCCCCCCCCCCCCCCCCC